>Ga0208015_1000982_pt1 | contig 11327 bp, 5 predicted proteins | sample 26BtaG_FD_184101 | JGI IMG/M metagenome (GOLD analysis project Ga0208015, IMG submission 184101) | Marine viral communities from Cariaco Basin, Caribbean Sea - 26B_WHOI_OMZ_CsCl (SPAdes) (version 2) | ecosystem: Environmental > Aquatic > Marine > Oceanic | place: Caribbean Sea: Cariaco Basin...
GGCCCAGCCAGGGTATCCATTTGGTGCTGGACGGCTCCTTTCTGCCGGGCAACGATGCTATTATGATTCCTAAAACAGCTGATGGGAGAGTGCTTTTTTTGGTGCCTTGGCATCATAGAGTGGTGGTTGGTACTACCGATACGCTGCTCGATAGCCATAGCTTGGAACCTAAACCTCTGGAAGAGGAGATTGACTTTATTTTGGAAACTGCCAACGCCTATTTGAATAAACAAGTGTCCAGGGCTGATGTATTGAGCATCTTTGCAGGATTAAGACCGCTGGCTGCACCAAAAGATCCTTCAGAAAAAACCAAGGAAATTTCAAGAAGTCATAAGATAATTGTGTCATCGTCCGATTTGATTACCATTACCGGCGGCAAATGGACCACCTATAGAAGAATGGCCCAAGACACCATAAACAAGGTGATTGCGTTGGGAAAATTGCCTCGTGAGAAATGTCAAACAAAGCATCTGAGTATTCATGGAGCCGACGGTTCAGCGGATGATGACGACCACCTGTATATTTATGGCACAGATCAAAGAGCCATTGAGGAACTGATTAAGGGGTCGCCAGAGCTTGGTGAAAAGTTGCATCCCAGATTGGAATTTTTAAAGGTCGAAGTGGTTTGGGCTGTAAAAAATGAAATGGCCCTATCGGTAGAAGATGTCTTGGCAAGACGCGTGCGTATCCTATTCTTGGATGCGAAGGCTTCGCAAGACGTCGCGCCACAAGTGGCTGAGATATTAGCAGAGTATTTAGATAAGGACGAGGCTTGGAAACAATCCCAGATTGAGGAATTCACCCAATTGGCAGATCAATATATCATATAAATGGGGCCGTTCTTACTTATAAAGACCTGATTTTATTTTATTTTTAAACATAAAAAACTACAATATGGCAAATTATATTCTCGCTTTAGATCAGGGTACTACGAGTTCAAGAGCTATCGTTTTTAACAAAAAGGGCAATATCGTTTCGGTAGCGCAAAAGGAGTTTGCCCAACATTTCCCAAAACCGGGTTGGGTGGAACATGACCCTCTGGAAATCTGGTCAACACAAGCAGGAGTCGCTGCAGAAGCCATTGCAAAAAAAGGCTTGGATGTAGGAGATATTGCTGCCATAGGAATTACCAATCAGCGTGAAACTGTTGTGGTATGGGATAGGAAAACGGGAAAACCTGTTTACAATGCCATTGTTTGGCAGGATAAAAGAACTTCTGTGTATTGTGACGACTTAAAAAAACAGGGCAAGAATGATCTGATCAGGGAAAAGACAGGCCTTGTCATCGATTCTTATTTTTCTGGCACCAAAGTGAAATGGATTTTGGACCATGTGGAAGGTGTACGGAAAAAGGCAGAGGCCGGAGATCTTATTTTAGGAACCATTGACACGTGGTTGATTTGGAATTTCACAAAGGGAGAGCAGCACATTACAGATGTGACCAATGCCTCCAGAACTATGCTCTTCAATATCAATACCATGGATTGGGATGATGAATTGTTGAAGTTATTGACCATCCCGAGAAGTATGCTGCCCCAAGTAAAAGCATCGAGTGAGGTTTATGGGCATACAAAATCTACATTTTATGATTCCAAAATTCCCATTGCCGGAATTGCGGGAGACCAACAGGCAGCCTTATTTGGCCAAATGTGTACCAAGCCAGGAATGGTGAAGAACACCTATGGCACTGGTTGTTTTATGTTGATGAACATTGGAGATAAACCTGTGGTGTCAAAAAACAATCTATTGACTACGGTGGCTTGGAAAATCAATGGTAAAACCACTTATGCTTTTGAAGGCAGTATCTTTATCGCCGGCGCTGTGGTTCAATGGCTTCGCGATAGTTTAAAAATTATTAGAACCTCCAATGATGTTGAAAACTTAGCCGCTTCTGTGGAAAGTTCGGAAGGGGTTTATTTTGTGCCTGCTTTTGTTGGTTTAGGTGCGCCTCATTGGAATCAGCATGCCCAAGGCACCATTTTCGGATTGAGCCGCGGTAGTTCAGATGCGCATATTGCTCGTGCTGCCGTAGAATCAATTGCCTATCAAACCATGGACATCCTTAAGGCCATGGAGGCAGATTCTGGAATCTCAATAAAAGAATTACGTGTGGATGGCGGTGCTACCATCAACAATATGTTGATGCAATTTCAGGCGGATGTGCTAAATACGGAAACCGTGCGACCTAAAATAGTGGAGACCACAGCCATGGGTGCTGCGTTTTTAGCCGGTCTGGCGGTTGGGTTTTGGGAGAATCCTGAAGAAATCCAACAGATTTGGCAAACCGATAGACGATTTTCACCAAAAAAAGACAGAACAGCAATTGAAAAGGACATCAAAGGCTGGTACAGAGCAATCGATGCCTTAGAATATTGGTCAAAGAATAATTAGTGCTATCTGCTGGGCTAATAAAGATTGAAAATGACCAATAAACAATAATAATCAATAACTAAGATGACACCATTTATATCAGAAATTATAGGGACAGCACTTTTAATCCTTTTGGGAGGTGGCGTTGTAGCCAATGTTGTATTGAGTAAAACCATTGGCAATAGTGGTGGTTGGATCGTTATAACGACGGGATGGGCATTAGCGGTTTATGTTGGAGTGATTGTTTCATCGCCATACAGCGGTGCACATTTAAATCCAGCGGTAAGTATAGGTTTGGCAGTTGCTGCAAAATTTCCTTGGAGTGAAGTTCCGACCTATATTCTGGCACAAATGATTGGCGCAATGATTGGATCGGGAACTGTATGGATAGTGTATAAGCAACATTTTATAGCTACGGAAGACTCTCAATTAAAGAAGGCTGTGTTTTGCACTGCTCCAGCAATCAGAAACACTTTTGCCAATTTTATGAGTGAAACAATTGGCACCTTCGTATTGATCTTTTCGGTGCTTTATTTCACCGATGCTACCTTAACCGAACCTGAAACCGTAATTGGCTTAGGTTCTTTGGGCGCTTTACCCGTAGCGTTTGTTGTATGGTCAATAGGTTTGTCTTTGGGTGGCACAACGGGTTATGCCATAAATCCTGCCCGTGATTTAGGGCCAAGAATAATGCATGCCATGTTGCCCATAAAAAATAAAGCTGCCAGCGATTGGGGCTATGCATGGATTCCTATTGTGGGACCAATTGTAGGTGCTTGTTTAGCGGCCTTGTTGATGTTGGTACTATCTTGACGTCATAATATATGAGATAGTTTACTGATTTTTCGTGAAAGCATATCATTTTGTTTAGTCATTTTCAAAAACTATCTTTAGGCTCGGCTTTATATAAGTCTTATTTGTCGCAACCTTCATATTCCATGGGACGTTTTCTTCTTCTTGCTTTTTTACTTTTTAACTTGACAGTTATCAGCCAGGAAATGCCTCCGATTGAAAGATTTTCTACTGAAGAATATCGAGGTGACAATCAAAACTGGATGTTGTCTCAAGCTTCAAATAATTTTATCTACGTAGCAAATAATCGTGGGCTTCTTGAGTTTGACGGTGCCAGCTGGAGGTTGTACAATTCGCCAAATAATACGGTCATGCGTGCCGTGAACGTTATTGGAAATAAAATTTATACGGGTTGTTATGCTGAATTTGGATATTGGACTGCTGATCAATTTGGCATTTTGGAATATATGTCCTTAGTACCAAAACTCGAAATGAAAATGGTAGAGGACGAGCAAGTGTGGAATATTATTGATTATGATGAATGGGTGCTATTTCAAACCAATGACCATATCTATTTTTACAATAGCGAAACCGAAAAATTCAAAATCATTGAGGTTGAAAATATTATTTACAAACTGTTTAAGGTTAACAGTCGCATTTATTTTCACGTGGCCAATGAGGGCTTATATCGCATTGATGGGGGTGAGCCCAACCTCATAATTGAAGCGGATATTGTTAAGAAGGGGCGAGTAGTCAATGTGTTTGAAGTGGATAATCAGTTGAGGTTGATCACGAGAAATCGCGGGTTTTTTATTTATGAAGATGAGAAACTCCGAAAATGGGACATTGCTGCTGATTCCATACTGAATAACACGAGTGTTTTCACCGGAATCCAACTAAAGGATGGGTCCTTTATGGTTGGAACAATTTCAAATGGATTGTTACATATCACCAAAGACGGTGAACTCGATTATCAAATCACCCAAAAAAGAGGATTGAGCAACAATACAGTGTTGTCACTTTTTGAAGATAAAGCCCAAAATGTGTGGGCGGGGTTGGATAATGGAATAGACTGTGTCAATGTTAAATCGGCCATCAAAACCTTATTTGACTATGAAGGTGTCATAGGAACCGTATATGCATCGCAGGTTTTTAAGGACCATCTTTATATTGGAACCAATCAAGGTCTTTTTTATAGAAAATGGAGGGATAATAATGCCATTTTTAAACCAATTAAGGGTACTGAGGGACAAGTTTGGAGCCTTTATAATCATAACAATGAAACTTTATTTTGTGGACATCATCTTGGAACCTTCTTGATTGAAGGAGAAAAAGCACAACACATCAGTACGGTTCTGGGGACTTGGGATTTTAAGCAGATTCCAGATAATAACCAATTACTGCTCCAAGGCAATTATAGTGGCTTGATCATTTTAGAACAAATTAATGGTCATTGGCAGGTAAGAAACAAAATTGAAGGATTTAAAAACTCATCACGTTATTTTACAATTGATAATAGTAATCAGGTTTGGGTGAACCATGAGTACAAAGGGGTGTTCCGTTTAAAACTGAATGAACAATATACTAAAGTGGAAGAACTTAAAATGGAAAAGACACTCTCGGTAGGCAAAAACTCGAGTTTGGTAGCCTACAACAATCAGATTGTTTTTGCCTCAGAAGACGGCGTTTTTAATTTTGATCCCAAAAAGGATAGTTTTGAAAGAGATCCGATCCTAAGTGTCCTGTTTACGGAAGATAATTATATTTCAGGAAAGCTCATAGTTGATAAAACGAATAAGTTATGGGCATTTACAAAAGACAATATCGTTTATGTCACCACAGATGATGTGACCAATAAACCAAAGATCAATACCATTTCTATTCCATCTTATTTAAGAAAGGGACCATTGGGCTATGAAAACATCACCCTAATTAATGGCGATAGGTATCTGTTGGGAACAGCCAATGGATATATTACCATTGATCTTTCGCAAATTGAGTACACACAAAATTATTATGTTTATTTGAATTCAGTGACACTCGAGGGGCTTGACGAGCAGGTTGAAAGGTTAGAGGTTGGTGCAAAAGGTGATCTTAATTATAAAAAAGGTATTATCAGCTTTGAATATTCAGTACCTGAATTTGATAAATTTCTCGAAGTAAAATATCAATACCGATTAAATGGGCTTTCTGAAAAGTGGAGCAAATGGTCCAATGAATCTCGAACTAGTTTTGAAAATCTTTCCTTTGGCGATTACAGTTTTGAAGTACGGGCCTTGATTGGCAATGAACCGTCAGAAAATTTGGAAAGCTATTCTTTTACTATCAATAGACCTTGGTACCTTAGTAATTTGGCCATCATCCTATATACTTTGCTGCTCGTGTTTTTAGGATTTGTCACCCACAAAACCTATAAGCGCTATTACAGTAAAAAAATGAAACATGAGCAATTGGAGAATGAGCAAACGATCATGAAGATCAAAAATGAAAAGTTGAATCAGGAAATAGAAAGTAAAAACCGGGAGTTGGCAATATCTACCATGAGTATCATTAAGAAAAATGAAGTGCTCAACAGTATTAAAAAAGAATTAAGAAAAGGAAAACCAACTGAAGAAAATCGATCAGCATTAAAACTGATTGATAAAAATTTAAATAATACCAAAGATTGGCAATTTTTTGAACAAGCCTTTAATAATGCCGATAAAGATTTTCTAGATAAAATCAAACAAGCACACCCTGATCTCACTCCTAATGATTTGCGATTTTGTGCCTATCTCAGATTGAACTTATCTTCCAAAGAAATCGCACCTCTACTAAACATCTCTACAAAAAGTGTGGAAACAAAACGATATCGTCTCCGAAAACGATTGAAATTAGAGCACAACGATGGACTTGTTGAGTACATCCTAAATTTTTAATACCACTACAAGCGTTTTTTTTACCACGACAAAACCACTACAGGAGCTAATATACAGTGTCTTAAGTCAATTTTTTATCAAAATTGTATAAAAGGAGGTTTCTTAGTGTTTATGCGTAATACAATGCCTGCTTTGTTAATGTTTTCTTAAACAAATTGAGTTGTTCGTTTTTTATCGAGGTACAATTTCTCACTTAAATCTTTTTTTGGGTTTAAATTTACAAGAGCCGAACCTGGAGGGAGGCTTACATGATTCATTCATAATTACAAGAACACAAAATATAATTTTAACAAAAACCAATTTTCATGAAATTAAAATTATTTAATCAAAAAATAAGAATGCTCGGCGCGTTACTCTTTATGTCTTGCATTTTTACAGTTGCCTCTCAGGCGCAAACGTCGGTAAGCGGTACTGTGATTTCGGCAGATGACAACATGCCATTGGCAGGTGCTACTGTGATAGAAAAAGGCACAAGAAATGGGACATCAACAGATTTTGATGGTAAATTCACTTTTGATATTGCGAGTATTAATTCACTTTTAGTGGTTTCATACGTCGGATTTAAAACCCAAGAAGTGAAAGCATCAACCGACCCTATAACTATTGTACTGCAAACGGATGCAAGTGCATTGGATGAAGTCGTTGTTGTGGGATATGGGACTCAAAGGAAAAGTGATATCGTGAATTCGGTTGCTACCGTTGACTTAGAGGAGGCCACACTATCACCAACCTCCGACGTAAACGAAATGTTGAGAGGTAGAATTGCTGGTTTACAGGTTAATGTAGGGGGTGGAACCTTGAGACCAGGCGGTACATCTGATATTATTTTCAGAGGACGAGGCTCTATTGAAGGAAGTGTCAGTGCCATATATGTGGTTGACGGTATTATTAGAGATGGCGGCATTGAAGATATTGATTCTGATGATATTGAATCTATTGAGTTCTTGAAAGATGCCTCTGCACAGGCTATTTATGGATCAAGAGGTGCAAATGGGGTTGTCTTAATTACGACCAAGCGTGGAAAGGTCAATAAAATGAGCATAAGTTATCATGGTTACGTGACGACCAAAACATTGGAACGAAATTTTGACGTCTATAGTGGTCAGGAATTTGCCCAATTAAGAAGAGAAGCAGTGAGGTCTACCAATGCAGGTGATGTTTATCCGGACGATTCAACCATCTTCTCTGAGATAGAATTGGAGTCCATAGCGAATAATCAATTCGTAAATTGGGAGGATGAATTGCTGAAAAAGGGACTTGTAAACAGTCAAGCCATAAGTGTCAGTGGTGGAACGGATATGACCAAGGTTTTTGGAAGTCTTAACTATTTTAGAGAAGACGGAATCATACCAACATCGAGTTATACCAGAAAAACGTTCCGTTTGAATGTGGATCAAAAAATCAACGATAAATTTTCAGTCAACTTTGATGTCAATTTATTGAATGATGACACAGAACGACCGGCTAATGTTAACGTCATTACATTTTCACCATTGGGAAGAGCCTATGATGAGAATGGTAACCTTACTCGTTTTCCGAGCGGCGAGGAATCATCACCGATAAACCCAATATTTAATCTTCGCCAACAGCAACACGATGAAAAAGGCAATGATTATGTTATTAATATCACCCCTATTTGGCAAATTACAAAAGATCTACAGTATCAATTGAAAACCAATATGACCAGAAGAACTTCTGAAAGAGGTCAATATCAATCATCGCTTAGTTCTGCAGGCGATGATGTTAATGGAATTGCTAGAATTGATAATCAATTGAGAGAATCCTATTTAATTGAAAATATCTTAACCTGGGATAAAGAGTTCAATGATAATAATCAACTTAACGTGACCCTGGTTCAGTCTGCACAAGAAAATAAGTTTAGCAGAACATTTACAGAAGGACAAGGTTTTACTAATGAAAGCCTTGGATATGATGGAATTACAAATGCGATTGGAAATGTTACGGTAGAACGCGATAAAAATCAGCAGAGATTGGCTTCTTTTATGGCGAGAGCCCGATATAATTTTATGAATAGATACTTGTTTGAAATAACTGGTAGAGCCGATGGCGCCTCTGTCAACTCTGCAGATAATAAGTGGAGCTTTAATCCTGCAGCCTCATTCGCCTGGCAAATTCATAAGGAAGGCTTTTTGAAAGATGTCAATTCAATTCAGGAATTGAAGTTTAGAGCCAGTTACGGTTCTTTAGTAAATGATTTAGGGCGTGCATATACGTCGCTTTTTACAGCGGAAGGCCAAAATTATATTTTTGATGATCAATCTGCTTCTGGATATTCACCTTCTGTTATTTTACCAAATACGAATTTAAAGTTTGAAAGAATAACAACGGCTAACCTTGGTTTGGATTTTTCGGTTTTCAACAGAGTATTGGTAGGTAATTTTAACTGGTACGATGCAAGAACCACTGATCTGCTATTAAGACGAGGTGTGCCGTCCACTACTGGATATCGATATACCTATTTTAATGCCGGCGAATTACAAAACACAGGGATTGAATTGAGCTTAACAGCCAATATCATCAATACGGACGATTTTAGATGGTCGGTTTCAACAAACTGGTCAAATAATAAAAACAAATTAATAGAATTATATGATGATGGTGATGGTAACCCAATTCTGTTTGATGACACTTATAATTATTATGTAGGTCAGCCGGTTGGTGTCATTTATCAATATCAGTTTGATGGTATTTGGCAAGAGGGTGAGGACTTTGCCAATGCGCCACAAGCAAATCCTGATTCGGCATTGACCCAGAATAATTTAAGACCAGGAGATATAAAAATTGCCGATACCAACGGCGTTGATGAAAACGGAAACATGACGGGAATTCCTGATGGTAAGATCACACAAGAGGATCGGGTCTTTAAAGATCCCAATCCAGATTGGTTTGGTTCCATATCATCATCAGTTGCATATAAAGGATTTGATTTGTTTGTAGATTTCTATATTGTTGAGGGAGCTACCAAAGTCAACCCGTTTTTATCAGATTTTAATAATGGAGGAACGATTCAAGGTAAAGTCAACGGGGTTAAAGTAAATTATTATACACCTGAGAATCCGTCTAATGATTTTCCACGACCTAACTTTGACTCTACACCTTTATATCTAAATGCCTTGGCAGTTAGAGACGCTTCCTATGTGAGACTCAGAACAGTAAGTTTGGGGTACACATTGTCGGATGAAGTCAACAAACAATTGGGATTAGATCAAATTAGATTTTATCTGACAGGTACAAATTTATTTACAAATACTGATTATATTGGATATAGTCCAGAAGTAAATATTAGAAATACGTTTTCAAATGCAGATACTGGTTATCCGGATTCAAGGAGTTTCACCTTTGGCGTAAGAGTTAAATTTTAATTTAAAAAAAATAATATTATGAAAACGAAATTTTTTAATTCGGAAATAAGAATTAGTACCTTACTTTCCATAGCGCTAATCTTTTTCTTAGCCTCTTGTCAAGATTTTCTAGAAGAGCAACCAAGCACACTAATTGACTCAGATTATATATATACTACTGAAGAGGGTCTAAAGTCAGGGGTTGTTAGTTTATATAAGATAAATAGAGATCGCTATAATAATGGTACGGAAGATTTTATGGGAACCGTTTTAATGTCTTCCCGAAGTGACCTGGCTTTTAGTAGAACAGGTTATACGGGATTAATGGGAAGGTATCAAAGAGGGGTTTCTCCAGTTGATCAAGGAGCCAATTTTGTCTCTGGGATTTTCTGGAAACATTACTATAACTTGGCTAATAAAGCTACTGCTATTATAAATGCGGCAGAGGTGGTTGAAGGTGTAAATGAGAATGCGAAAAATCAGATTATAGCGGAGGCCAAATTTTTTAGAGCTGAAGCTTATTTCTATTTATACAGAATGTTTAACAATATTTATATAAGTACTGAAACAGTCACCGTGGAAAATGCGTTTGACGTAGTTAATGATAGATCCTCAAAAGAAGAAATCTTTACATTATTAAATAATGACCTTAGTTTTTCCATAGATCATTTGGGATGGACGGATGCTGCGGGACGCGTCACCAAAGGAACGGCCAAACATCTAAAAGCTAAGGTGGCCATGTGGGAAGGAAATTGGGAAGAAGCTAAATATCAGGCGGTTTCTCTAATTGAGGAAGGCCCACACAGTTTGATGCCAACCACTGCGGATGTTTTTTCTGGCGATAGAAATCACGCTGAGGCCTTATTTGTAATCCAGTCCAAAGATGACTTATTGGGCGGCGGAGAGAATACAATGATGAACGCCAATTATGTGACCCAGTATTTTCATATTGCGGGTATTGAGGCTAACGTAGAACAAGGTGGTAGAGGATTCTCACGAGTTTTGCCAAACTTATATTTATTGAATCTTTTAGCGGAAGATCCAAATGATACCAGAGATGACAACACGTATTTCAGATTGAAATATTATTATACTTCAGGTCCAAATGTTGGTCAGGAAATTACTATTTATCAACCCATAACAGATTTGGATAATCCGAGCAAGACTTATCAGAAGTACTATCAAAATCTTCATCCGTCTTGTATAAAATTCGCCCAAGAGGACGATAATCCAGATTCTTACCTGAACAGAAGTAATATTATGGTCTATCGATTGGCTGAAACTTATTTGATTGCTGCAGAGGCAATTATGAGATCTTCAGGAGATCCTTTACCGTATATAAATGCTGTAAGAACTAGAGCAAAAGCCGCACCGTTGACCAGTGTCGATGAGCAAGCGATTTTGGATGAGCGGGCCAGGGAACTTGCTTTTGAAGGCCAACGTTGGTTTACTTTAAAAAGAATGGGGCAGAGTGTTATTGACAGACAGATTACTAGTTATGCTGGGGATGGTGAGTATTTCCCTGTTAATTTAGGAGAGAAAGACCCAAGAGAAAATTGGAGACCTCATTATATCAATTTTCCGATTGCACAGATTGATTTAGATTTATTAGGACCAAATTACCCTCAAAATACAGGATATTAAAACCAAATTTCTATAAACAAGTTACAACTTAAGATTAGTAGCAGGGACTCTTTTTCAGATGGTTATATGCTTCAATGCTTTTAAAGATTACATTATGCGTTTCATATTTATTGTTTTAGCCTTTTTAACTTTTAATGCTTGTAAATCAACTAAAGCCGAGAGTGCGTTTGCATTTGCTGAGAATCCAGTGATTGCCCACAGAGGTGCATGGAAGGCTCTAAATCTTCCCCAAAACTCTATT
>Ga0208015_1000984_pt1 | contig 11292 bp, 3 predicted proteins | sample 26BtaG_FD_184101 | JGI IMG/M metagenome (GOLD analysis project Ga0208015, IMG submission 184101) | Marine viral communities from Cariaco Basin, Caribbean Sea - 26B_WHOI_OMZ_CsCl (SPAdes) (version 2) | ecosystem: Environmental > Aquatic > Marine > Oceanic | place: Caribbean Sea: Cariaco Basin...
GGGAGCAGCAGCGTTTAGTGGTAGATGACATTTTTGCGCAATACCAACCATTTTCAGACCCGAGAGAATTCATAAACCGCCTTAGCGACGACTCTCCTTTTTTATTGATGCCTGTGCGTATCGAAACACGGTTTAAAAAAGTGATCAATGATCAAAGGGAAGTCAATCAATTATGGTTACGTATTTATCCAGACGATTGTGCCATTGACTCTTTTGAAGCGATCCTTTCAGAAACTGAGGTGAAAAGTGCCCAAAAATATTGGCATGGCATCTGGCAAGCTGGAGGCAGGGAAGCTATGGAACGTGCTGCTTGGAGAGCACTCGTAGCAACTTATGGCTCGGGTCGTGCTCGGTATATCATAGAACAATACCTTCCGGTCAATACCGGGGATCAGCCAAATAATGTCGATGAGAAAGATTTTTTCTTGAGTATCGCCGTGACGGAAATACCATCTGCCACCGAGTTATCCATCCTTAAGAGCTTTTGGACGGCATATTGGAGCGCACATACCAATAGTGATAAAAAGGAAGAGGCTTATCAAGATTTGGTGGATGCAGTTGGCGAAGACAAGGCCAAAGATATTTTAGAAAATCAAAAACCCATCAATTTTGAGGATACGACCCGTATTGCTGAAGAAGGCCTAAATGTTTCGGTCATCTTTATACAGTTTAAGAAGGATGAAGATGTTGAAACCAAACAGCAGTCGTGGTCGCAAGCACCAAAAACCTATGTGATGCCAGATCGCTTTGTGGTCACGGGATATCAAGGCGGAAGCCATACCAATAATGACAGCGATATTGCTTTTCAGGTGATTGGTAATCAAATACCACACCCACTAATTATGGGGCCAGACCCGTCTTTGGAGGAGGATGAGCAAATTCAGCAGGAAGATGGGAACCTAAAAGTAAATGATGATTTAAAATGGATGACCGATTTTGACGACGCCATCTCCAAAGGTCTTGGTTTCAAAATCAATTTAAATGACACCTTGGCCAGCAGGGGCTTCAACCGTATTGTCGCATTAGGACTAAAACTAAGTGCCGACAAAACCAAGGGCTCTGAATTATTGCAAACACTGTTCAAAAGTCACGAACAAAGTAAAAAGGGATTTTCTATTCTTCCACAGGGAACACCAACCAACAATACCGAGGAAGAAGGCTCCGGACATAATTTCTTGGATGATGCCGATGTCAGTTTTGACCATTTAAAACAGGAAGAGCAATTCAGTATAGAAAGCGATTGGCTCAAGAAGAAAGATGGACAATGGTTGGCAGAATGGCTGGGTGTTGACTATAGTACCTTCCAAAAAACTTACAACGCCGCACTCACAGACCAATGTGAAGCGAAGGCGATGAATATAGCCTTGTTTCCAGCGACCATAGGATATATGATGGAAACGATGATGCAGGATGTTTTTTCTGATGACGACATGGAAAAAACCCGCTGGTATCTCAATCATTTTGTGAGCGGGAGAGGTCCAATTCCAGCCATTAAAATTGGGAATCAACCCTATGGCATACTTCCTACAACCACGTTTTCAAACTTGGCCTGGTTAAATGAGAGAAGGATCATTCGCCCAGAAGGTGTGCCTTGGGATAAAGGAACAGATGGTTTTCTTCGGAAATTATATTTCAATTTACGCAAAGTTGATGACGATTGGTCCGGCTTGATGAATGATGTCGCCTTTGTGGGAAAATCAGGTGATGCCCACCAACTTTTACTGGATATTGTTGGACTTAATCCTAATTCGGTTGAATATCACCAGCGCTATGCAGAAAGTTTTGAAGCGTTCATCAATCGATTAAAATTATCGGGAGGATTTGCGGTGCTGATCGGTATTTTTATAGCAGGGGGCTATGTAAAAAGTGGCATGGATCTGCTCAAGGAATTTGGTTACAAAGGCGATGAGACCCCAGATATTCTTGAAAAATTATTTTTAAAAAGTGAAAACAAACTCAGTAAAGACCTTATTGATGACAGGAAATTATCTGAAACAGATCCGATAAGAAACTATACCACAGATGCAAAAAATTATATCGAATGGCTTATAGATGCCGCAAATACGTCACATGAAAGCTTAAGGAAACAACAAGGCTTCCTCGATAATAAAATCCCTTCGGCTTTATTGTATCTTATGCTGAAGCACTCTCTTGATATGGGCTATATCAATATTAGCTTAGACCTAAATTTAAGGGCACATACAATTTCTCCAACTGAATTTCGATCGGCTAAAATAGATCCCAAGTATCTGCATATACAACAAGGAGCGCAACAAACCGAAAGTCGCTGGAAATACTTATATCAAACCGATACGGTCATTACAGGAAACCCAAATCTAACGCTTGGCGATTATATCCCTACAGTATTGAATACTGAACTGGCTACGGCTTATCTCAAAAAGCAACTCACAGCCCTGGAGCATCTTGTTGATACCCCTACGGCAAGACTGGAGCGGGCATTTACAGAACATATTGACCTTTGCACCTATCGCCTCGATGCCTGGAAAAATGGATTGATGAATTACCAATTGGCGGCCATGCGTTTTAGGGAAGAAAACGATCCCAACAACGATTTTCAGCAGGGAACCTATCTTGGTGCTTATGGCTGGTTGGAAGATATCCGTCCAGAAAACAAAGTATTCGAAGATGTCAATCTGGAGGATCCAGAACTGAAAAAGCACTTTAATCAACCCGATGAACCTCAATTGCAGACGGATGTCACCAATGGCGGCTTTATTACTGCACCTTCCCTCAATCACGCGGTAACGGCAGCTATTTTGAGAAATGCCTATATGAGTGATGACCACCCTGAAACTTTTGAAATTAATCTTTCGTCAGAACGCGTTCGAAAAGCCTTATCGCTAATTGAAGGTGTTAGGGCAGGCCAAAGTTTATCGGCATTGTTGGGGTATTATTTAGAACGGGAATTGCACGATCAAAACGCCAGCCTTACACTTGTTGATTATCATATTCACAAACTGAGAAAAGCCTTTCCTTTTAGCTCAGATAAAATGAAAGACACCAAAACTGATGATACAGATGCTATCGAAGCCATTGAGGCGAGCAATGTGGTAGATGGTTTGGCGCTTATCAATCATATTAAAGATACAGGTGCGTCCACTTATCCTTTTGACAAAGAAAACATACTTAAAAACACAGGCCCGGATGCCCCGTCACAAGCCATAAAAAATGCAATCAACGAACAGGTCCAGAATATTATGAACTTAAATGATGCCATTGCCGATGTGGCGATGGCTGAAAGTGTGCACCAAGTTGTTTTGGGTAATTACGATAGAGCAGCAGCTACGATGGATACTTATAGCAAAGGTAATTTTCCACCCATCCCGGATGTGGTTCAGACCCCTCGAAGCGGGGTAAATATCACACACCGATTTGGACTTCAATTGAAGCCTGGGGTTGATCCTACAGTTTCACCCAATTCCATGGCCATTACCCCGCGTTCCAAAGCCGAACCTGCATTGAATAGTTGGTTAAATTCGGTACTACCAAATGAAGATAATGTCGTTGCAGCGGTTAGATTTTTTAACCATACTACGGCTGCGGAACAAGAAGAGACGGTATCCCAAAAACATTTGGCCTTGCAGCCGCTTGATCTTTTGTATATGGTCAACACCGACAATGATCAGGCAATGACGGTTTTGGATGACCATATTGTAAAATATGTCCATGATACTTTCGCTCCCCGTCCCGATTCAGAAATTAAAATTGAATATACAAAGCGGATTGGCGTGAAGATTAGCTTTTTTGAATTGGCGGCCCAAATGCATAGCCTTCGAAGTTTAATAGTACAATCCCGTCCATTGGAACCTATGGATGTGGCATTGCCCACAGAATCAAAGTCGGCCGAAAATGAATCCTTTTTCCTCGATGACACTAGAGTTTCCATAGCTAAACAGGACCTAGAAACAATTATTACGGACATCGGGACCTATCTTGGAACACTTTCACTTTTGGATGATCCAGTGGCCAATAGAAATCAGATTTTACTAAATATTGATACGTTTATTAATGAAATCACAGATATTCTCCATCGACTGTCGCTATATGGATTGCCGCAAAGCGGAATTGGATTTGCCTATGATAGACGGCGCGTGCTGTACAAAGCGATTATTGATAAGTTAGAGGTAGTGATCAACAAATGGGAGCAAAAGCTGGTTGATTTTGCAACCGCTTTGGCAGAGTACGATGCAATGGATCCGGCCACGGCCGATGATAAGCGATTTGAATTATTATACCGGGCGGAGCGTTTGGTGACCACCATTCCAGAATCCCCACAATCGCCAACCCCGTTGGAATTCAGGAACAAACTGAATGCCAAAGGGGCGGCGTTGGATGCTAAAACGGATGCTTTTATCGACATCATAAATGCCAATCACCCTAAGCTGGCAAATTTGCTCACTGCAGTTTCTGCCGAACTGCCCATTGCCGATTTTGATGTTGAACTTTTCAGTGTTTCCGATCAAGAAGATCAAGTACTTCTGTTTGCTGAAGAATTGAGAAATTATGCCCAATTAATAACCGCCGATTTAGCAAAAAGGATTTTAAAATCGCAAGAATTGGTAGATCAGGCCACCGCTTTAACCGCCAGTAAAAAGAAAGTGGAACTTCTTCAGCAAGCCGGGAAACAATTATTTGGAGAAGACTTTAAAATGGTGCCAGAATTTCAGCTGCCACAAAAACAAGCTGACGAATGGGAAAATTCATTTAATGATACCGGACAGTTATTGGATCATTTAAAGACTGTTGAACATGTAGATTTTCCTTTGGATGAATGGCGATATGGTGTGGCTCGGGTTCGGGAAAAAATGCACCATTGGGAAAACATGGTGGCTTTGAAGGAGGCATTTACAGTGGATACCTTAGAAATTCATCCGGTGCAGCTACCGTATGAAACGAATGACCATTGGCTTGCCTTGAATTATCCTAAGGACCATCAGATATTAAATGACAAGATCCTCTACACGGCCCATTATGCGGTGCCTTATGATAAAACTCAAAATCAGTGTGGACTTTTATTGGACGAATGGACCGAAGTCATACCTTCAAAAACCGAAGACGTGGGGGTAACCTTTCATTATGACCGACCAAACTCTGAACCGCCACAAGTGATGTTATTGGCCATGACTCCCAAGTTTACGGGAGAATGGCAATGGAATGATTTAATGGATATTGTGAACGAAACCTTGGATCTTGCCAAAAAAAGAGCTTTGGAACCAGAGCAGATAGACAAGACCGCTTATGCACGATTTCTACCGGCAACCATTTCGGCGGTAACGGTGCATCCTATCACCGCATCGCTCAATTATGCTTTCAATAATGTTGTATATAATTTTTTAGACCCAATTGATGATGAATAACTATGTAGCCATAAATAATATGACTGAGGTCCTTCAGCAAAAACTATTGCCTTCCATCACCCTTTGGAACCGACTGGAGGCACGACCTCGTACCGACGATTTTGACCGGGCCTTGAAAGCTGAGGTGCGCGATCCTCTTTGGATGTTGACCAAACAATGGCAGTTGGGCGAGTTTCGGGGAGATGATGCTGGTTCACCCGCATTTGCAAAAATACAGATGGCAACAACACGGTTGACCAAATATCAGGCAGATAGTAAGCAGGTGCAAACCTATGATGAAGACGTACCTTTGGAAGCCAAGGTTGAACAGAAAAAGATCCCGTTTAAATCGGGTGCACAGGATATGTCCTTGGACATCCGCTTGATGATGGGCCGGCATTGGTTAAAGTTGATTAAAACCGATTTCCCTGCGGGGTTACGAGATGAATATATCTTACTTTATAAAATTTTATTGCCTGATCCCGATGATAAAAATTTTGCCAGTATAGTGGCACATAGGGAAGCCTGGCAACAAGTTGTTGCCGTGGCAGAAAGGTCTATGGATGGCTATGTGTTTTATGCACATCTCAAAAAGGGAAATTCAGCTTCTGAAGGAACGTCGCAACTTGGAGATGTGGATTTGGATGCATTGGGAGAAAAGTTTATAAAGTGGTTTGAGAAGTTTTTTCTTCAACCTATTGACGATGATAACAATGCATGGTTGCCGTCAAGGATGGAATATCAATTTGCAGTTTCTGCACCTGATGAAGGTGGAGAAAAAGTGATGGTAGCCGATGAGTACTATCACGGCCATTTAGATTGGTATAATCTGGACATCGATCCGCAAGCAACAGCCTTGGAAACTGAACCTGATGTTGTGCCGCATCCAGATCCACAAAACAGGGAAACCAACTCGTTTTTTCCAGTTAATATTTCTTTTGACGGCATGCCCCATACCCGATGGTGGCGTTTTGAGGATTCCAATACCAACTTTGGAGACATCAATCCAGACACCACCGATTTGAACAAACTACTGTTTATAGAATTCGGTCTTATTTATGCCAACGATTGGTTTTTGGTGCCATTCACGCTACCTGCAGGAAGTATAGCCAATGTAAAAGGTCTGTCTGTTACTAATGTGTTTGGTGAAAAGACTTGGGTAGAACCTGCAGGGAAAGGATTGGACGATGCCTGGAAACGATGGAATATGTACGCACTCAATACCAAAGGCAATCAACGAGAACCTGCAGACAGCAGTCTATTGATTCTCCCGACTGTAGAAAAAATTCTCGAAGGAAAACCTTTGGAAGAAGTTCTTTTTATACGCGATGAGGTTGCCAATATGGTCTGGGCCATCGAAAAGAAAATCCCATTGCCAACCGGAAGTGGCAAGCACGGAGGCGAAGCGGCCTTTGAACTACATAAATTCTATCAAAAAATATTGAACAAAGAAATTGGCGACGGTATCGTCATTCCAGATGATATAGAATTTAAAGCAAATATCCGTTATCAAATTATGAATACGGTTCCGGAAAATTGGATTCCGTTTATTCCGGTTCATGTCGATGGTAGTTCACGAGAAGTACAACTGCAAAGAGCGTCAATGCCAAGAATCCTTGAGAATGACGCGCCAGGCAATGCCCAGAAAATAAAACCAAGAACACAGTTGGTGCGTGAAGGCCTTGAAAAAGATCCCGTAGAAGCCTATTTCATTCATGAAGAAGAAATCCCGAGAGCAGGTATTCGAGCCTATCAAACCTTCCAAAGAACCCGTTGGTATGATGGTAAGGTGGTGAATTGGTTCGGGGCCCGTAAACAAACTGGTAGGGGAGAAGGCCATAGTGGTTTGGCCTTTGACCAGATTATCCCAACTGCGAAAAGACGGGTATGAGAGGAGGTAGAGGATAGAATATGGAGGGTAGAGGGTTGTGTGGATAGAATAAAGAATAAAGAGTCGTCTTATGTCCTAAGTCTTATGGTGACGCGGTCTTGGTTCTTTATCGGACATTAATTAGAGCTTATAAGTTTTTCAAATTAATTCACCTAGAACATCTGTTTGGGTTCCATCGGAAAGTCCTGTACTGAAGTTACAAAGGGTCTCGTTTTAGTGCTGATGCCAATTTAACTTTTCAATGTCATGTTTATTTCCATGAGGTATTGTTTGTGAGGCGTCCAATTGTAATCGCTTTCTTTTCAATAGGTTTTATTTTAATCTCACAAAATTGTACAGATCGTAAAAACAGGTTGTGTTTTTTGGTTCGCTGGGCCTACAGTTCTTTTGAAACCATTCGCCAAAGGCCCAATTTTTTCAATATCTTTACCGTTCATTACTTTTGGTTTTGAAACCATCAAGGTATATAATGGGCTAACTTTAAAAGTGGGCCTTCTACGTTCAAACGATTTATCTGTAAGTAGTGAACAAACAATTATGATCACAATGAAAAACCTCTTTTTTTATACTGTTGTTGCTTTAACAATAGCATCGTGTTCTCCTGTCAATGGACAGAAACTGAAGCCCAGTTCAACAATTGAAATAGACTCCGATGACACTAAGGATTCAATTATATTTAAAGCAGCCCATGTTGTTCCAACCCAAAATCAATACGACGCTCTAAAGAATGAGTTTATCGCGTTTATCCATTTCGGACCCAATACGTTTACGGGAATGGAATGGGGAAATGGCATGGAAGATCCTAAAATTTTTGACCTTCAACATTTGGATACGGACCAATGGTGCAAGGCTATGAAGGATGCCCAAATGAAAATGGTCATTCTAACCGTGAAACATCACGATGGATTTGTACTTTGGCAGAGCCGGTACACCGACCACGGTATTATGTCGACACCGTTTCAGGATGGCAAAGGCGATATTTTACGGGATTTGTCAGCATCCTGTAAAAAATACGGGTTGAAATTAGGAGTGTATCTATCGCCGGCAGATTTGTATCAAATTGAACATAAAGACGGATTATATGGTAATTTAAGCACGTATTCAGACCGTGTGATCCCTAGTCCGGTTGAAGGACGTCCTTTTAAGAACAAAACGACATTTACCTTTAATGTTGATGATTATAATGCCTATTTTTTAAATCAATTGTTTGAATTGTTGACGGAATACGGTCCCATCCACGAAGTGTGGTTTGATGGTGCCCACCCAAAGCGAAAAGGCGGACAAGAGTATAATTACTTGGCTTGGAAAGAGCTGATCTCTACATTGGCTCCAGAGGCTGTTGTTTTTGGAAAACAGGACATTCGTTGGGGCGGTAATGAAGCTGGCGCCACAAGGGATACGGAATGGAATGTTATTCCATATTCAGGGAACCCACTCAACATGAATAGTTTTGCCGATATCACCGGAGATGATATTGGGAGCAGGGAAAAACTCTATGACGCCAAATATTTGCACTATCAGCCGGCAGAAATCAATACGTCAATCCGCGAGGGCTGGTTTTACAGGGATGAGGACAAGCAAAAGGTGCGTAGTGCCGATGATGTCTTTGATATCTATGAGCGCTCAGTTGGTGGCAATACAATCTTTTTATTGAATATTCCACCAAATAAAGAGGGCGAATTTTCACCGGAAGATGTACGTGTTTTAGAAGATGTAGGGCAACGGATCAGGGACACTTATGGCGCTAATTTATTTGCCGATGCTTCAGGGCATAAGGCGGTTTTGGACGCAAATCCTGATACTTATGAAATGTTGGCTGATGACATAAAGGAAATCCTCATAGAAACGGAAAAACCGGTCACCATCAACCGATTGGTCATTCAGGAAGCAATTGCGACCCATAGTGAGCGTGTGGAGAAGCATGCGCTTGATGTTTGGATCAACGGTGCCTGGAAAGAAATTGTTTCTGCTACCAATATTGGATATAAGCGTATCCTGCGTTTTCCTGAAACAACTTCCAATAAATTTAGAGTACGTATTTTAGAGTCGCGATTAAGTCCTGCCATTTCAAATATAAGTGCACATTATTACCAAACACGTCCGCCACAATTGGAGATAACCAGAACTTTAGATGGTATGGTGACTATACAGCCCAAAAAACACGAATTTGGTTGGAAACCCCATGGCGAAGATAGTTCAGGCAATATCAATTCTGGAATAGAAATACGGTTTACAACAGATGGTAGCGAGCCAACAATAGATTCTGAAGTCTATGATTCTCCTTTTATAGCAACATCTGGAGAAATTAAAGCGGCTGCGTTTACAAATGACCAAAAGGGCAGTGTGGTTTCGAGAACCTTGGGAATTCTTAAAACTAATTGGAAGGTAATAAACGAAGATAGCTGGACACCATCCCATAAGGCAGAATTGGCAATAGATGAAGACCCAAGGACGTTCTGGATATCTGACGCTAAAACTTCCCCCCACTTTATCGACATAGATCTTGGGGATGCCCAAACATTCAAAGCTTTTGGTTATACGCCTCCAACAGTTACTTCAGAAGGCATGATAGAGCAAGGTGTTGTTAAGATAAGTCAAGATGGAAAATCATGGAAGGAGGTTGAAAGCTTTGAATTTGGCAACCTAATAAACGACCCGACCCCGAGGACCCACTATTTTAAAGAAGCCGTGCATACACGATTTGTGCGTATAGAATCCAAAACCATTGCTGGAGGTAAAAAGCAGGCAGCCATAGCAGAGTTGGACTTTTTTGAATAACTAACGGTAGATTCAGCATAAAGGATACATCGTTGCATCCCGTTTTATAGGCAGGATGTCCCGTCTGTAAAAGGGTCAATAACAAAGGTGTTGATACAACAATACACCGTGGTCAAACTGAAAAATGAAGATTTCCGAATCAGTTTTGTTTACAGATTAAAGTGGAGGTCCGATAAATAAGAAAGCCCTGATGGAAATCAGAGCTCTCTTGAATTAAGTACTAAAATCCCTTGAAGTACGTAATAAATATATATTATGCTGAAACAGCTAACTTATTTTTCTTGTAATCGCTTGGCGTACAATCATAACGTTCTTTGAATATTTTCGAGAAATAGCTTCGGCTGGTAAAACCAACACTGTATACAATTTCTGATATATTCAAGTCGGTATTGACGATCAGATCTTCTGACTTGGTCAATCTCACTGATCTGATGTATTCGCAAACCGTCAATCCATGCTGAAACTTAAAGCCTTCCTGCAATTTGGCTGCGGACAGACCAACTCTGTCACTCAGATTTTCGACCTTATGGTCTAAATCTGGAAACTCGTTGATATACTCGGTCAGGGTCGCAATTGAATTTATTTCCATTTTGGTCAAGGACGTAGGCTCCATCTCCAAATTTTTGATATCCTTATTATGATGGTCTATTTCAAGTGCCAGGATGACATTTACAATGCCTTTGGTCAACAATTCTCTTACCAAGCCTTCTTGATGGATACTTTGTAGCTGTTTGATACTTTCAGCTATTTTAAGGTTGTAAGAGCCAATATATAGGTAGTCGTCAGATTTATCTGCAATAAAAGCTTCTTTTAAACTCGAGCTCCATTGCGAATTTTGGCTAATTTGTGTGTTGACAGAAATTAATGTGGCTACCGTTTCAACATCCTTTTCTATTTGGATAATATTTTGATTTGATTTAATATTTGCGACGATACTGGTCTGAAATGCTTCAATACTGTTTGTAGTACCGTTTTTATCGAAATTATGTGATATTTTTCCTTTGGAGCAATACATGAAATTGACGTGAGCAGCAAGGAGTGCATCAATGGTGATCTCGATATTTTCATTGGCAATAATGTCAAATTCGAGAACGGTTATACCATCTTCCAATATAATAGAACGAATACTGCCATTTGCTAAGCTGTTTTTTATTTTGAGTTGACACTCAGTTGTACCTTTTTCTAACGTACCACCAACTTTGCTTTGAAGTGTATCGAAAAAGGAATATAGATCGTTTACTTTAGATTCAATTGTTATCATGGCGT
>Ga0208015_1000985_pt1 | contig 11280 bp, 10 predicted proteins | sample 26BtaG_FD_184101 | JGI IMG/M metagenome (GOLD analysis project Ga0208015, IMG submission 184101) | Marine viral communities from Cariaco Basin, Caribbean Sea - 26B_WHOI_OMZ_CsCl (SPAdes) (version 2) | ecosystem: Environmental > Aquatic > Marine > Oceanic | place: Caribbean Sea: Cariaco Basin...
AGGGTCAGGATGCCCGTGCCCAGCTTCAGCTCGCGCGCGCCAACAGAGACGTCATAGGTCAACCCGCCCGGGACATCGCCTCTGAGGCCCAGAAAATACTCTTCTGGTGTGGTTCTGCCGGTGTTGCCCGTGTCAAAGGCATCCCTGCCCCAACTGTAAGAGACCACCGCCGAAACCTTGCCATAGAGGGTCAGACCGGTGTCGAACTGGCGCTCGAAACTCAGCCCCGGTTTGAGGTAGAGTTCCAGCCATTCCGTATCCGCATCGAAGTTGGCGCTGGGGGCGGTCACTGTGGCCAGATCCCAGAACAAGTTCTGTTCGGCCACGGCGTTCAGACCATATTGCAGATGTGTTCGCACCGTGGTGCCGTTGGCGTCATAGAGCACCATCCGGTCAGGTTGCTGTGCATGAGAGGGCGCGCCGTGGAGCGCGACGTTCATCAGACCGGCCGCAACAACCACCCTGACCCCGCGCCAAGAGCTGCCATGCAATCTGCGAACTGTGCACGCGAACATCTGATCTGCCCCCGTTCGTCAGGGCCCGTTTGTTCAGGGCCGCCCGTTCCGGGAGAGGTAAATCACATTTCCGTTACGTCAAGACAGCCCGCATCCGCACCGTGCGGGCGCGGGGCGCGGGATCAGTCGTCTGATGCCACTTGCAGCGCCTTGGACAGAAGCGCGTTCAGTGCTGCCTGCTCCTTTTGGGTCAGCCCGGTCAGAAGCTCTGCCTGTGTCTGGACATGGGCGGTGGCCACCTCGTCGATCAGGGCAAGGCCCTTGTCGGTCAGTCCGATCAGAAAGCTGCGGCTGTCGTCGGGGTTGACGCTGCGCGACACCAGCCCTGCTGCTTCGAGCCGGTCGATGCGGTTGGTCATCGTTCCCGAAGACACCATCGTGCTGCGCAAGAGATCACCCGGAGACAGGCGATAGGGCGCGCCCGAACGGCGCAGGGTCGCCAGCACGTCGAACTTGGCCCCGTTCAGGTCATAGCGCGCCCAGGTTTTCTGCATGCCCTGCTGATAGGCCTGCGCCAGTCGCCCCACCCGTCCGATCACCGCCATGGCGGAGACATCAAGGTCCGGGCGTTCCTTTTCCCATTGCTGGGTCACAAAATCTACGTGGTCCATGGGGACTGTTTAGCAGTTGGTATCTTGACGTCAAGAGAATCGCACATATCTTGACGCCAAGATAAATGAAAGGAGCCTGCCATGCAGAGCCGAGATCTGATCCTGACTGCGATCGCGCCAATCGTCTGGGGCAGCAGCTATATCGTCACAACCACGTTCCTGCCGGAACATTCGCCGCTGACCGTGGCCCTGCTGCGGGCGCTGCCTGCGGGGCTGTTGTTGCTGGTGCTGGTGCGGCAGTTGCCCCCGCTCGCCTTGGTGCCCCGGCTTCTTGTATTGGGGGCGCTGAATTTCTCGATTTTCTGGGTGCTGTTGTTCACCACCGCCTATCGCCTGCCCGGCGGGGTTGGGGCCACTTTGGGCGCGGTGCAGCCGCTGGTCGTTGTGTTTCTTTCTGCGCTGGTGCTGAAAACGCCGGTGCGCGGCGTGCAGGTGATGGCAGCCGCGCTGAGCGTGGCGGGCGTTGCCCTTTTGGTGCTGACCCCTGCTGCCAAGCTGGACACGCTGGGGGTGGTTGCCGGATTGGCCGGGGCGGTGACCATGGCGGGCGGCGTTGTGCTGAGCCGGAAATGGCAGCCGCCTGTGTCGCTCCTGACCTATACCGCATGGCAGCTGACTGCCGGTGGGCTGCTGTTGCTGCCGGTCACCATCTGGGCCCTGCCGGAGATGCCGCAGTTCAGCGGGCAGAACATCCTGGGGCTGGCCTATATGAGCCTGATTGGCGGCGCGCTGACCTATGTTCTGTGGTTTCGCGGGATTGCCCGGCTGGAGCCTGCCTCGGTTTCGCTTCTTGGGGTGCTGAGCCCGCTGGCGGCCGTGATCCTTGGCTGGGCCTTCATGGGCGAGGTTCTGAGCACGAAACAGGCTCTGGGGGCGGGACTGGCGTTGTTCAGCCTGTGGCTGGGTCAGGTCAGCTGGCGCTGGCGTCCGCGCAAACTGGCCTCGGCCTGACGGCGCCGCTGCTGCACAAACGACATCAGGCCCGGTGATGCCGGGCCTGATGGGGGAAGGAAACGGTTGTCTATCCGGTCCGGGTGGCCCGTCTCAGCGGTCGCGCCAAGGGGTGCAGGCGCGGCCAGCGTGGCAGGCCAGAACGTCGCGTGCGGCCTGACCATCTTCGTTGGAAAAGCCAAAGCCGCCGCAGGGGTTTTCCTCCAGCACCAGCTCATCCCCCCGCTGTTCGAGAAAGGCGACGTAGCGCAAGCCGTCCTCGGCAGAGGCACACCACGGACCAAGGCAGAGGATTTCCAGTGTCACGGGAAGCTCCACCTCGCGCTGGAAACCGCCCTCTGTCAGCAGTTTGCCACTCAGACTTGCCGGGATGGCGGTGCGCGGCGGCGTGTTGTTGGGGTCATCGCTCGGCGCTTTGGGCAGGGCCGAGGCATCAAAGCGCAGAATGCCATCGACCACGACATAGCTCTTGTCCGACTTTGACGCCTCAAGATAGCCGTCGGCAGGCCCCCAGGGCACACAGCTGAGCGCAGAGGCGGGCCCCGCCAGTGAGGCTGCGGCTGCAAGAGCGGCGGCCATGAGGGTGGCGGTGCGGGGAAGTGAGAACATGATCCAATCCTTGTCACTGCAGGGCAGATAGATGTCGGATCATAGATGGTCCTGAAATTCCTGCACGACCCGTTCGTAAACCTCGCGCTTGAACGGCACGATCTTGCTGACCAGCTGATCCACGGGCAACCAGCACCAGGTCGAAAATTCCGGATGGTCAGTGTCGATATTGACCTGATCGTCCTGCCCCAGAAAGCGCATGAGATACCATTTCTGTTCCTGCCCGCGATATTTGCCGCCCCAGAAATGCGGCACCACATCCGCAGGCAGATCATAGGGCAGCCAGCCGTCGCTTTCGGCGATGATTTCGATCAGGTCGGGGGTGACGCCGGTTTCCTCTTCCAGCTCTCGCAGTGCGGCCAGACGCGGGTCTTCGCCCTTGTCGATGCCGCCCTGTGGCATCTGCCAGGCGTCTTTGTGTTTGTCCATGCGCTGGCCGACCCAGACGTCGCCTGCCGCGTTGATCAGCATGACGCCCACATTCGGACGGTATGGCAGGGCGGCGATCTGTTCTGGGGTCATGGGGCTCTCCATCTGTTTGTGGCTCCCTGTGTAGCGCTGCCCCCGCGTCGCGCAAGAGGTTGACGCCGCGTCTGAAGTGACAATCCCATGGCAGACAGGCAATTTTTGCCGACGACGATCAGGGAGAGTGTGATGACTGCGTACCCGAAACTGCTGGCGCCGCTGGATCTTGGCTTTACCACGCTGAAGAACCGCGTGCTGATGGGCTCCATGCATACCGGTCTGGAAGAGACCAAGGACTGGAACAGGGTTGCGGAATTCTACGCAGACCGGGCGCGCGGCGGCGTGGCCTTGATGGTGACGGGCGGCATTGGTCCGAACCTGGAAGGTTCGGTTCTGCCGGGGGCCGCGATGATGACCAGCGACGAGGATGTCGCCAACCACAGCATCGTCACCAAACGCGTGCATGATGCGGGCGGCAAGATCGCCATGCAGATCCTGCATGCGGGGCGCTATGCCTATGGGCCGAAATGCGTGGGGCCAAGCCCGGTCAAATCACCGATCTCCCCCTTCCCGCCCAATGAGCTGGATGAAGAGGGCATCGAAAAGCAGATCGCCGATATCGTGAACGCCGCTGTTCTGGCGCAGAAGGCGGGTTATGACGGTGTCGAGATCATGGGCAGCGAGGGTTATTTCCTCAACCAGTTCCTGGTGACCCATACCAACAAGCGCGAGGACCGCTGGGGCGGATCCTATCAGAACCGGATGCGCCTGCCGATCGAGGTGGTGCGCCGCACCCGCGAGGCAGTGGGCACGGATTTCATCATCATCTACCGCCTGTCGATGATCGACCTTGTGCCCAATGGTTCCACCTATGACGAGGTGGTCGAGCTGGCGCAGGAGATCGAAAAGGCCGGTGCCACCATCCTCAACACCGGCATCGGCTGGCATGAGGCGCGCATTCCCACCATTGCCACATCTGTGCCCCGAGCGGCCTTTGCCTGGGTGACGAAAAAGCTGATGGGCAAGGTGTCGATCCCGGTGATCACATCGAACCGGATCAACACGCCCGAGGTCGCCGAAGAGGTGCTGGCCGAGGGTTGCGCCGACATGGTGTCTATGGCGCGCCCGATGCTGGCGGATGCGGATTTTGTGGCCAAGGCCGAGGCGGGCAAGGCCGATCAGATCGCGCCGTGCATCGCCTGCAATCAGGCCTGTCTGGATCATACCTTTGGCGGCAAGCTGACATCCTGTCTGGTCAATCCGCGCGCCTGCCATGAGACCGAGCTGGTGCTGACCCCTGCCGAAACCAGCAAGACCATTGCCATCGTTGGCGCGGGCCCTGCGGGTCTGTCCACTGCGCTGGCGGCGGCGGAGCGCGGCCATAAGGTGACGCTGTTTGATCGCGCAGGCGAGATCGGCGGCCAGCTGAACATGGCCAAACAGGTGCCCGGCAAGGAAGAGTTCTGGGGGCTGGTCGATTGGTATCGCACCATGCTGGCGCAAAGCGACGTGACGCTGGAATTGAACCGCGAGGTATCGGCGGGTGATCTGCAGGGCTTTGACGAGGTGGTGATTGCCACGGGCGTGGTGCCGCGTGATCCGCAGATCCCCGGCCAGGACCGCGCCAATGTGGTCGATTACATCGACGTGCTGCGCCACAAGGCCGAGGTCGGCAAACGGGTGGCGGTGATCGGTGCGGGCGGCATCGGCTTTGACGTGTCGGAGTTCCTGCTGCACGCAGGCGAGAGCGCGACCGAGAACCTGCCGCTGTGGATGAAGGAATGGGGCGTGGCCGACCCGGCAGCGCATCGCGCCGGTCTGGCCCCCGAAGGCCCGCAGCCCGAGGCGCCCGCCCGCGAGGTGACGCTGTTGCAGCGCAAGGCAGAGCGCCACGGCAAGCGGCTTGGCAAGACCACGGGCTGGATCCACCGCGCCACGCTCAAGATGAAGGACGTGAATTTCGTCGGCGGCGTGAACTACGAAAAGATCGACGACGAGGGCCTGCATGTGAGCTTTGGCGAGGCGCGTGAAAACCCGACGGTGATCGCGGCCGACACGGTTGTTCTATGCGCAGGCCAGCTGTCTGAGCGCACGCTGGCGGACACGCTGGAGGCCCAAGGCACCCCCTGCCACGTGATCGGCGGCGCAGATGTCGCCGCAGAGCTGGACGCAAAACGCGCAATCAACCAGGGCACACGGCTCGCCGCCAGCCTCTGATCACCGCCCCCTTTCGCAATTGCCCCGTCCCGCCCCCTGCGGGGCGGGGTTTCTTTTTGGCGGACCCACAGGGGGGGGGCCACTGTGGGGGTCAATGCGCGGGCCACTGCCCAGATGGAACAACCAGACCTCCCCGAAAGGGGGTGGCGTGGTCGAGGTGCGGGGTGTGAGTGGCCGTTGCCTCACATAAATCAGGTGTCAGCTTAGAGTTCTGTGCGGCCATCGCCGTCTAGCTTGGATGCTGCAGGTGCATTTGGCTGCTTCCAGCCCGAAGCGGCCGTAGACAAGGGGCATCACTCCAAAGATGCTGCCGGTGCGAAATGCCTTGGTCACTTTTCCGGAAGCGGACCCTCGGCAGGGCCAAGCTGCCTCATGTGATGCTGCGGGCTGCACCAAGGGTAGTGGAGCGCAGATAGCGGAATTTGCAAAGTTAGGCCCTTTTCCCGGCACCTGCCGTCCCAGACCCGGCTTATGCGGACGCTCGGCTCCTAGCAGTCCAGAAAAAATGACTTTGTGACGAAGAATGAAGCTTCCGGAGCTCTCGAGCTGCCTCTTCCGCAGTGATCTTCCCCGCCGCGTGGGCCTCACGGATTTTCCGCGCCTCTTTTTTGATTTGGTACAAGTGATTTGATCGGCTTGATCCAGCGGATTTTACTGCCCACTTGCCACTTCCCCCAGATTTTTTCAAAAGACCCGGCATATTTCTCTCCCTAGAACTGCTCTTCTATATGGTTAATTAGAGGTTCAGTTGTAACCACCAACTGGTCAGCAATGTTCCCATGGAACGCATGCGGTCGGTCACAGTCTATCGAGACAAACCCTTTGATCTGACCGTTCCCAAGCGCCGTGATTGGCAGAATTACTATCGAACGGTAGGTGCACTTAGACTGCGTTGGGCTAAAAAATGCCTCCTTTCCGAACGACTTCAAGTCTGGAACGACACGAGGTTGAGGGCCTGCCTGGCATGCAATATGCCCCATCACCTTTTCCAAGTGCTTAAGCCTGCGCCCTTTTGGGCGCTCGTTCCCCGGATTGCGATGACGGATTTTCATGCTTGTGGTGCTCTTCCCGTCGTACAACGCCAAGCTAACAGAGATCGACCGTTTTGGCGACTTTGTAATTTGCCTTGCGTAGGCCTCAATGACGCCCAGAGCCGCTGTGAGCGTGTCATCTCTATTCGCTGCCGGTGTAGCAGAGGACTTAACAGAAGTAATGAGGTCGCCGATTCTCACCCAAGCTTCAACCGAAGCCTGTTCAGCAGCGTTGTTCTTCCCCTGCGACCATCTATCGAGCACGCTACTAGCAATAAAGAGAAAAAACAGAACGCCGGTCGCGATTGCCGCCTGCAAGCCGTTAATTCGATCATAAACAAAGTACGCTAGAGAAGGAGCAGACGCGATGAGGCCGAACTTGGCTAGGAAGTGCGTGATGCCAAAAAAACGCAGGCCTCGAGGAACTTTGTTGTGCCACCAAAATAAAACACTGTTCTTCAAGCTTTGAAGCCAGCTTGGATCTTCTTGGATCCAAGTTTCTACCTTGCGTTTAAATTTACTCAACTTGGCTTGCCTGCTGATTTTCTTAGCGCATTCAACCGTAATGCAAGGAAAACTCCATCTATACAACCTTGTTCTGTTAGCATGTGCACAATCTGGCAATCAAGGTCAGCTCTCACAGGCTTGAGCGAAGGCCGGTGCGACCACTTTGGGCTGACTACGGACAGCGACGGCAACCGCTCAGATCGGTGATGGGCCCAGTGCGGTGTCGCTAGGCAGTTCAGTGTCCTTAGGGAGATCAAGGCAGGGCGTGGCGGGCGGGTCCTGTTTGCGATGCAGCATCGTGTTCCCCTTACCGCAGACGTTGCTATGATCGATGCATGAAAATCCCTGAAGACATATCCTTCGTTCTTCGTGAGATCGACCAGTCTCTTAAAGAGCAAGGCATTCCGCCCCACTCGCGCCCTATCATGGCGGTGATCGAGTTCGGCAAAAGGTTCCACATAGGCCTTCCATTAGCCAAGCTCCCGTCCGGTGCTCCGCCAGAACTGATCGCGGCGAGCGTCCACACCGACAACATCTATAGTTGGTACAAGGACGTCTACGGCGACTTACTCAAGACCGACTTCTCCGAGAAGGCAAAGGTCGCGGTCCTTGCGGATGGTGACATCTGGGAGATGCGGATTCCGCTGATTTACGGGACGGCTGTCATCGAGGCCAAACGCGATTTTTCCAGCCACACCGGGAGCAGGATTGGGACACAGGTTCTCCGCATCAATGCCTGCGCCTCTCTTTCCGGTATCACCGAGGCCCGCCTTCAGCATTTTTCGAATGGCGACCTGAACGAGGTCTATGGACTGTTTGTGGTGGGCCTCGATGTTCGCAACGCATTCGACCGGTTTCGTACGGCGGATCCGATGTTCGCCGCCGCCGAGGATGACTGGGCTGCTGCCGTGGCGAACATCACCAGTCAGTCACCGAACTGGGGCCATGCGAGATGGTCGTCGCTTCAGATGGTCGAGAAGTTCATGAAGGGCCTGATTACGCTGGTTGGTGATGTCCCCGTCGAACGGATCCACGACCTGATGAAGTTGCATGACGCGCTTAAGGTCTCCGCGCCCGGCCTGAACCTCAAGCATCTACTTGCCGACATCCAGTGCGGCGCTGGCGTCCGCTACAACGACCCAAAGACACCATCCACGCAGCAGCAGGCCTACGCCGCCCACAAGTCCAGCCTCCTAGTCGTTCGAGTATTGGGTGACGTGCAATACAGCCAGAACCGATGAGTTTCAGGTGTTTCAAAACACCGTAAGTGTGAATTGCGCGGCGTTCGGGTGAGGGACCAAAGCAGCCCAGAGCGGCCGCTGTCGTAGAATTAGACTAGGGAAAGCATAATGGGCAGATTTGTAATTCAATTAGTGGGCTTCGTGGTGGGTGCCGTCTTTGGTTTGGCTGTGAGCGGCAGCGTTATATGTGACCCTATTGTTGTTGCTGCTGACAAAACCACACAAAGGCTTTTGGAGCTAAGCTCGGAGGCTGCAATGATGACTTTAGTTGAAGGTGGGGACCTGATTCAGCGTTGCAGCTTTGTGGTCTGGTCGTTCGACCTTGGAAACTTTGGCTTCATGCTTCTAGCGTGGGGCGTACCATTGCTTTTTGCTTGCCTGGGTTGGCTGGTGGCTCGTCGGATATGGCGAAAGCCAACTCAGAAAACTTTATGAAGGCAGCCGTTGATATTCAATATTCTAATGGCAGCTTCTGCCCGGTCCCTTCCGTTCGATGATGGTTGGTGGCCGCACCTGCGGCGAAGGTCTGCTCCTTCCATTGCTCGTGCAGCATGGAATCGCCGCCCGGCGGGCAGATCCCCAGACTTTGCAAAGGGCGCTATCTGCGCAAAGCCGTCATCGGGTATTGCTCAGATTGCAACCGCAGCGAACGCCCGCTTCGTCCGCACATCGGTCGCTTGACTGCCCTTGCCCCCCCCGGCCCGGGAGCGGCCGTTTGAACTTGTTTCAACCGAGTGGTGCATGAACATCTGGCTGGTCAGCCCCCGACCTGACCGTCTCTCCGCCGGGCTTCTGGGGCTTGGCGAAGGGGGCGCTGGTCACTGTGTGCGGGGTGGGATGCTTTGCTGTTTTGAGGTTTGCCCTGCCCCCTGTGACACCTGCCCCCTGTGACATCTGCCCGCCCTGCCCTCAGCTGATGTGACCTGCCCCAACCCGCGCCAATTTGCCAGAACCTGCGGTGGACCGGGGCCGGGGCATTGCGTCTTGGTGCGGGACGGGGGATGGTCTGGGCATGGCGCGCGAGACAGAGTTCACCTATGACACGATAACCCCCGCGGCGCGGCGGCATATCCGGGTGTTTCAGCTGCACCAGTTTCTTGACCGTTTCGCCATGGGCCTGACCGTTGCGGTTGTTGCCCTGGCGTTGACGGATCGGGGGATGGACCTGTTTCAGATCTCGCTGCTGTTCGGGGTCTATTCGTTCACCACCATGGCGATGGAGCTGCCCTTTGGCGGGCTTGCTGACAGGATCGGGCGCAAGCCGGTCTTCCTTGCGGCGGTTGTGGCCAGCCTGATGTCGCTGGCGCTGTTTCTGTCATCCAGCAATTTTGCCGTTCTGGCGGCGTCGTTTGGCTGTATCGGGTTCGGGCGTGCCTTGCGGTCGGGGACGCTGGATGCGTGGTTTGTCGAAACCTTCCGTGCGGCGGCGCCGCAGGTGGATGTGCAACCGGCCCTTGCGATGGCGCAATGGGCCAATGCGATGGGCCTTGCACTTGGTGCCGTTCTGGGCGGGCTGCTGCCCGATCTCATGCGCGCGACGGGGGTGGGGTTCGGGATCAGCATCTATGATGTGTCCTATGCGGCGAGCTTTGCCGTGATGCTGATCGTGCTGGTCTACACCATGCTGGCGATCCACGAAGCGCCACGACCGCTGAGCGCCCGCGCCCTTGGTCAGGGGATCGGATCGCTGCCCTCGGTGATGGCTGAGGCTGGCCTGCTGGCGGTGAGACACCCCAGCCTTTCCATGCTTCTGGCGGCTTTGGCGCTATTCTTGATGGCGACCAACCCGGTCGAGGTGATCTGGCCCACATATGCCAAGCCGATGCTGGATGCAGGTTTTGCCAACAGCATGATCGGGGGGCTGACGGCGGTTTATTTTTTCTCTGTCGCGTTTGGTGCGTCACTGGCTGCGCGGATCAGCCGCCTGTTCAAACGCCGCCACGCGGTGACCCTTGCGGCGCTGTTCACGGCGCTTGCGGCCGTTCAGCTGGCCCTTGCCCTGCAGGGGGGCATCGTGGGGTTTGTGGTGGTCTTTGTCGTCTTTGCCATCCTGCTGGGCGCGAGCGAGACCCCGGCGAGCAGCATCCTGCACGGCTGTGTGGAAGATCGTCAGCGATCCACCCTTCTGTCGCTGCGATCCCTGATCCAGCAGCTGGGGGCCGCGGTCGGGCTGGTTCTGGCCGGGGCGATTGCCGAGGGGTCTTCCACCACGGTTGCCTGGAGCGTGGGTGCCGTCTGTCTGCTGGTGGCGGCGGTGCTGTGCGTGGTGCTGGCAAGACGTCTGGCTGCCGGGACACGTTGAGCGCATTACCAGCCGTCCTGCGAACGGGGGGCTGCGGGATCGGCCGCGGTGGATCCCCCACAGGTGAGGCAGCTGTCTGCACCGGCCTGCCCCGGTTCAACCAAAATGGTGATCTCGGCCACAGGGGTCACGTGACCCGCCGCTTGCAGGCCCAGCTGATGCAGACCTGTCGGCAGATCGAGGGTGCGGCTGGTTTGCCCGGCGGGCAGCGGTGTCCTGTCCAGCGGCAGATGGTTCAGCGTCAGGTGATACGTGCCCGCCTGCGGGATCTGCAGAGTGAGCGTCGCGGGGCTCGACAGGATGTCACCATCCTGAGGGCTCAGGATCCTGGGTGGCCCGGCCTGATCGGCAGAGCCTGCGCCCGCCGTCAGAGCGAGGACAAGGGAGAGGGCAAGAGCGCTGGCAGCTCCTGTCCCCTTCCCTCTCCCCCTTGCTATCCCGGTGGGCCGCAAGTGTTTCACGTGGCAACAGGATCATGCACCGCGCGGGCATCTGCCGGGGCCTGATCGCGCCGGGTCATGCCGTAGTCGCGCAGCACAGCGGCCACCCGCAGCCGGTAGTCGCTGAACACGCTTTCGCGGCCCTCTGTCTGGCCTGCGCGATGCGCGCTGAGGGAGCGCCAGTTGGCCACGGCCTCCTCGCTTTCCCAGAACGACAGCGACAAGAGCTTGCCCGGTGTTGTCAGGCTCTGAAACCGTTCGACAGAGATGAAACCCTCCACCTCTTCCAACAGCGGCTTCAGACCGGCGGCGATGTCGAGGTAGCGCTCGCGCGCGCCCTCCTTGATTTCGACCTCGAAGATCACGGCAATCATTGATGCCCCCCTTGGTG
>Ga0208015_1000986_pt1 | contig 11263 bp, 10 predicted proteins | sample 26BtaG_FD_184101 | JGI IMG/M metagenome (GOLD analysis project Ga0208015, IMG submission 184101) | Marine viral communities from Cariaco Basin, Caribbean Sea - 26B_WHOI_OMZ_CsCl (SPAdes) (version 2) | ecosystem: Environmental > Aquatic > Marine > Oceanic | place: Caribbean Sea: Cariaco Basin...
CAATTATATAATTTTAATACAGAAGAAATTGAATACATAAAAAACAATTAATTATGAATAAATTAGAAGCTCTTTATAGCGCAATTGAAAACTTTCAAAAACTTGGGGTGAAAATTGACGAAAAAACTATTGAATCTACCTTGAGCGTTGAAGAAAGCATTATTCGTTCAGAAATGATTCCCGCAATGAGCAATGCTATAATTCCAATTATTTCTCAAATTCAAAGAGAATTAGTTTTGGTCATAGAATATTCTCCTGATAAACCAATAGAATTAAAAATGACTCGTAAACGTAGTTTTAAACTTACTGAAGAAGAAGAATCTATAATTACTCAACGTAAAGAATTTAAGAAAGAAGTAAAGTACACACTTAAATCCCATACAAAGTCTCCTAAAACTAATTTGCTTGTCAGTTTTCCAACAGGCGTGAAAATAAAAAACAAATTAGCTATGAATACTTTTTGTGAAGTAATTGAAAAAATTGGGTTACAAAAAGTTGAAAAATTAAATATTAGAAGTTGTGGTTCAAACTTAGTCTCAAAAATAAAAAGTCCTACTTATCGCCAAAAGAAATTAAAAAATGGATATTATATCATTACCCAAACTTCTACGAATCAAAAGAAAAAGCACTTAGAATTAATTTCTAAAAAACTAAATTTAAATTTGACAGTTGAAATTATTTAAGAATATTGATTTTCAATAAATTCTATTTCTTCGTCATTTAATTCATAAAGATTATAGGTAATATTATCAGCATTTTCACTGTTAATATCGAAATTCTTATTGTTATTTGGTATAGGTAGTTTTTCCAGAAATACTTTTTTATACCTGTAGCCTTCATTCCCTAATCCACCACCAGCATAGAAAGTTTTAAAAAAATATGTAACAGGTTTAGAATGTAATAGATGATAAAGATATTCTAACCCTTCTCCTGTTATAATAAAAGTAGTTGCTTCAGGATAAAACTCACTTTCTTTATCTAAATAGAATTGAGGCTCTCTAACTATTTCACTATACATTATTTTCTGTTTATAAAAATCCTCCATATAAGCACAGTTCCTTAAGTTGTATGGAGTATCACCTTTGTCTGAGCGTTTTTCTAATTGAGGGAAATAATTATCAAGATGTTTCTTTATAGCAGGATAATCCTCTATATTTATTGGCTTTATGTCTTTTTCTTTTATACCATTATGGGTATTAATTAACCATAAATCAGCGAAATCATAACCGTATCTTTTGATGTCTCTGCCACGTAAAATGGGTCGTATAATTTCATCGCTTTTGGGGTCTTGTTCAATTAGCTCTTTTCGCTTTGCTCCATCAATAATAAATGCATCATTAAAACCTGTTTTTATTCCGTAATTGATACGAATATCCCAATCTTTTAATGGTGTTCCTTTTTCTTCTATTTTCCGCTTTATTTGCATTTCTATCGGAGAAAGTACTACCCAGCTTTCGGAGTTTTCAAATGAGGTAGAATTTGCGTGTTGTCTAACATAATCGCTGAATATCTGTATAAAATAATAGTCAGATTTAATATCATCGAATTTGGATTATTTTAATCAATTATTCTTTGCTTTAATTTGAGCTATTTCTGTCTAATGATTCTCAATCAATAAAACCAAGTTTTTAATTGTCGAAATAATACGTATATTTGCACCAACATGCTTGTCCCCCTTCCCGTTAGATCAGGGCGCTTAGGACAAGCTTTCTTTTTTTTATTCTAATGAGTAAAATCCCTTTCAACAAACCAGCACTCACTTATTCCCAACAATTAGAGCTATTAAAAGACAGAGGAATAACAATTGATAATGAAGAAAAAACACTTCATCTATTGGAGTCAATTAGTTATTATCGATTAAGTGGCTATTGGTATCCTTTGTTGCAAGACAAAAAAAACCATATATTTAAACCTCAAGCCAATTTCACTACTGCCTTTCGTTTGTATTGTTTTGACAAAGAACTTCGCAAATTAGTTCTCGCCGAATTAGAGAAAATTGAGATAGCGATTCGTGCAAAAATGATTTATACTTTGTCACATCGATTCGGTCCGTTTTGGTTTTCCGATCCTTCGATTTTCAGAAATCCCATTAAGCAAGCAGATAGTATTACCAAATTAGGACAAGAATATAAGCGTAGTGATGAAGAGTTTATCAAAGCATTTGCTGAAAAATATTCCAATCCATTACCTCCCTCTTGGATAAGTATAGAAATTACCTCTTTTGGAACTTTGTCAATGTTGTATAGCAATTTGCTTCCAGGAAAAGAAAAAAGAATTATTGCTAATTATTTTGGAGTTTCAGATTCTGTTTTTCAAACTTGGTTGCACAGCATTGTTTATCTACGGAATATTTGTGCGCATCATTCTCGGTTGTGGAATAGAAGCATGAGTATTCGTCCACAAGTTCCTCGGAAAACAACCAAACAATGGATAGATACAGAGAATGTACAAAATAATAAGAGTTATTTTATGCTTTCAATGATGCAGTATCTTTTGCAAACCGTAAATCCCAAGTCCACTTTTTCCTCAAAATTAAAAAACCTATTGTCTAAATATGATAATGTAGATGTGAGAGCGATGGATTTCCCAGTGAACTGGGAAGAAGAACCATTTTGGAATTAAGATCAATTTTAGTTACTTACTTTGTCCGTAAATTAAAACAACTAAAATATGATTTACGGATACATCAGAGTAAGCACAGACAAACAAACAGTAGAAAACCAACGCTACGAAATCAACAACTTTTGTACAAACAAAGAAATTGTCGTCAACAAATGGATTGAAGAAACCATTTCAGGTGCAAAAAATGTAGAGGAAAGAAAACTGGGAAAACTCCTCAAAAAAATGAAAAAGGAAGACATCCTTATTTGTTCGGAGTTGTCTCGTTTAGGTAGAAATCTTTTAATGATAATGGGCGTTCTTAATGAATGTATGAATCGAGATATTCAGGTTTGGACGATCAAGGATAATTACCGTTTGGGCAGCGACATCAATTCCAAAGTATTGGCATTTGCCTTCGGTTTATCTGCAGAAATAGAGCGAAATTTAATTTCTCAACGCACCAAGGAAGCTTTGGCACGAAAACGAGCAGAAGGCGTTATTCTCGGTCGCCCAAAAGGAAGCAAGTCCGCTAAAACCAAACTCACCGGTCAAGAAAAGAAAATTCAAGAATTATTGGACAAAAAAGTATCCTATTCTGCCATCGGACGGATTTTAGGTGTCCACCGATTGACGGTGAGTAGTTTTGTGAAGGAGCGGATGAAAAACGTATAGCATAGACAAAGCAAAACATCGGTGAAAGAAAAAGGGACCCGATAAGATCGGTAGAGTTCACAACGTACATTAACCTTTCAGGGCCATATTTAGACGCTTTATATATGTAAATCACGGCGTTGCAGTTGATTTATATAGACAAAAGGCATTCAGCCTATTGCAATTTTAAATAGCTTTAAAAGGGTAGATTGATAAAGAGCCAAGAATTGTTGGATAAAAAAATGTATTTTCATTAAGCCTTTGTCCGTAGGACAATAGTACGATTAATCGTAAGAATTTACTTATAAGTACAGCGATACCAAAACACGGAATTGAGGTTGACGAAAAGTATTTCTTATTGGATTGACTTTGTATGTAGTTTTATACTAACACTCATTATTCCAATAGCTTATAAAATCGTAAAGGATAATTCGGAAATAACTCTGGGTAAAAGATAGCGGCTAAATCTTGCAATACCCAATCCGGTCTAACTGTTCCATTTTCAAAATAATCATTCGCTCCGGAAGCGGAAGAGCGTTTGCTCCAATTGTACACTTTCTTATTTTTTACCGTTTGAAACCACTCGTAATGGGGATAACTTGCAACCAACGATCGAAGATTCGGGAAATCTCCTGCATTGAGCCAAACATCTGCATCCACCGCCTTTTCATAAACTGATTCAAACGATAGATTCAAGGTCGACTCACTTTCAGTGTCCGCCCATATATAAGCTCCGCCTGCATCCTTAAATAAGGTGGATTGAAAACTTTTTCCACCGGGAACATACCAAATATCACCATACATTTGATTGGCCATTACTTTGGGTTTGGTGGAATGGGAATTCTTTACTTTTTCTTTGATTCCATTGTAATTTTCTACAATTTCAGTAAAAAGTGAATGGGCTTCCGTTTCTTTTCCGAATAACTTTCCAAAAATTTTCACGTATTCTGCACGCGCCAGTGGATTTGACTCTTCGTATTCATCGATGTACAAAATTCGAATTCCTTCCTTTTCTAAAATCTCATGGTATTTGGCCAAAGTCGGTCCTGACGTAGAAATAAATACATCCGGTTTATTTAGAAGAATTTTTTCAATGAAAACTTCGTTGAAAACACCGATTACATCGATTTTATTTTCTTTCATTTTTTGATGAATTTTTGGATTAAATATATAATCCGGTTGACTTATTCCGGTGATTTTATCCAAAACATTCAATTCATCCATATAGGTTATCGTCACAGTTGGAATGACCATTGCCGTTTTCAAAGGCAGTTCACTCTTCGGAAATTCAACCATTTCACCGGCAGAAAATATCTTTACGAAGTCTTCATTCTCTTCAATTTGGACATTTTCAATGTAATCAAAAACATGGATACTTTCGGACACCTCGTCTAAGTTCTTGACATCCTTGCAACTAGAAGAAAGAAGAACGAAAATAAAAAAGATTTTTAAAAATTTCATGTTTGCAAGTTAACTAATTTGGTCAAAATGGAAACTATTTCTATATTTGCAATCCGAAAAACAGGCCTCGTGGCGCAACTGAATAGCGCACCTGATTACGGCTCAGGAGGTTGAAGGTTTGAATCCTTCCGAGGTCACCATAAAATCCTGTCTTTTTTAGACAGGATTTTTTTATTTATACATTCTCAGTAAATTCGCAAACATGTTTCAAAATGAAAAAGAACGGAGAATTTATAATTAACAATCTGAATTTCAAAACATTAAACTTCAATTAAAATGCATTACATAAATACAGAAGAATCTTTTGACTTAGTTATTCATCGAATTGGAAACCGCTCCCAAGACGAAGATTTGCATCTTTCCAAAACCTTGACATTTTATCCGGCAGAATTAACCGATACTTTATATACCTTCTTTTTAAAACCGTTTAAATCCGAAGCGTATTTTCATTTCAAAGGAAAAGAAAGTGTCGAAGAGAATTTGGTGTACAATTCGGTGAAAAATATTTTTGAAGAACCGACTTCACTTCTACAAAATTCATTGACTATAGCCGAACATCTTTATAAAGTAGGTGGAAATCCAAAAATGAAAGGAGGCGAACTTTTTGTCGTATTTTTTCCAGATGCCTTGATTGAAGAAGAGCATGTAAAAGTAATCGGATTATTCAAAACCGAACACAAAGACCGCATTCTTAAAGCGGAACCCAATGAAAACAATTACAAATTGTGGACAGAAGAAGGGATTCTACTTTCCAAAATCGACAAAGGGTGTTTGATTTTTAATATTGAAGAAGAAGACGGTTATGTCATTTCTTTGGTGGACAACGGAAAAGGAGAAGAATACGGAATTTGGGGCGATGAGTTTTTGGACATAAAAGCGAGAGAAGATAAGTATTTCGATACCGAAACCACTTTGAATTTCTGCAAAAGTTATGTGATGGACAAAATGCCGGAAGAATTCGAAGTTAGCCGAATAGATCAAGCTGATTTATTGAATAAATCGATGAATTTCTTTAAAGACAATGAAACTTTTGAAGTCAATGACTTTGCAGAACAAGTTTTGGGACAAGAAGAATTAAAAAATAGTTTTGAAGATTATAAAAATAAATTCGAAGAAGTATATGAAGTGGAATTGAGTAATCAATTCGATATTTCGAAAGATGCGGTGAAAAAACAAGCACGTTTCTTCAAAAGTATTATTAAATTAGATAAAAATTTCCACATTTATGTACATGGAAATCGTCAGATGATTGAACAAGGAACGGATGAGGAAGGAAAAAAATTCTACAAACTGTATTACAACGCGGAAAATTAAATTCAATTTCTCCCATTTATTTACCCCTTAACAAAAAAACATGGACAGTTATTATATCAAATACGACATCAAAGACCAAATTGCGACGGTTGAATTTTTTCATCCAAAAAGCAATTCTTTTCCGAGCACGCAACTTCGAGAGATGATTCGTATTTTGGATGAATTGGGAAAAAATGAAGAAGTAAAAATCATCATTCTCAAAAGTGAAGGCGAAAAAGTTTTCAGTGCCGGTGCTTCTTTTGATGAATTAATGACCATCGATAATTTCAGTGACGGTAAAAAGTTCTTTATGGGCTTTGCCAATGTGATATTAGCGATGCGTCGTTGTCCCAAATTCATTGTCGGTTGTATAACCGGAAAAGTTGTCGGGGGTGGCGTTGGATTAGCTGCAGCCTGTGATTATGCACTTGCCGATGCCAATGCGTCGATTCGTTTGAGCGAATTATCGATTGGAATTGGTCCTTTTGTGATTGAACCCGCCATTACGCGAAAAATAGGAATCACCGCATTTTCAGAATTAACCATGAACCCAACTGTTTGGAAATCGCCGGAATGGGTGAAGGGTAAAGGAATGTTTAACGAAATTCTTCCCGATGCAAAAAGCTGTGAAGAAGCCGTTACCAAATTTGCGGAAAACCTTTCGGTTTACAGTTTGGAAGCTATGCGCGATTTGAAATCCATCTTTTGGCAAGGTACAGAAGATTGGTTAGATATTATGCCAAAACGCGCTGAAATGAGCGGTCATTTGGTATTGTCTGACTTTACAAAAGAAACTTTGTTGAAATTCAAATCCAAATAAACGAAAAATTCTTATTTCCAAAAAACAAAGGTTATTTTATTTCTGTCTGAAATACACATCGATCGGAACGCCAGTGAAATTAAAGTTCTCACGCAATTTATTCTCAATGAATCGCTTGTACGGTTCTTTTACATATTGCGGTAAATTCGCAAAGAATGCAAACTGGGGAGTTCGCGTTGGCAACTGAGTTACGTATTTGATTTTGATGTATTTACCCTTGTTTGCCGGTGGTGGAATCGCTGCAATAATAGGAAGCATCAACTCATTCAACACACTGGTTTTGATTCGACGGTTTCTATTCTCGTTTACTTCCATAATCGTTTCTACCGTTTTATGAACACGTTGCAAAGTCAAGGCAGAAATAAATAAAATCGGTAAATCGTTGAACGGGGCAATTTTATTTTTAATTCCCTCTTCGTATTCTTTCATGGTATGTGTATCTTTTTCGACCAAATCCCATTTGTTCACCAAAATAATAACACCTTTTCGGTTTCTTTCCGCTAAGAATAAAATATTCAAATCCTGAGATTCAATTCCACGAGTGGCGTCGATAACTATTACACACACATCACAATCTTCGATGACACGAACGGCACGCATCACGGAATAAAATTCCAAATCTTCGCTTACCTTCCCTTTTTTACGAATTCCAGCCGTGTCGATCAAAACAAATTCATGACCGAATTTATTGTAAAGAGTTTCAATGGAATCACGCGTGGTTCCTGCAATATTGGTAACAATGTTTCTTTCCTCTCCCAAAAGTGCATTAATCAAAGTCGATTTCCCAGCATTCGGACGACCTACAATGGCTATTCGGGGTAAACCTTCAAACGGATCTTCAAATTCAGTATCGTCGAAAAGCGGAACTACATCATCCAACAATTCCCCGGTTCCGCTTCCCGAAATCGATGAAAGTGTATAAAACTTCTCGTATCCTAAATTGTAGAATTCATAAGAATCTTGCAAATTTTTATTCGAATCCATCTTATTTACGACCAACAGAACAGGTTTTTGACTTTTTCGTAACAATTGTGCCACTTCCTTATCCATATCGGTCAATCCTACTTGATTATCCACCATAAATAGGATGACATTTGCCTCTTCAATAGCTAATTCAACTTGTTTTCTGATTTCAACTTCAAAATTATCATCGGAACCTACAATGTATCCACCGGTATCAATTACCGAGAATTCTTTTCCGTTCCAATAACTTTTTCCGTAATGTCTATCACGCGTTACACCTGAAATGTTGTCGACAATTGCTTGACGTTTTTGAACCAAACGATTGAATAAAGTGGATTTCCCTACGTTGGGACGACCGACTATTGCTACTATATTTGCCATAAAAAATGTTTAATAAATGATTTATTAATGGGTAACTCAAAGGAGCCCAATTTTTTGGCAAAGATACAATTTCAAGAAGTAGGAAATAGATTTAATTTTCTAAATTTTTAGCTTTTGGAAAACTCATCTTTTTTTACGGGAAGTAAATATATAATAAACAATCAATCCGCCCAAAGCCGCAATCAGAATCCATTGAAAACCATCGATGGTTTGTAAAATTGTTTGGGTTACCTCGTCATTCATGAGGTAAATTTAGAAAAAAAAAATCATTTTTATTTTAAAATGATGGTATCTTTAGATTAAACTATTTGGGAATGAAAATTTCATACAAATTACTTTTGATTCTTGCTTTAACCTTATTTTTACTTCAATTGGATTATCTGTTTGCAGATATTATGGAAGCACGTAATTTTGTATCCGCTCGGGAAATGGTTGAGGATAATCATTGGATTTACACTACCATGAATGGAGAAATTCGGTATCAAAAACCTCCCCTTCCTACTTGGTTTAGTGCGATCATGGGTTATTTATTTGGGACGGAAACTCTTTGGGCGCTCCGTTTTCCCGCTGCTCTTTCCTGTTCGTTTTTGATTCTTTATTTTTACGATTTTTTAAAAAGGACAACCCAGGACAAGCAACTTGCTTTGGTTTCCGCTTTGATTTTTTGCACCTCCTTTTTGGTGATTTTTATTGGAAAGAGAGCTACATGGGACATCTATTGTTACAGTTTCGGATTTATAGGTATCTATTACTTTTACCGAAGTTTTCTATCCAAAGGAAAGGACCTCTTTTCTTTTTCTTTGGCGGGTCTTTTTCTTGGATTCTCTATTTTAAGTAAAGGACCTACTGGAATTTATGTCATAGCGGCGCCCTTTTTCTTAAGTTATTGGATGGTTTATGGTTTTCCAAAGGTAAAATGGATGGGGTGGTTGTGGATGGTTTTTCTGGCATTACTTGTTGGGTTTTCATGGTATATTTTTATTTATTTTACGGACCATCAAAATTTTGTTAGCATCATGGAAGAGGAATTTACAGCACGTTCTAATCGGGATGTAAAACCTTTCACGCGTTATTTCAGTTTTCCCCTTCAAATGGGCGTATGGGCTATTTTTGCGGTGGTATCTCTTGCATTTCCGTATGTGAAAAGAAAAACCCCATTTCCAAAAGCCTATGTCTTTTTCTTTGGGTGGACCCTATTGTGTTTGATCTTTTTGAGTTTGGTTCCATCCAAAAAGGAACGGTATTTATTTCCATTGATGATTCCACTTTCTGCAACAACGGGATTCTATGTGTACTATTTGCTAAAAAATCAAAATTGGAAAAAATGGGAAAGAATGCTAACACGCTTTTCCTTTGGCCTGGTGGCGGTAGTGTCTATTATGGTTCCTCTTCTGTTATTTGTGGGATTAAAGGTAAAGATGAGCATTTATTCCATAACCTTTTCGGTTAGTGCTGTTTTGATTGGTCTGTATCTCTTTCGTCAAATTGGAAAGGTTTTCAATTTACAGAATGCATTTCTCGCTATGATCTGTTTTGTAGCATCCGCAACCTTGTTAGGAATTCCCATAATTGACGATATTTTTACTAACAATCCCAACCATCATTCCATTCTTCTCAAAAAAGAAAGCATTCAAAATTCCGGATTAAAACTATATGGGTTTCACGTCTATTCTCCTGAAATTTGGTTTAAATACGGCGAAATTATTCCGAATATGGATTTTGACAATCCTTCAAAACTTCCACAAGAACATGCGTTTTATTTTTTCAGTATGGCCAACGAAAACCCAGAACACATACAAAATAAAATGAATGAAATGGGCTATTCTATTCAATTTATAGAAGAATTTGATGACAACGAAACTCAATCCGGAAAAAATAATACAGACCGAAAGAAAATAAAATTATTTAAAGCGGAAAGAAAATAGTTTTGAAAAAAAGGGTGTTTCATCAAATTGTGTACTTTTTCCCAATACATTACCTTTTTTCATTTCCACTCGATTATCTTTGCATTTCAAAATATTTTTCAAAATGAGTACTTCCAATCGATATACGGTAACAACAGCACTTCCTTACGCCAACGGCCCCATCCACATAGGTCACATGGCAGGAGTGTACGTTCCGGCTGATATTTATGTTCGTTATCTTCGTAGAAAAGGGCACGATGTTGCTTTTATCGGTGGGTCGGATGAGCATGGAATTCCGATTACCATTCGTGCAAAAAAAGAAAATACAACACCTCAAGCCATTGTAGATAAGTACCATGGATTAATCAAAGAGACCCTGTCTCAATTTGGAATTTCATTTGATCATTATTCGCGAACGTCCAATAAGAAACACCATGAAGTAGCATCGGAATTCTTTTTGAATTTATACAACAATGGAAAATTTGTGGAAGAAATTTCCGAACAATTTTATGACGAGGAAGCCAAAGAATTTTTAGCCGATCGATACATTGCAGGTGAATGTCCAAAATGCCACAACCCAAATGCGTATGGAGATCAATGTGAAAATTGCGGGACGACACTTAGTCCCCGTGAATTGATTAATCCACGTTCCACTTTAAGCGGAAACAAACCGGTTTTAAAGGAAACCAAGAATTGGTATTTGCCTTTGGATCAATACGAAGGTTTCTTGAAAGAATGGATTTTGGAAGGACACAAAGACGACTGGAAATCCAATGTGTACGGCCAAGTGAAATCGTGGGTGGACGATGGTTTGAAACCACGTGCAATGACCCGTGATTTGAATTGGGGCGTGAAAGTTCCTTTGCCCGATGCAGAAGGAAAAGTGTTGTATGTGTGGTTTGATGCACCCATTGGTTACATCACTTCCACCATAGAATGGGCAGAAGAAAATGGAAAAGATTGGAAAGAGTATTGGCAAAATCCGGATACCAAATTGATTCATTTCATTGGAAAAGACAACATTGTTTTCCATTGCATCATTTTCCCATCGATGTTGAAAGCGCACGGAGAGTACATTTTACCAGACAATGTTCCCGCGAATGAGTTTATGAATTTGGAGGACGATAAAATTTCCACTTCCAAAAACTGGGCAGTTTGGGGCCATGAATATTTGGAAGAATTTCCAGGT
>Ga0208015_1000987_pt1 | contig 11255 bp, 5 predicted proteins | sample 26BtaG_FD_184101 | JGI IMG/M metagenome (GOLD analysis project Ga0208015, IMG submission 184101) | Marine viral communities from Cariaco Basin, Caribbean Sea - 26B_WHOI_OMZ_CsCl (SPAdes) (version 2) | ecosystem: Environmental > Aquatic > Marine > Oceanic | place: Caribbean Sea: Cariaco Basin...
ACAACATTGTCAGAGTCATCTACTAAATTTCGTTTTGTAGTTCTTGCATCATTGGTCCAAGAAGGATATGAATTAAATTCAGGATCATTAAAATCTCCTGGAATCACAAACAGATCATATGCTCTAGGATCCATTGTATTGTGCAATCCATCAAAGAAGAAACCTGCAGAAGGATCATTGGTCATGGATGAAAAGTGGTTTTCAAACTTAAGTCCCATGTAATTTGCCGGTTTAATATGAGCGTGTTTATCTGCTGATAACAAATCTGCAGAAGGAATACCACCTAAACCAATCATTAAATTATTAAGAGTTGCAGATACTTCATGGTCCCACCATTCTCTGGTCATTACCCCTGTATATTCACTCCATCCACCTGTTTCGGCAACAGAGAAGTTATCGCCCGCAACTTTAATAAATTCATCAGCAACGGCACTTTCAAATTCTTCTTGTGCTTTACCAGGATCAACTTCCGACAGACGCATCGCTAAACGCATTCTTAAAGAGTTTCCGTACTTTTTCCATTTTGCATAATCATATCCATAAGCAGGATCTAATTTTTTCAAAGCATTATCAGGATTTGAAACGTCAAGATCTAAGGTATTTGTAGCCTCTTTTAATTCTTGAAGCATATAATAGTACACAGATTTGACATCCGAATACTCTGGGTTGACACCTTGAAAACCATCGATAGGAATAGGTCCAAAATTATCAGCCATTTCACTCATTAGGTAAGCTCGCCAAATTCTGGCAACTTCTCTAAGATTAGGAGTGTGCTCTCTAAAACTACCCGAGGCAATTTGTCCGTCGGCAATTTCAATACCTGTATTAATTTTATTTAACCATGAAGACACATAACCATTGTAATAATCGCTAGTCCAACCATCATTTGAGCCTCCAACAGATAAGGTACCAACTCTGGTCATTCTTCCGGCATCGTCCCAATACAGAACAAAGATACGCTCTGAAATATGTGGATCTTGCTGTGCACCACCAATAGAACTATTAATGAAATATTCTATTTGTACCTGGTCAGCACTTGCCGCCACTGGATCAACGTTAATTTCTTCAAACTCAGAGCAGGACAGAAATGCTAAAAGCACCCCACCAACCAAGCTTGTTTTTTTAAATATTTTTCTCATAACTTATATATTATAATTTTTGTAACTTAATAGATACATTTATTTTAGAAACTTACAGATAGGTTTAAAAACACACTACTTGTTGTAGGAGGTGAAAGGAATTCAAACCCTGTGGCATTGGTAGAAGTCGCAAAAACAGACTCTGGGTCAATACCATTTAAGTTGTTCTTCATCATCCATACGTTATTTGCAGAAAGCCCCAATTTAACATTCTGTATGCCAGAATCTCCTAACCACGCAGTTGGAATTGTATAGTTGATATTGATGTTTCTCAATCTAACGTTGGTGGCATCATAAATATTGGCCTCATTAATACCTAAGTTTCCAGATCTTCCTGTTACTGCTGTCCAATATCTTTGTGGAGAAACACCTTCAGTATTGGCTGTGTAACCTCCGCTTCCATCACTTACAACACCATCTACAACAATGTCAGCTCTTTCACCGTTAACTACAGTTACTGCAGCATTTCCTGATTGTTGAAGAATAAGGTTTGAACCAGAGAAAATCTCACCTCCAATTCGTGCATCAATCATAAATCCGAAGGATAGGTTTTTATAAGTAAAACTATTTGTAAATCCTAGCATTGCATCTGGCTGCTGATTTCCTAATTTGAATTTCTCGTTGGTAGCAGTAGGCAAACCATTACCATCAACAATTATTTTTCCGAAATGAGGACTTGATTCATCTGATACTCTTGCGTATTTAGTACCCCAGATTTCACCGTAGCCACCGCCTTCTATAGCCAACACTGATAAGTTGTCAAATCCTCCCAATCCAAACTGGGTAACATCATCAGCTAAGCTTTCAATGGTGTTTTTGTTGGTAGAGTAATTAACGCTTGCATCCCAACTGAATCCTTCTGGATTGTCAATGATCCTTGCATTTACAGTTAGCTCAACACCTGTATTTTGGACATCACCGGCATTCACCATCTTTCTTTGGTAACCGCTCAATGGATCCAAAGGCAATGGAATTAACTGGTTGGTAGCATTTGATTTGTACCAAGCAAAATCCAAGCCCACTCTGTTATTGAAGAAACGTCCCTCAAATCCAATTTCTTGCGATTTGATCAACTCACTTTTTAAATCAGGGTTAAAAAGCGTACTGTTTGTTCCTGCAGTTGTATTGCCATTGGCATCATTACCAATCCAATAACTGTTATAAAGTTGGTATGGTGCAAGGTCATTACCTACAGTTGCATAAGATGCTCTAATTTTACCAAAGGTTAACCAACTTGGAAGATCTACATCATTTTTCGTCAATAATTCTGTAAATACAATTGAAGTACTTATAGATGGATAGAAGAACGATCTGTTTTCTTTACTTAAGGTAGAAGACCAGTCGTTACGTCCTGTAAAATCGACAAACAAGTAACCATCATAGTTGATTTGGAATGTTCCATATAAGGAATTTGTTCTTCTCTCAGTTGATCCTTGGCCAACGCTAGGACTATTGACCCCATTATTCAAAGAGAATAAGTTTGGCACCACAAGTTCACCAGAACTTCCACTAATATGGTTAGAACTTCTTCCCATGAGATTTCCACCAAGTGTAGCAGATCCTCCAAATTTACCAACAATGTCATCTTGAGCAGCCATCAATAGAAAACTGAAGTTTTTCTCAATAAATGAATCTTTTCCAAAGCTATATCGACCAGTATTATTTCCTGGGCTACCAGCATATAATTTAGATTCGGTAGTTGTGGTGTAAATATCTGCACCAGCTCTTGCCTCAGCACTCAACCAATCTGTAATGTCATATTTTATAGATCCATTTAATAAGAAACGGTCTCTTGCATCATTACTCAATCTGTTTTCTGCAGACCAGTATGGGTTTTCAGCGTTTTCAGAAACGAACCATCTCATTTTTCCAAATTCATCAGTAGCGTTTCTAAATTGAGTAATATCTATGGATCTTGGCAATTGTGCTATCGTACCAAAAGCGTTATTGTTATTATTTCCATTTAATGGTCTGTTTTCAGCTTTAGTATTTATGTATTGAACTTTTACATCGGTCGTCCATTTTTTGGTTTCACCAAATTTTGTGACTGCACGTGTGGTCAAATTCAATCTTTCCAAAGTTGCTCCGGGAATATTACTGTCATCATCTAAATAATTAGCAGAGGTGTACAAAGAAGTTCCTTCTGTTACTTGCTGTTGGAATGACAGGCTATAAGTTTGGTTAAACCCACCATCATAAAAATTGCCAAGGTTGTCATAAGCTCTTAAGGTTGTTGGTTTACCTTCCCAATCTGTTACTGATTGCCCTTCAATTTTAGGACCCCAGCTCAATTTTGATTGTGCATCATAGCTACCTTCAGTACCTTGACCAAAATGATTTTGAAGTTCCGGCTCAATGAACAATCTTTCAAAGCCTGTAGTTGCAGAAAAAGTAATACCTAATCCTTTTCTTACCTTACCAGTTTTTGTTGTAATCAAGATTACACCATTTCCAGCACGTGATCCATATAGAGCTGCCGCAGAAGCACCTTTTAATACGGTCATGGTTTCAATGTCATCAGGGTTTAAATCTCCCAATCCATTCCCCATATCTTGGGAAGGGTTCCAGAAATCTGTATTGTCAGCCCCAGTAAAGTTATCCATTGGTATTCCATCAACAACTATCAACGGTTGATTGTCTCCAACAAGTGAACTATTACCCCTAAGAACAATTTTTGATGAACTGGCAGGACCGTTACTTCCTTTAATCACCTGTATACCGGCTATTTTCCCAGATAATGCATTGGCGACGTTAGTCTCCCTTGCCTCTGTTAGGGCTTCACCCTTAATTTCTTGAACGGCATATCCTAAGGATTTACGCTCTCTTTTAATTCCAAGTGCTGTAATTACCACTTCATCCAACTGACTCACATCTTCAACGAGCGAAACGTTGATTGTGTTTTGACCATTAATGGCAATCTCTTGAGTAGTAAAGCCCACGTAAGAAAATTGCAAAGTGCCTTCCCCACTTGGTACATTAATACTGTAATTACCATCAAAATCTGTTGTTGTTCCGGTGCTAGTGCCTTTTATTACTACACTAACTCCTGGAAGTCCCAAACTGCTTGCAGCGTCTACAACAGTTCCTTTTACTGTCATTTGTGCCTGCATACCATAAGTGCATAGAATACCAAACACAAACAGTAATTTAAGTACCTTTTTTGTCATAATTTTATTATAAGTTTAATTTGATTTCTTAAATGAATACAATAAACACGTCATTTGTAAATATTTTCGACTAATGACGTTTTTACAAAGGAGTAGGGCGACATATAACCTTGTAGTTCGTGTTATTTTGCCAAATTTATGTTAAAATGGACCAGAATAATAGTATCATAACCACCACCAAATTTCATATAAAATGGTGGCATTATCTGACCGATTTACGTCGGTTTTTGTCCGTCACAACTTTAGCTTTTGTTTACAATTAAAAATTGAAAGTTTTGACAATTAACTCCTTGCGAAGATTTTCGATCTTTCTGAATTTTCAGCCTGTGTTCGATTATTTTGATTTTTTGTGCGGTGCTAAACCGGTTAAAAAAAAATTAAAGTTACATGGCCACCATGTTAAAAAATCGTTCTGAATTTTAAGTTGCTCACTTCTCTTACTTGATTATTTTCAATATCAACTGGAACACATGTAAACATCCATTTCCAAGAATTGTTATCCTGCGGAATTTTCAAGAGCACGGTATTCCACCCTTTTTTAAGTTGGATTTTTGTCGGCGATCGGTAAAAATAGTCCTCATCAATAAACGGAATCTCATCAGTTCTTGTCCCCAAATTGGGTTGTTTCCAATTGGGAGGTGCTATTTCGACGTTATTGACCCATAGTTTAGGATTCGTGGTGTGCCACTGCCCTTGATCAGGAAAAGGACCTACACGCCGACCCCCAGATCTTGACCAGCCTTGAAAACCTACCCAAAAATCTTGCAGGCGATCATCTGGCGAATAAACTTCCATGGTCGCGTAAAAAGTCCCAGTTTTTTCATTGGTCAATGCTGGAAAACCGAAAAAATGTTTGAAATGAAGCGTGCCGCCAACTTTGGGTTCAGACCATTTATAATCTTTTCCATCAACATTATAGGAAGCAACCAATGTGTTTTCAACTGGAAACTTCAAATTGACATCATTGTTATTCTCAAATGGCCCAATCACATTCCATTGGAAATCGGTTTGCCTGATATAAGGAAATTCCTTGCCCTCAAAAAAGAGATCACGATGGACGATGACCTTATCCTCAAAAACTTTGAATTCCTGTAATTCAGGTGAGTTTAACGCAGGTAATTTGGCCCAGTATTCCAATTTATTTTCTTTTCTACCTTTCCAGATCGCATCCGCGTAAAAAACGATGGCAGGATAAATAGGGTTTTGTTTTAGAATATCTCGTTCATTCGCCACATTATTATCGGGCCACGCGCATAATATACCTCCCAACGCGAGCGAATCCCCTTTAGGTTGTCGGCAGGGCTGTTGAAAAAATAGGCGAGACATGCCCGCAAAAGGATCCAAATGATTGATATAATTGGCGCGGGAGTCTATAAAACGATGTCCTGGTCTCGGATCAAATTGCGCCCAAAGCTGATTGATGGACGTAGAATCTCCCTTTACCTCAATACCTTCCATCCAAACGATCAGGTCTCTATCATGGGCCTTGACGCGATCCATGATTTGTTTTACAAATCCATCTTCCACGTATTCTTCCCGATTCCTGACCTCATCCGTACCGATATGAATGTACGGCATGTCTTCGGCACTAGCCAACGAACACAATTCATCAAACAAGTTCAATAAGGTGGGTAGTGCCCGTTCATCCTTCATGGCTTCAAACCCCATGGCTTTTCTAAAGGCCTGAGAATGGCCAGGAATATCAAATTCTGGAATCACCGTGATATGACGTGCCTTACAGAATGCTACAATGTCCTTAAATTCCTCTTGGGTATAAAATTTTCCTTTGCCTCGTGACGTGGCCTCTTCCGATTGCAATTGCGGATACAGTTTACTTTCCAAACGCCACCCCGGATCGTCGGTCAAATGCCAATGGAAAACATTGTATTTGTATTGGGAGATGACCTCAATTTGCTCTTTTAATTGGTCTATGGATTGGAAATTCCGCCCGGTATCGTGCATAAATCCACGGATTTTAAATGCGGGCCAATCGGTGATTGTCAATTTTGGAACCAACCCTCCTTGCCCCTGTTTTCTGAAAATTTGTTGAAGTGTTCTTATGGCGTAGTATGCGCCTTTCTCAGTAGTCGCCCAAATTTTAATATTGCCATCAATACTTAGTTTATAGGCCTCATCTGGATTTTCGACTGAAAGTTGCTTTTTTATAATTTGAATATTCAAACCCTTTGATGACTCTTTAATGCCTTTTTCTTGGAAGAATGATCTCAAAAGCTCTGATTCCGCATTAAAGTCAGATGCAGTGATCGAGAAGGTTTTGAATGTCAATTCGCCTTTCCCATAACTGATTTCTTGTGGTGTTGGGATGATCGGATACTGAGCTTCAAGAGGGTTCACTTGATATGGCATAGAATAGCCGGTAAACATGAACAACAGGTTTAAAACCATAAAATAAACGACTGCAATAAATTTGTTTTTGAAAAGAGAAAATTCCATAAGATTTTAATTTATAGTTCTATAGACCTCACAGGTTTTTCTCCTTCGGCGGACAGGTTGAAACCTGTCAGGTCTGGTCTTACTTGCGTTTAGTTATGTTATTTCATCAATCGAAACACCATCACATCCCGTGAAGGTACATCAATGGTCAAAGTGGTATCGGTACTACCTACAATCGCATTTTGCCACAAATCCTTAATTTTATAATCGCCTTCAAAATCCTTCACTCTGATTTTGGACCAATCAATCTCATAGGTTTTGCTCGTTATTTCCCTATTAAAAAAGCAGATTGCAATATCGCCGTTGGTCAACGGTTTTTGCCAAATTTCAAAATTGCCATAATCTTCAATTTTAAAACCTTGTTTACCCAAAACGTCTTGATTGATGGCAATTAATTCTTTATTAGTTAAAATACTATGATCAACAGGAGTCATATCCCTCAAATCGTTGCCTGCCATCAAAGGTGCGGCCAACATGCACCACATACTAAAATGGGCTCTTGCTTCATTTTCTGGTATATTGTTATTTCCAACGGCCAGCATGTCCGGGTCGTTCCAGTGTCCTGGACCTGCATATTTTTCCAAACCCACCTGCATGTCCACCAAGTCTGACCATCCAATAAGATTGCCCCAAATATTACCGTCATATCTGGCGCCCATATCAATGTCCAAAGTCGTTCTCCACAGGTGCCCTACATCTTTTGCCCATTCCCATGGCTTATTTTCACCCCATTCGCAGAGACTAAAAACAATAGGTCTTCCGGCTTTGAAAAGTTCATCTCTCATCAAGGTGTAGGATGTGATCGCATCTTGTCCTTCTGTAAAGCACCAATCGTATTTTAAATAATCGACGTTCCATTTGGCATAGGTTTCAGCGTCTTGACGTTCAAAGCCTTTACTTCCAGGTCGGCCGGCGCAGGTTTTTGTTCCCGCATCAGAATAGATTCCGAATTTCAATCCTTTGGAATGGACATAGTCCACCAAACTCTTAATCCCCGAAGGAAATTTTTCTTTATCTACGATGATATATCCATTTTCATCACGGTCTATTTGCCAGCAATCATCTATCACAATGTATTCATAGCCAACATCCTTAAATCCGTTTTTAACCATGGCATCGGCCATTTCCTTTATCACCGATTCGTTGACGCCGTCACATTGAAAACTGTTCCAGCTGTTCCAGCCCATTGGCGGGGTCATTGCCAAATTGTCGAATTTTTGAGCGGATATCTCATGTGATAAAAAGAACGCTGCTAAAATGAAGAGAATTTTTGTTTTCATGAATTTGATTTTTTATTTACTCTATACTATTTGAAAAAGTGGGTGCAGGCAAACCATAACTATTGACCAGATTGCCAGTGGAAAAGGGCGTATAACCATATTTCACATATCTCGGGTTTTCAATTTCTGGCGACCATACCTGCAAGATACCATTTACAATCTTAGTTTGTGCAGGGACAAATTGTTTATGATCGTTGGCGATAAAAACATCTTGCACACTTGCATTGTTGAATGTTTTTAAACCTTCGCCATGTTTAAAATGAATTTCGAGGGTGTTGCCCATGACGTTCACAAAATCCAAAAGCGGCCCAGAATAACCAATGTCAAAATTATAATCATTATGAAGTGCTATTTTGGACAAGCGCTGTCCAACAATCCATTTTTTTATGGGATGCACATCCGTTTCATTTCCGACATCGTAACTGACTGCCATTCCTGTATTTGGGATGTCCAATAACCGCCGTTGTGAATCGCGAAAACTTCCCCAAGTTGATCTGTTTAAACTACTCAATTGGACATAATAGAAGGGCAATTCCTCATTTTGAAAATGATGGCGCCAATCCTTCACCAACATGTTGAATAACTTTGAATGCAGCTCGATGTGGTCGGCATTGGATTCTCCTTGATACCAGATCACCCCTTTGATAGTGTAATCCTTGATGGGCATAATTCCCGCATCAAATAAAATGGTGGGCTGATAAGGATGCCTGGCTTTTATCTTGGTTTTGGAATGATCTTCCATATTGAGTTCAATTCTATTTGCAACCCACACATCCACCATCGGGTTTAAACGCGTGTCATTTAACAAGTTGACAGTTTCATGCTTTTGTTCCATAGCTTCTCTACTGATCCAACTTTGAGTAGGTGAACCGCCGATGGCGTTACAAATAATTCCGACCGGAACATTTAATTTCTTCTGAAGTGAATAGGCAAAAGCATAGGCCACCGCCGAAAATTTCTCAAGGTCCTTAGTGTTTGACGTGGTCCATCCTGAAGTGCGAAAATAATCGGCAGCATTGCAATTTTTAAGATCGGCTTCACTAAATTTTTCTCCTGACAGGGCTTTTCCATCCATAGAAAACAAAAACACCTGATCATTCAATGAGTCTTTTAAAACGGTGGTGGCGCTTTCCATATCTCGCACCATGAAATCCATATTGGACTGTCCCGAAGCCAGCCAAACTTCACCAAGAAACACATTATTTATTGCCACGGATTTAGTTGCGGTGGAAAATTTTAGTTGATAGGGTCCACCTGCTTCCATAGACGGAAAATCAACTTTCCAATGCCCATTAAAATCAGCCTTTACGCTTTTCGTCTGTTGATTAAATTGAATGGTCACCGTATCACTATAGTTAGCCGTTCCATTAAAACTTATGGTTTCATTTCGTTGGATAACCATGTTTTCTCCATAAAGCAACGGCAATTTTAAATCGCCATAATCCCCAGTGATGGCGCTGAACACCTTATTGGCGATAATTTGGGCGCCTTCTTTGGTGGGATGCAAATTATCCGGAAAATATTCTGGAAACCGGTACAAAGGTTCGTGAAGGTCAATTACATCGACAGAAGCATTTTCGGCAATAGTTTCTATTTTTGACTGAATTTCCTTAAAACTTTCGCGCATGCCTTCTTCAAACCAATGATGCCCAGAAAAAGTTGGGGTCATTCTGCAAATGATGACTTTTGGTTTTGATGTCAGATTTTCATAGACAGAAATCATATCCAGATAATCCTGTTCAAATTCGTCTTTATGCTTTGGCCAATTGTTATTGCCTTGATCATTTAATCCTAAATGGATGATGACGATGTCGGGTTCAAAGTTCTGCGAAGCTTTAAATACTTCCTTTTCCCAATAAGGCTTATGCCCGTTTTTCAGCATAGTGGCACCGGAAAACCCAAAATTTTCTACCTTATAATTTGAGCCCAATAATTGCTGAAGTTGTGCTGGATAACTGTTTTCTTCCCGCTCCTCTATCCCAGCGCCATAGGTGACGCTGTCTCCTACGCAAGCAACTTTTATAGTTTGGGAAGATAGTGTCAGAGAGAAAAGCAATATCATTGACACTATAAAAGTTTGGTGCATATTTGAAATTGTCTTCATTATAAAATCATCTTTTTAGTATTTTCCAAACTCATCCGACCATCCAAACAACAACATACGGAGCAATCAGAGTAGTCAAGATGCCGTTGACACACATGGCCAAACCGCTATAGGCACCAGACAAATGTCCTACTTCCAAAGCACGTGCTGTTCCGATGCCGTGCGCTGCGGTTCCTAAAGCAGTGCCCATAGCGGTTTCGCTTTTTATACCTATTAGTTTCAAAAAACCTGGACCGAAAGCATTTCCAAATACCCCAACCGCAATCAAGACGCCTGCTGTAAGCGATGGAATGCCTTCTGTAATCTTTGTTATTTCAATGGCGATAGGCGTGGTGACTGAGAGTGAGACAATCGATTTAATAACAACCTCAGGAGCATTCATGAAAATTGTAAGTAATGAAACCGACAAAATACTCATAATGCCGCCACAGCAAACTGCCAATAAAAACGGATAGATATTATGTTTGATCAATTGATATTTCTCAAAAAACAAAACGCCAAGTGCTACAATTGAGGGCCCTAAGAAAAAAGTCAAATACCTTCCACCTTTATTATAATCGGTAAAACTGACTTCAAAGACCACCAAGAACAAGATAATTAAGGTGATGGCTATCAACACTGGATTGAACAGAACAAATTTAATTTTTGTCCGTAACGCCCGAGCAGCAAAAAAAGCAACCAGCGTTATGACTATTCCAAAAACTGGAAGATTATAAAACGCTGTCATTTTTCTCAAGTTTTTGCTGTATCAGCGCTGTCACGTATAATGTTATCAAAGTACTTACTCCCGCAGCAACCAACAGAACGATCCAATGCGATTTAATAAAATCAAAATAAGACATGAGCCCAACGCCAAAGGGAATAAAAAACAACACCAAATAGTTCAGCAACGTATCTGAGGCGGGTTTTACCCATTCCAGTTTTATCAGTTTCACTTTCAATGCCACAAAAATCAAAATCATTCCCAAAATATTGCCCGGTACTGGTATTTCTACAAAGTAATTTATCAATTCTCCCAAACCAAGGAATAAAAACAAGATCAGGAAGGCTTTGAGCATTTTCAACCCGCTCTTGAGCAAATTCATGGTTTTTATATGGATTTTAAATGATG
>Ga0208015_1000988_pt1 | contig 11254 bp, 6 predicted proteins | sample 26BtaG_FD_184101 | JGI IMG/M metagenome (GOLD analysis project Ga0208015, IMG submission 184101) | Marine viral communities from Cariaco Basin, Caribbean Sea - 26B_WHOI_OMZ_CsCl (SPAdes) (version 2) | ecosystem: Environmental > Aquatic > Marine > Oceanic | place: Caribbean Sea: Cariaco Basin...
TCTATATAAAGAAGTCCGTGTTGGCATCATCTGACCGCTATGATAAGCCGTTAGCGCGTTGCGTTGGATGATGAAACTTTAAGAAGAGTAACGTTTGCATCAGAAGCTTGCTCTAGGCGCGTGCCTTAGACAATAATGGTAACCAAACTCAGGCTTGGCGTCGTATTTAGCGGTGTACATGCTAAATAAATTTAGACGAGAGACGACTAAGCTAACTATTAATAATAAAGGTGGGACCATGCTGTATATTTTGCTCGGTGATGATGATGTGGAATTGACGGCGCTATTGCAGGAGTATTTGAGCAGCTATGATGTGCGCTGTGATTGTGCTTATGATGGCGAGCAAGTGCTACAAATGCTACAGACCCGCGCCTATGATTTGCTCGTGCTCGATATTATGATGCCGAAAATGGATGGTCTGAGCGTACTAAGGCAGTTGCCCAATACGGCCTCCTCTACCCCTGTGATTATGCTCACCGCAAAAGGGGATGAAATCGATCGTATTATTGGCTTAGAGTTGGGTGCGGATGACTATATTGCTAAACCTTGTAACCCACGTGAGCTGCTAGCGCGTATTAATGCTGTGGTAAAACGCTCAGGCCCTACGGTAGCGGATGATACTCCCTTACCAGACAGTCGCTTAGATATGGATACTGCCACCCGATCTTGTGCTATTGACGGCGATACCTTAGCGCTGACGGGGACGGAATACGACTTACTGCTTAACTTGCTGCGCCATAAAGGCGATGTAGTAAGTAAAGAATGGCTATCGCAAAAGGTACTGCAGCGCGAATTGCAGCCGTATGATCGTAGTATCGATGTGCATATTTCGCGCTTACGCAAAAAACTCCAGCCTTATCATAATGACCCCATCAAAGCTGTGCGCGGGCGTGGCTATCAGCTGGTCCTATGAGTACTGCCTTGCCAGCGGCAGCAAAGCCTGCCTCCCCTACCCAAACCAGATTTAGGCCTTTCGCGAAACTGCCGTTATTTTGGCGGTTATTTTTGGCGATGCTGCTCACGGTATTATTCACTTCAGCGCTCACTTTATTGGTAGAGCGTACCTTGATGACGCGTGCGATTGATGAGCGCATGCATAAGCAAGTGTCTTATTTGACGGGTATTCAAGCGCAGATTGCGGCAGATCTGCAGGCGGGCAACACTGAGGCGGTTGCCACTCTTTATAAGAATCAGCGCAGCATAGGGCATCAAGTCATCGTTGTGGATGCAGCAGGAGAGCTCTTATTCCCTACCGAGCGCTGGCGCCCCCGTAACTATACGTCGCGCAGATATGGCGAGGACTCACGCAGTCAAGGTGCATCCAGAGCCATGTCTAGAGCCAATGGCGGCTCCCGCTCTAGCGAAATACCTAGCGGTTTCACCCCGCTATCGGACAGTGGTAAAGCCGCGCTACAAGCTTGGCGTGACGGCAATGAGTTGCCCGAGACCGCCATCACTTTAGCCGATGGTCGTACAGCAAATATACACCTGTACCCGCGTCTGCCTTATGGTGACATTATTGCTATGAAGCAGAGCTATATGGGCTTACGTTTTGCTTTGCTGCTGCTCTTTAGCATTCTAGTTTGCTATTGGCTCAGTCGCTCGCTGACTGGGCGCATTCGCAAGGTGCAACATACCGTGCATGAGCTCAGCCACGGTCATTACGATGCAGGGCAATCGCTCACGCATCTAGGTCAAGATGAGCTCGGTGCCTTGGCGCAAGATATCGCTATCTTGTCACAGCGACTCCAACAAAGTGACCAAGCGCGCCAGCAGATGCTTAGTGATATCTCACATGAGCTGCGCTCTCCATTAGCGCGTTTGGAAGTGGCCACTGAATTGGCGCATGACCGAGCACCGCAAGCCAGTAACTACCTCAATCGTATTCAAAAAGAGTCTGCACGCCTTAATGCCTTGATTGGGCAAATTATCCATATCCAGTCGCTGCAAATGGGGATAGGCTCAGGCGCTCCCGACAAAAGCGCTTGCGATATCGTGCAGATTATCGAGCAAATTGGCGTCGATGTGCGCTTTGAATTTCAACAGAAAGACATTCAATGGCAGTATCAAGGGCCTGATAACCTAGCGTTAATGCTCGATGCCGAACAAGTCCATAGCGCGCTTGAAAACATTATCCGTAACGCCTTTATGCACACACCGGCAGGTAAGCAAGTGAGCGTCCGAATGCAGACTGTAGCACGCAACCCTGACATTATTGACCTTGGTCTCAATCGCCCTAAAAAAACGGGCATGCCGAATTATAATAATGATCGTAGCGTGATAATTGATATCCAAGATGAAGGTAGTGGCATTAGCGAAGCCGATATTGACCAGATATTTCAGCCTTTTGTCCGCTTGGACAGCGCGCGTCAACGGCAAACTGGAGGGCATGGTCTGGGACTGGCGATTGCTCATGCGGTCATTAGCGCTCATGGCGGGCAGATTAGTGCTGCAAATCGAGTGGCTGCAACAACAGGTGTCATCGAAGGCTTAAGCGTGCGAGTCACGCTGCCTCTGATCACCGAGGTTTAAAGGTTGCTCAAGGTCTTGTTATAAGAACCTTGTTATAAAGAAGTTTTATTATAAAAATGTTGTTATAAAAAAAGGCTAACTCAAGTGGTTAGCCTTTCTTTTATAGCTAGATTCCTACTTTAATTATTTATTCAGCAGTTTCTGCAACCTCAGGCTTAGTCGCGATAATGTCTTCTTGCGTTGGCTCTAGGGTGGCTGGCGCAGCTTTAGCTGCTGCGGGACCAGCAGGGATCACGCTAGGCTTAGGGGCGACTTTGGTCATTGGATCAGCCTCTAGCATCAAGTAAGCCGCTTCCTTAATAAACGCTTCATCTTCAGGCAGTTGTGGACGCTCAGCCTCTTTCATTTGGCTGCGCTCTTCAAACTTCGCATCGATAGCCGCTTGATAAGTGTTCCAATCCGCATAAGGTTTTTCACCCGTGGCAACACGACGCTTGTTTTCAGCTTCTAAAGTACGTTGCTCGATCAATTTCATCTTGGCGCGACGAGCGTCAATATTAATTTTCAGCGGCGCTTTTTCATCTTCCATATCGCGGATATCATTTAGCGTTGATAGGTAGACAAATTCTGGATTGGTAGTCTGACGAATTTTAGACTGCTGATTGAGCGTCGCCAGCGTGTCAGAGACAAACTTCCCTTCCGGTTTATACGCTGCAGTCTTGATAGTATCCCAAGGTAGCGCATATTTCTGGGCGCGCTCGCCAAAGGTCGCATCGTCATAGATATTGACCAGTTCGATATCCGGCACTACCCCTTTATTTTGCGTACTGCCTCCGGTGATACGATAGAATTTACGCTGGGTTAATGTCGCCGAGCCTAACGCTAAATTATCCAGTTGAATCTGGGCTGAGCCTTTACCAGTAGTCGTACTGCCCACGACTAAACCGCGACCATAATCTTGGATGGCAGCAGCAAAAATTTCACTAGCAGAAGCAGAAGCTAAGTTGGTAATGACAGCGAGCTTGCCATCATACAGTTGCTTACCGCCGTCTTCATCTTTATAAACCTGCACATTACCGCGATTGTCCCGAATCTGGACTAAAGGCCCTTCTTTGATAAAGAGGCCCAACATCTTCGCTACTTCATCGAGTGAACCACCAGGGTTATTGCGCAAATCGACAACCATGCCATCGATATTTTGTTTATTCAGCGCTTCGATAGCGCGTTGCGTATCAATGCTGACACTGCGGTAATTTTCACCATTACGACGCGCTTTATAGTTGAGATAGAAGCTTGGTATTTCTAATACGCCAATACGTTGCGGCTGTTCATCGATACCGGGACGCTGTACTTCGACCACGCGATGAGTAACCCCAGACTCTTCTTGCTCAATGACATCACGCACGATGGTAATAGTACGGGCACTGGCTTCAGGAGCGTTCGGTTGACGCACTTTAATCGTCACTGGCGTACCACGTTTACCGCGAATCAAGCCTACAATTTCACGCGTAGACCAGCCCACGACATCTTGCATAGCCTTGCCATCTTGTGCGATACCGATGATTAGGTCGTTTGGTTTCACTTGGCCTGTCTTAGCCGCTGGTCCACCATCGACTAAAGTGACGATGCGCGTATAGTCTGGATTCTTGCGGTCCGGACGGATAGAGACCCCAATGCCTTCTAACTGTAAGCTCGATTGAATCTGCAGTTCGGTCGCCTGGATAGGGGCGTAATAGTTGCTATGCGGGTCATAGGTGAGCATAGCCGTATTTAATACAGTCTCCATAATCTCATCGTCTTTAAGGCGCTTGAGCTGACCTTGCTGACGCGAGAGACGGTTGAGCAAAATCTCGCTAGGGCTGCGCTGATCATCGCGTACCAAATCTTGACCACGAGTGATATCTGGGTTGTCTAAGAAGACTTTTTCTTTCGCCTTTTCGCTTTCTTGACCTAAGGTAATGCTCATCAATTGGAAGGTCACTTGACGCTCCCAGTAATTGCGCTGTGCCTTAGCCGATTTGAAATGCGGCTCGTCTTCACGATCGAGAACGATAGTATCTTTACGCTTTAAATTAACATCCGTCTTTAAATACTTCTTAGCAAATTCAAAGTATTCTCCAGAGCGTTTGCGATAGCGCTCAAAAATAGCCACGCCTGCAGACAAGTCACCGCGCTTCATCCGATCAGCAAAACTATCCGCGTATTTCTTTTTAAACTCATCGATATCAGACTGTAGGAATAAGGTGTGATTGGGGTCTAAGTTATCGATATACATCTGCATAATCTTACGACCCATCTCTTGGTTTAGAGGCTGGTTAAGATAATGACTGCGGTCCAATAATGCTGCCACTTGTCGCGTGGTCATCTGCTGCTCAGGGGTAATTTGAAAGCCCTCTATTTCCGTATTAGCCACAGCGACACCGTAGCTTTGCGAAAAGACGACACCAGCAACACCGATAGCAGCCGCACTTAATAACCATTGCGTAGATTGTTTTTTCATTATTGAGACCTAAATAATTATCAGTTTATAAAATAAGAAATTTAAAAGGGTAACCTTGCGCCATGCTAGGCGGTTTTTATCACTCTTATAGCAGCCACTATAGAGGTAGTAAAGAATCTGTATCACATTGCGACGGATTAAGTCGATGGGTTAAGTCATTAGGGCAAAGTATTTTATGACTTAAATTTTGATAAATATTAGCATAAGTCCCTAGCCGCAAATGTGACCAATCTGTATGCGGCTTCTTAAGCTATTGCACACTTCTTAAGCTATTGCATACGGCCTAACCCTCATTAATTTTTGCCAGCGGCTCTACCAATATACCCGCTACGCACTCCTTATCATACTATAGATAGTAATAACTTAGGGAAGGTGTGTACGACCTTGAGCAATAGCTGTCATAATATCTGCAAGATTTAGGATTCATTCAGCACAAACTTAGTATAAAGGATAAGCAGGTATGTACGGTGTATTGATGATTGATGTGGGCGACACAACGCTATCAGCGGATGACGTGTCTTTAATTGAGCAAGCCCAAGTGGGCGGGGTCATCCTATTTGCTCGCAATGTCGACTCGCCTGCGCAAGTCCGCGCCTTATGCGACGATATCCGTCATCATAACCCCGATATCTTAATTGGGGTGGACCAAGAAGGCGGCCGCGTCGCACGTTTACGAGATGGCTTTAGCCCTTTACCCGCTATGGGTAAATTAGGGGCTATGTTTATGGCAGACCCCTGCCAAGCCTTAAGACTGGCTTACGACTGTGGCTATTTAATGGCGGCAGAGGTATTGTCTGTGGGCATCGATTTAAGCTTTGCACCGGTCTTAGATATTGATGGGGTCAGCCAAGTGATTGGCGATCGTGGCTTTCATGCCAGCCCTGAAGCAGTCGTGGCGCTTAGCACCCAGTTTATGCGCGGGATGAAAGCGGCGGGCATGGCGACTACTGGCAAACACTTCCCCGGTCACGGCTCAGTCGCGCCGGACTCCCATGTCGCAGATGCCATAGACTCTCGCCCCTTTGCAGATATTGCGGCGCGAGACATGCAGCCCTTTATACAGACGATGCCTTGGTTAGACGCCATGATGCCTGCCCATGTCATCTTTGACCAAGTCGATGATAAACCTGCTGGTTTTTCTGCCATTTGGTTAAAAGATATTATTCGCGAGCAATTGGGCTTTAATGGTGTCCTTTTTTCAGATGACCTGTCTATGAAAGCCGCTCATGTGGTCGGTGGCGTCAATGAGCGCGTCCATGCGGCTATTAATGCGGGTTGTGATATGGCGTTAGTGTGTAATGACCGGGTTGCCGCTCATGAAGCTGCCCGTTGTGCCCATGACTTGCCTTATCCCAATCAAGAGCGTCTACGAGCTTTATCAGGCAATATTCCTGAATGGCAGGCTGATTTTGCCGCGACTTGTGCCCAGTTTAGCTATTGGGCGCAGGCGAAACATAATGTCCAACAAGCCTTTTTTGCTGAGAAAGCTACTACCGCTGATAATATGGTTGACCCTACCAACTATAAAGTTTAAAAAAGGTTAGTATAAAGCTCAATAAAGACTGCGCTTAAAATAATAGTTCACGAACTAGATAATTAATGCCATAAAAAAGACCGCCCCTAGTATTAGGAGCGGTCTTTTTATTGACTGACTTATCGTTAATTAGAGCTTAGCGTTTACGGCATAAGGCCCATTTAGATAAGTAAGGTCAGCAATAGCTAAGATTACTGAGTATTAGCTTTAGGGTCTAAAGCAGTACCTTGAGTTGGATCATCGCTATCTGGTAGTAAATCATCATTATTGTTATCTAATGGATTTAAATCTGGATCAGCGTTCAAAGCAGCATTACCCGCATTTGTCACAGCGTTACCAGCATTAGTAGCGGCATTACCGACGGTGGCAGCAGCTGAGGCAGCGCCTGCTTGTGCCGTAGTACCCATACCAACATCACCATCATTACCCGCAGTTACAGCGATACCATTGTTATCAGCAACCATGCTTTCATCATACACTGTGAATTCGATACGACGGTTGCGGAAACGACCTTGTTCGGTTGAGTTGTCAGCGATTGGATCAGTTTCACCCATACCTTTCGTCTGCAACTTGCTAGCATCCACACCTTTCGATACTAAGTATTCTTTAACTGATTCAGCGCGGTCACGTGATAGCTCCATGTTATAAGCATCAGACGCTTGGCTGTCCGTATGACCTATAATCATAAGCTCCATGTCAGGCACAGCGGTCATGATTTCCGCAGCACGGTCTAACAAAGGCTTATTCACATCTGGGATAAACGCTTTATCTACTTCAAAGTTGATAACCTGTAAGCTTAGAGCACGAGCCACATCACGTGGATCTGGGTTTTCACCAAGACCATCCATGGCAGCGCCTGAAGCCGTTAAGCTGTTATCGATTTCGTTCTGTAAATCTAACGGACCTTCAGCTACTACCGTCATACCTGGAGCTGCCGCTTGAATATCAGACACCAATTGTTGTAAGGCCGCCTGATCAGGTGAGTTGACGACGATTTGATCGCCTTTAATAATCACGCTAGCATTTGGCGAACTTTTTAGGATAGGTAAGATAGTCGATAGGTTAGCCGCGGCTGGCATATCCGTAGCAAAGCCATCATCGATGTCTGCACGGCATTTATCGGCTTCATCACCAAACACACCGCGGACAGCATCCATGATTTGATCTTTAAGCGCTTCGTCACCAGCATTGATACGGCAAGCATAAAGGGTGTTGTCTTCACCAGTTGATAGACGCAATGAGGCAGGCTCGATATCAGCAGCTACCGCTGTAGTGGGTTCATTCTCAGCAACTTGCTCAGTAACGACAGGCGTTGCTACTGGCTCTGGAGACTCTTGGCAGCCTTTTAGTAAGGCCCACGCTAGCGCACCTAAGATAATTAAACCAATGATAGGCAATAGCGCTTTCATAAAGCTACCGCTCTTCTCTTCTTCACGGTGTAGCGGCGCTGTACTGACCGTATCAGAAATACGTTCACCAGCAACAGGCGTAGGTTGAGCAGCCAATAGACCAGCAGGAACTAGCGTCGTTGCCCAGGCTGGGATATGGTCACGGTAAGTAGATAGGTTATCACGTAGGAACTGCGGGACAGGAGTAGTACCGGCTAGGCTGCTAATTTCATGGTATGCCAAAGGAGCGGCAGCAGCGACTAGACCCTGTACTGATGACTCGTCTACGTTATGAGTATTAGCCAATTCGCGTGAGATGCTAGTACGGTGGGCTTGATCGGTCCAAACACGGTCATAAAACCCTAGGTCATCGCGAGCAACTTCTTGACCAGAAAAACGGCCATAAGTGTCGTTATCTGCTAGACGACCAGCGAAAATAGCATAGAACTGCTCTAATAAGCTTTCGTTTTGTGGGGTACGGTTATCGCCTAAAACAGCGGGCGTTACAGTGCGGGCAAGATGATTGATAATATCCATAAAAGGTCTTCCTCCAGAAAATAATTTTTAAGGTTCTATTTTGATAAAGCTTTTTTAAGTCAGCTATTTATTCACCTTGTGCATCATTAATAAACTTAGCTTGTTAAACCTAGTCAACTTAAACTTATTTAACAGTGCTAATAGCTTATGTCTGTACTGCTAGCTAAGCCAACCATCCGTCTCAACAAACGACCAATCTTCACCTTTAATGGGTAGTCTTAATGATTATTAAGCCTGCCTATCAAAAACAGAAAATAATCGTTCTATATTGATTAGAATAGCAATGATTACAAGGTAGCTAAACTTTATAAATAGTCACAAGGCAATGAACCAAATGCCATGTGTTAGCCTTAATGGCCATTGCAGTAATTATAAAGACATAGTTACGTTGCGCTCAATGATGCACATGTTGTGCAAATGCTACTTTAAGTAGTGTTTGCGTCAAACCACGTAAATAATTTGCCTACTTTTTTATCAAATAATGCCTTGAATGCATCAATCTGGCGCTTTTTTCCGTATTTTTCCCCATTTAGTCGCATTTTATCATTTAGCGTTATTGGCTAGCTTCGCACTGCCCTATGCTATTGCACAGGTCTGCCTCCTTGTGCCGGTTCCGCTACGATAGTCATGTTGGTTAGTTCATCTAGTTCTGTTTCTGAGATGGGACCCGCATTGTTATTGCCGTTATTTATAGGGGCGTTATAATTGTTAGGAGCCATAGAGGGGTCATAATTGGGCTGACTACCATTGTTAACTCCCCCTTCATTACTTGCATATCCCATATTATTATTACTCGGCATAGTTGGGTTGTTATAGCCCATATCCGTTGAATTATTCATAGCATTCGGGTCTAAATCTGCTGGCATAGAACCGATGGCATTCGGATCACTACCATTCATATTTTCTATAGAATTGTCTGCCGGCACGATAGGCTCAAAGACTTTAATGGTAAGCGCTGGCGCCATAGACTGTATCTGCATAATCATTTGATTCAATGCGTTAGGGTCAGGTGCAGACAGACTTAAAGTATTGTCTTGCAGCTCTACCGTCGCAAAGCTAACCGGCAACACTACGGATAAAATACCAGCTAGGCTAGGCAAGCTCGTCATTTCAGTCGCTGTATTGGCATCGATAGTGATCACACACTGGCGCGCCTGCTCTCCTACGCCAGCTATCAAAGCATTAAACAAAGCTTCCTCGAGCTGCGCATTGCCTACCGTCGCTTGGCACTCATATAAACTTTGTCCTACATCCATTTTTAGAGCCAATTTGGCGGGGACTGCGGCAGCACTGACTGGCGGTGCGGTCACAGCGGGTGCTACAGGAGTGGTCACCACAGGCGGCTCAACCACTTTGCTCTGTTGATAGTAGTTGACTGCCAACCAAGCGAGCCCTGCTAAAATAAGCAGTCCTAGGCATAAAGTAACTAGGACCAGCAGCGGTTTATTATCACGCTTACGGCTCTTTTGTAGCCTATCATCGTCATGCTCATCAGCAGGACTGGCCTGCAAAGCCTCCGGCGCCTCATCTGTTAAATAGTCAGAAGCAACAGGAGTATGAGCAAACCCAGGCTGTGCGGCATTGGTTAATGGTGTCGGTTCCGTGGTCAAGAACGGCGCTGCCCAAGGGGCAATATAAGCGCGTATGGTGGATATTTGCGGAGTTAACAATGCGGTTAAGGATAGGCGTTGTTGGCGGCTTAAATGCTGTAATTCGGCATACAATAGCGGCAAAGCGGTATGAATTAAGTCTTCCGTCTGCGGCGCAGTCATGTAGTATCCCTGCGCTAACTCAGTCACGATGGTTTGCCTCTCATTAGCCACTGGCCACAATTGCGCAAACAGAAGCTCGGACGCCAAGTCTGCTTCTGTAGCATTGGCGCTGCCATCTAACAGCCGCTGTTGTACAGCAGATTCCGTTAAGCGTAGGGCGACCAAAGCATAAAACTGCTCTAACAAAGCCTCTTCGGAGGTAGACTCTGTAGCGACATCTTGAGAGCTGTGCGTGAGTATTAAAGGCGTAATGCGCTGCGTAAGCTGAGAGATAAGGTTCATAGTGGCCTTGTTGTTTTTATACAATAACAATCGAGAGGATGCTAGGTTAAGAGCGAATAGGATTGAGTTAGCTTCGCTAGACAAGCCCAATACAAGCCAGTCGTTGCGGTACCAAAGTTTAAGGGGTAATGGGCACCCATTCATATTACCCAATCATAGGCAATTGTGTCATTTTATTCGTGTAATAAGCTAACCTTTTATTATCCTTGATATAATTAATATTATTTTAGCTAGGTTGAAAAAGCTGTTGGCCCCATGCTGCTAGCTAATGTCGCTAACTAACTTTGATAACTAGAGTTAATGCCAGTGCGTTTTATTCTATTACCACACTAGGTGAAGCTTGTAGATTATTTGCTAAAGTAGTGATTTCGTGAGCTTTCGTTATTATTCTCAATTAACATCGATATTTAATAGACAATTGTGGCACACTTGCAGGCTATAGACCCTGCTGATTTTTATTAGTAGCTTAGGTCGCAGCAGAGATTATGATTATCTCTCTAATATGTTGCTTTTACGGCTTATAATATCTATGCCAGTATTACTATAATTATCATCTTTAAGCGTTCTATTTTAAAACGCTCCTCCTATTAATGATGCCCACCTACTCATTGATCTATATCCCTTATAACTTCTTATTATCTTATAAATAGGACAAGGACTTTTCATTGTTGAATTTAGATCATACCACGCTGATTATCATTGTGACGGTCATCGTCAGTTTGCTAGCTTGGCAAAGCAAAGCCTTACTGAACCGTTTAATTTTCTACCC
>Ga0208015_1000989_pt1 | contig 11254 bp, 21 predicted proteins | sample 26BtaG_FD_184101 | JGI IMG/M metagenome (GOLD analysis project Ga0208015, IMG submission 184101) | Marine viral communities from Cariaco Basin, Caribbean Sea - 26B_WHOI_OMZ_CsCl (SPAdes) (version 2) | ecosystem: Environmental > Aquatic > Marine > Oceanic | place: Caribbean Sea: Cariaco Basin...
AGAAATATTGGCTCTCCTCCAGAGTCCTTTGTTATCGGGCTCTGCCTCTGGAGTTGAGATTTAAGAATAGAGTCAGTTTTATTTAGCCTGCCAGATCCTTTCCCTCCCATTTTATAGGAGCTCCTGCCAGTTGTTAGTTTGTTTTAATAGGGTTGGTTCTTCTGGCACAAGTGTTGATTCTCTACCTTGTTGCGTTTGAGTTCCTGCTGTTAAACCTTCTTCAACAGGCCACTCTGTTCTTATTCCCTTTTCCCCCATTTCTGCTGGACCTTCTTGAATTGCCATAATAACATAGCGAGAGAGACTTAATAAAATTATCGTTCTTATGAGATATTAAGAAATAATGAGCTCAGCCGTACGGAGAGCTCACAATTTCTTTTTCACCTCTTCTTTAGGTTTTTCTTTAGGCTTCTCTTTTTTAGGCTCCTCTTTTTCCCCTGGAAGATTTCTGTATTTAGGATGTTTAAGTTTTCTTTCAATTCTCGCTCTCATTTCCTCAGCCCTGACTTTTGCATTAGCTTTTACATCTTCCCAATTCACGTGCCCAACTGGTTTTTCAATTCTACCATCAGCTAATTTTTCATAATGCTCTAAAAGAATTCTACAATTTTCAAGAGTCATTTTAAGTCACCGTATCAGTAATCGCGTGAACGCTCTTTGGATCAGTCAAGATTGCTTCGCCTTCCTCAGAAACTCTTATCTTTGTCCCAATCAATGGCTCTGTGATTTGTACAGCACTTAGTGGTTTGAATGATCTCCAAGTTAGAGAAACTCCTGGAATGAACTGATAAACACTATCAGTTGTTGCATTCTGAGAAACTACAATCCTGTTTCCAACAACTCTTGTAAGCATTCCATCAACTACCCTATCGCTTGCAAAGTCTGTAACACTTGAGCCTTTCACCGTGATTAAATAATTTAATAGATTTTGCTCTTCAACGGGATTCATGTATGCAACTAGATTATTTAATTTATAACTCTGAGCCCTAATTTTTCTATTCCCAATTAATAAATCCAAAATAGGATTTCCAGTCGCAACATCATCCCATCCATCTTGAGTTGCAGCTGTTGTATTTACATTTGTAGGGTTTGGGGTTGTTGGAGTTGCAGCTGCTGCCTCAATCAAAACTGAATAAATCCTTATATCTACTTGATTTGCAACAGCCCTGACTAGATCTCTTATTGTTGTTCCTAAAATATTCACATCATTATCCCTAAGATCTTCCTCAGCGATTAGTTCAGATTCAACCTTGAAATTTTTAACATAAGAAGTATTTCTGGTCCAACTTTGAGCCACTACGGTTGGAAGTGATCCTGCACTTGTTGGAATTTGAGACAAAGTGATCCCAGTTGTGTCAGTTGAATCTAAGAATCCAGCGGTTTTAGAATACCATCTCATTTCCCTGGCTTTTGTTGTAGTCTGAGCACACAAAGGTTTTAGAATACTATCTTCATCTGCAAATCCTTTCGCCAGCTTATCAATATCAATTCCGTTTAAATCTTGTTCACCTGGTATGTCTGCCATTATGCTAAGTTAAAACTCATTGGATTTAATTCAAATAAGAAAGACTCACCATCAGTTGCAGTCTCTAAGGCTCTACCCACAATATGTTCAGAATTTACATCAGCATTAACAAGCTCATTCGCAGCTCCTGTTCCCGTGTCTGTAATTATCCCCTGGCCTGCTGTTACTCCTGCAGCTCCTGCGAAACCTCTAAAAATTCCTCTTTTGTAAACAGCTAATTTGACTTGACCATCACTTGCTATTTTCTCTCTCTTTGCAATTCCTGCGCAAGGGTCAGTATCCCCTGTTGTAGTCGCTGCAGTATTTGGATCGGATAGAAGTAATACAGCACCTTTTGCAATTCCAGTGCCATCTGCTACGGTCATTGGGACAGCTGGTTCAAGTTCATGAATAAGAGTTGTTTCTAATGCCATTAATTCGGTAAGCCGAATAACTATTTAAATGTTCCTATTTATTGATTTTTTCGTTGTGCTCCTTAAACTTCTCTTTTTCCTCAGAAATTCTCTGCTCTGCGAGTAAAATTAATGTCTCATTGATCTCAATATCCCTTTTAGCGTTGAGTATTGCTTGTTCGCATTTGTCTTTTACACCTTCCCAGAACACTTGTTCTTTAGAACCTATTTCAATTCCCAGATCTTTTGGAATATCTTTTTCAGTTAATTCACCTTCATACTTCGCTTTTTTTTCCATGCATACCTCCTGCCATCATCCTCTCTTTGTATTGTTGAGGAGTTTCTTCTTGTTGATTTCCTTCTGTCATCTGGCCTTTTCCAGCAACCATTTGCTCAGCATGAAGCTTCTCTCTCCTTGCCTGTAATTTTTCTTCACGATCTAGAATTTCTCTTCTCTCTTGATTTACTTTTCTAGCTTCCTCTATTAAGTTTGATCCAGAATTCTCATCTTTTTCAATTTCTTTTTTTACCTGATCAACCTCTTCTGGGGTTGCAACTTCTATTTTTTGTTCAGGTTCAGGTTTTGCTTCTTCTTCTGCCATCATAAACTAAGGGACTTAGGGTTTATAAATCTTTCTATTTTTTACAATTGGTTTCTTCAAAAACTCTTTTAGAAAAATAGTAACCAATTACCAGGGCAATCATGGAATCAATAATCCCATTCATTCCCATTAATTTGCTTCCAAATAATAAAATTAAAACCAGGGCCGCAATATAATCCCTTGCATGGATTTTTGAATATTTATTTTTAGCTTTCATTTGCTGTTGGTATTACATCCTGCACATTGTCGCCAGTATTTTTTCGAGCATCAGTCAATAAAGCAGGATCTATCGACGGTGGTTCATTGAATTTTACTTCTAGTTTTAGCTGAGCCATTAATTGCATTTCAATAAATCTTCTATGCCAATCTGCTCTAGGTTGAAAATTAAGATGGATTATTTTACTTGTTGCTTCTGAACTTCCTGTCTCGCTTCCCTGCGCCACATTGGGCACTCCATGTCCTCTGACCAATTCTTCATTTAGCTCTTTGATCCAGGTGATCCCCTCTTCTATTGATCCTTTTTGCATTTGTAGGACTGTGGCTTTTGCAGCCCCCATTGGAACAATTATATTCTCAACATTTTTAAAAGTGTTATCAATTTTTGTTTTAAAAGTTGCTGCCTTTGTTTCATCATCCTCATCAATCTCCCAGACTTTAACTGGAATAGCATGTCTTCTGTGGATTACGGTTGTTATGTCTTTTGCTATGTTGATTTTTTTGATTTGATTTTCTAGTTTTTCTAATATTGAAATTCCGTGAATTTCCATTGCAACTCTATTCCAGGCTAAATGAAACATCTCATCAGGAGTCCAATCTTCCAGCACTTCCTGTTTTCCGGTTTTTGGATCTATCTTTCCTGAGACTTGCTCGTATCTTGTGATCATTCCTTTAGCATTTCCGATTATTTTTATACTTCCAGGACTCAATGGTTTTAAGTTGATTAGTCTCCCTTTTGCATCTCTGACAATCGAAGCAAAACCATCCCCGCAAATTTGATATTCTTTACAAAGATTCATAATTATTGTATCAAATACATCAACTCCATTTCCACGCATCTTTTGTAACAAATCCTTTTTTTCGCTCTCATAACCCATCCCTACGGCCCAGAGAGCCATTGTATCAACCTGACCGCCTACTTCAGGAATTGTTCTATAAAGATTATTCCACTTAGTCCACTCAGGAATCCAGGTTCTCTCTTCTTCTTCAACCTGCTCAGTTTTAAATAGATTTTCAGTTTTCCCAATAGGAGTGCTTGATCTCCCTCCAAACGTCCAATCTTTCATGGATGTAGTGGAAACGCTGTCTAAATCACCAAATGCCATGCTTTTCCATAGAATTCCAAACTATTTAAATTTTATGTATATTTGAATCTCACTCCGATTGCTCTGATTGAAGAAGTATCACTTTGAAATTCCATTCCAATATAATCTCCAGCGGCTAAATCTGTGAATGCTGCGCTGATGTCTAGTTCTGTTATTTGATTCTGGGTTACGGCCTGGGTTCCATTTGTAATTGAATCACTATTTGCAGTCAAAGCTTCTCCAACAGCCCCAAAATCTGTTGTAACATCAAACTGGACTGTTTCAGTTGCATCAGGATAAATCACAACATAAACTCCTGTTAAGCTTGTGAAATCTAGTGGAGTATACATGTTCAACCTAAATCTCCCAGTCGAACTCATATTTAAATAATCAAAATCTCCAAGTCCACTTTCTCCTTCTGGAGAAAAAACTGTTGGAGGATAAAATATTTCTTTTGTTACGGTTATAGATGGGGCTGCTGATGGAATTCCTTCTTCACTCCAATACCTCACACTATCAATTTCTAAGGTCTGGCTTGCTGAATCTCCTGTTGAAAGTCTGTCCACCATGAAAAATACTTTTAAATCAATATCATCAGGGATGTTTTCTTCATTTGTTTTTACAATTACTCCATCTCTTAACCAAGTTGTTTTGTCTCCTTCAATTATTATTTTGTGATCATACCAAGTGTTGTTAGTCATTGCAACATTTGCAGAAGTTGTTGCTGTGTTGTCTTTTTGATTTTGAAGAATTAAGTTGTTGCTGTTTCCATCATTTGTTAATAAAACATGATCACTTCCAGAGGCTCCGGTTCCATCTGCATCAACCCCCATGCTGAGTTCTATGTCATCGTGATCTGTATTGATTCTGGTTCTAAAAGTTAGATAAATTGTTTTTTTATCAGTTAGAGAAAGTGTTTGTGTTCCGAGAATTTTTGCAGTCCCAACCGAAGCCCCTGTATTTAAAGTTAGAATTCCATCATTTGTCGTCGCTGTTGAATCTCCTGAGGTTGTCACAGTCCACTCTGATTTTATTGAACCTCTGAAATCATCCTGATAAGCAACGTCATCATATTTATCTTCAATTACTGCTGGCTCTTCTGGTCTTTTTCTTCCTTCGAAAACTCCAGTATCATCATCATCAAAAGAAGATCTGAATCTCGACCTTATTCTTGGGATTGATTTTATTGGCATTTTAAGCCCCCGTCAGATAAGTCACGTTTCTATTTTCTTTTAGAATTGCTTCAATTTTTTCCATTCTCCAGGCATGAACATCCATCATATCTTCTGCTTCTTGTCTTTTTGTGTAGCCTGCCATGTTGTAAGCAATTAAGGTTATCGCAGCATATCTTGCAGCCCACTCGCTCAACATTCTTTTCACATCTTCATTTAAGGCTGCGTAATTATCAACAACATTATAATTCATTAGATTGCTTAGAAAACTTTCAGCTTGTGCAGCTAGGATGTTGTGATTTGCTTCTGTGTCTCCAGTTGAATCAACATTCTCTCCTGCCATTAACGCAATTTCATTCTCTGTCACGATTGTTCCTGTGTATGCCATGAAATAACTAGACAACGTACAAATTTAAACCTTTCTCTTTTACACACCAGCACATTCTAACCAATGCTTCCGCGAGATGGTCGTTTTTCCCTGAAATTTTTCCATCAATGATTTGTATGGATTGCAAACTTTTTGCCATTTTCTCGTCGTGAACCAGGTCAAGATTTCCCTCTTCCATCAACCTCAAACAATTTGAATAAAGATCTTCTTTGAAAATTCTTTTATATTTCTCTTTGGATTTGCTTGCATTATTCAAACCAAGAACTCTTCTTTTTCCATATCTCTCTTCAAAAATATCTTCATAACCAACCCCCATTCCAGAAGGATCAATAAATATTTTTCTTAAATTAAATTTGATGTCTAGTTTGTCTGTCATCCCCAATGTTTCTCTCATCCTGGAAATTGCTAAGGTATCATTATGGATATTTCTAACTTTATTTCCAATCAATTCTCCAACGCAATATGCTTCTTCATCTGCACCTAGTCCACCAAAATCAATTCCTAAATAAAATTTTCTAGTGTTGGTAATTTTTTTATCCCAAAATCTAAAATTCATCTGTTTTAAAATCAGATCTGTTGGAAAATATTGACCAGCTTCATCAAGAAATTTTGCCATGTATTCCTGATCAAATCTTCTCTGCCCCATCCTCTCAAGCTCATCATCTAAAAATTCTTGAGATAAATGAGGGCAATCCTCATCAGCTTTAATCACAACTTTCCTAAATTTTTCATTCTCAAAACATTTATAGAAATATCCCCTTTTTCCAAAAGCTGTTGAACTCAAACAAATCCAACCCTTCCCTTTACTCCGAGCAACAGCAAGCATCGGAATCACGGAATCCCAAACAAGCTCAGCAATATAACCAGCTTCATCAGGATAAAGAAAATCAATTGTTGCACCTTTTGCAAAATATCCTGTTTTACCGACGGGAAATTTCTGAACAGTTGATCCATTATGTAAAGTGAGTTTTGATAAAGTTTGTCTGCCTTTCAACTGATTTTTTTCTGCTAAAATTTCTTTAACTTTTTCAAGCAAAAAACTTTCCTGTCTTTCGCTGGCTGCAATTATAAGAGAAAACGTGCCCTGATATTTAAGGGCTAATCGAGCAATCCTGTGAGCCACTGCAATGCTTTTTCCGACTTGTCTACCTCCAACAATGCACTGGTCTCCCTCGAAATCAACAATCTCTTTCTGCCATTTATAAAGTTTCATTTTAAAATAATTTTTGCTGTCCTGGTTTATTTCCCATCTCTTCGAGCTCCTGCCTCTTTGCTGAAATCTCGTGGTCTATCTTTTCTTGCCGAGCTTCAAATCTTCTTTTTTCATGAAGCCTCTGCTCTTCAGGGTTTTCTCCGATCAACATTCCACTAATTTTTTTAGTCATTTTTTCTTTCCTATTCTGAACATTGCAACATTGATGTATTCTTGTGCAACTCTCCGACTCACCACAAAATGCTCCATTATAATTAGCAGGAGTTGTTCATAATCAATTTCTCTTTTTTGTTTATTTGCTTCACAAATTGATCTTTCAACATAATCAATCCTAGCTGCTCTCTTTTGTGAATTAATTAATGACGCATCCATACACACACACAAACACACACAACTATATAAAGCTTTTGGTTGTGTCCCCTGAGCAGACCTTATTCATGTGTCCTGCCTTTTTAGAGAAAAAATCAACATGAGCAGTAGAGCTCCATCTACGAAGTCCCTTTGACTGCTCCAAATCACTCGCTTTTTATTTCGGAGGGAGGCATACCCTCCAGTCTCGGAACACACACTATAAGAGCATCAACTCCAAGCTTCTTTTCTTATTTTGCTATGGAGTTTGAGTTTGAGAATCATAACTAATTGACGAAAACGAGCTTTATAAAAGAATCTTACAACTCTGAAGTAAGGACTCTAATTTCGTTCCACCGAATAACTCGAGATTGGGAAATTTCTCTGGGATCCGGGATATTAATATTACTTTAACATTAAAAGTTGCTATTATAACCTTATTTTTACCTATTTTTACACTTATTTTAACCTTAAATATTCACTATTCCATAATAATAACATAACTATCCTTAGATATCCATTAAATAACGGGGGGGTGGTGGACTGGGACTTACTGGGGGAGCTTAAAGAACTCTAACATAACTTAATTGTTTAGTGGGGGAGGGGAGGGTGCAAACTAATTTCACGGGCGGGGTGGGGTGGTGGGGAGTGAAAGAAGTTTCGCCCGAGGGGTGGCGGAAGGGGCGGAGGGGAGCCAGGGGCGAGGATAAGATAAGCGAACGAAGTGAGCCTATTGGGGTGGGGTGAAACTAGTTTCGCGAGGGGAGGGGGGGAGGAGGTCGTGCAAACTAGTTTCAATCGCTACACTGCGATTGGGGGAGACGGAGTCGAGGCAACGAGCGAGCTCAAAGCGAGCGGATAACACGAGCGAACGAAGTGAGCGAGTGCTATTTCGCCAGCATAAGTTCAGTGGTGCGATAAAGAAGGAGACTGCGATAGCACAGCTATCGCAAAGCGACGCAACTTTATAAACCTATCTGAACGTTGCTGGTTTCACAAATCCAATCTATCAATCAACTTCTGGATATCTCTTCTACTAACTACGGGTTCATCGTCCCTATAATTTCCTAGGGGAAGCAAGTCCAACAACAACTTCTTTATCTTCTGTATTTCCATGATCATGATGGGGAGAAGAGAAGGATGAATAGACCCTATAAAACTCCCCAATAGCAATGGGCAGAATCGAACTACCATCTGAAGCTTATGGGGCTCCTGTCTTGACCATTAGACCACACTGCTTTATTGTAGTGCAACTTGCTCTCTCCATTCAAACCAAGTGCCGTAATCTTCATCTAACATCTAACTCCATCCTCATTACAATCCATTCAAATATCTCAGGCCGATTAATTCGAAGCCACTGAGCAAACCAGACAGGATGCTGGTGAGCTGAGTATCTGCCTAGTGAATGATGTTGGAAGCAAAGCATCATCCCATTCCTTAAATCCCATCTAAATTTAATAAACTGCTTAGGAATGAGATGGTGGGCATTTAGAACTTTATGTTCAACACCAGGGCCGCACACCTGGCAAAACTTGTCTCTTTCTTTGATTGCTTGTCTCCACTCTCTATCAAGTTTATTCTTCTGCTTCTTTGTTAGCTTTTGCTTTTGCATCTGCGGCTTCCTCCTCAACAAACTCTTCTGCTGTAGTATTCAAGCACCTGATAAGCATCTTGTTTTCTATGTGAACTATTTCGAATTGCTTCCCGACCCAGTTCTTAGAATCTTTACCCCATGCTTTCTGTGCCATCTTGCCAGCTTTCATTCCAGGAGTCCAAGTCTTTTCCTTACCATCAATCTCCACAGGGATATTCAAAACTGTTTTAGTTTTGCCCTGGAAGGTAAGTTCACCATACTCGCCCTCTCCTTTTATCGTCGCTATTTGGCCGTCTTCAGTAGAATCGATTGTGACGAAATCTCCGCCAAAGTCTGTTTCAACCATCTTCTAGATCACCTCCTTATTATCGATTAACGTAATCATTTAATTCATCTGCCTGAGCTTGTCTGAACTCCTCTGCACAAACGCACCAGTTTCTAGGGGCTTTGCAGTTTGAACAAACTCCATGGACTTCACTATCAATCTCTTCTCTCAATTGTCTATCTAATATTACTACCATTTTTCAATTAGGCAAAAAGTTGAAGTGATCATAAAACTCTGCTCTTGACATCCTTTGCACATTCTCTTTATCAAACTCTTCTAATGCTTCATCTCTTCGCGCTAGCCAACCATTGATTTTTTTTCGTGCTTCTGCAAGTCTTTGCACATCTCCTTGATCCATTTTTTTCACCTCCTGTAATTTATTTAGTTAGATTCATCATGGCCAGGAAGATCACATCTTCCCAAGTCAGGCCCTTTACATCTTTAATCTTCTTTAGCTTTTCAAAGTCTGTCTCAACATATTTCAAATGAATTTCCTTGAACTTGCCTCTGACATACTTTTTACTCACTGCCATCGCCAAACCTCTCAACCATTTGTTTATTTATTTCTTCAACTCGGCTAACATCTAGGGATAATATTCTGATTTCCCAGTTGTAACCTTTTGACATCTTTGAAAGTTTTATTGATTCAGACAAAACTTTTTGCGCTTCTTGTTCCATTTTTTTAAGCATCTTGATCAAGAACATCAACATGTATTGGATTAAAATTATCCATTACAGTTTTCATAATTCCAACAACTTCTCTTCTCGAGAGGTTTGGGAATACATGCTTATCTTGATCATCATCCCATGATCCGTAGCTTATCAATACATATTTTTTTGTTCTCATCTTTTTGACCTCCTTTTACAATATACTAAGGGACTTAGTCTTTATAAACCCATCTTACTACTCAGGGGTAGCGTCAAACTCTTCAATTTTCTCCCTATAGCGATAGCATCCCAATATATTTTTAGAATCCGGATCATAGATTAGATTGTCTCCTTGAGAGTTGCTTAGAATCATTAGCTCCCACCTAGTTCCATCTCCATCGACGTGAATGAAATCATCTTTCTTCACATATCCTTTTGAAAGTAGATCTACTAGTTTTATCATTCTTCTTCAACTTTTTTAACTCTAACAATTTCCATATTCGAAGTAGCCTCAATCTTATCTAAGATGTCTTTAGCTGCTGATGTCTCAAATTGTTCAGTCACCATGTATTGAATCTCTAGCATTTTATACCTCCTAATATAAATTATTTACTGTTCCTCCTGAATCTTTATAGACGAGTTTGCTTTGAGTTGTTGAGTAATAGATTGAATCATTAGCAGCCGAAGCGTCTGCCATTGATACGGGTTTAATTGTCCCATCATTTCTAACTTCTAAGGTGTTGATCTTCAAACTCCCACTTCCAACTTCATCAGAATTTATTATCATATCTGTCCCATCATAATAAATACTTGCATCATCACCAGCTCCGAATAGAAGTTTCTGACTATCTGCTTGAATTGATAGACTCCCACCTTTCATATAACTAGCTCCACCAGTATTCCAATATATCTGAGTAGTCTCATCTCTATCTTTTAATTGAAAGATTGAATCACTAGCTGCTCCGCCAGTATTCAAAATCATCCTAGCTTCATCATTGTTTGACCTAAAGTTGATTGCTGCCGCATTTCTAAAATGTATACCATCAGCAGTATCAATATCAATTATAGCAGTATCTCCATCACTTGCCTCTAGTGTTATAGACCCATCAGAACCACCACTTGAACCAATATGTAAGCCGCCATTAGGTATTTTTACATCACCAGAACCTACCTCTTGAGAGTTAATGTACATATCACTCCCATCATAATAAATTGAAGCATCCTGACCAGCACCAAACAACAACTTGCCATTATCATTAGGCATCTCAACATTTCCTCCGGTTTCAGGAAAGTTAAACTTAGTAGCACTTCCACCATCAGTTTTAAAAATCATAGATTTACCTGAACTCGCCTGAAGAAGGGCCACATCTGAACTAGCCCTTCCAATAGTAATTTCATTCTCTCTGCCAAATAATCCCTCGCCAATAACATGCAGCGTTCTTACAGGGCTTGTCGTCCCTATTCCCAATCTATTGTTTGTATTATCCCAGAATAAGTTAGAGTTGTCTTCAGTTAAATTAGTTCCATTGGAAAAAGGAATTGATCCTGCTGTGAAATTTGTTTTCCAGTTTTCAATTAATGCTTCTGGATGACTCGAAATTCCAGAATGGTTTGGAAGAAATATTGGCTCTCCTCCAGAGTCCTTTGTTATCGGGCTCTGCCTCTGGAGTTGAGATTTAATAATAGAGTCAGTTTTATTTAGCCTGCCAGATCCTTTCCCTCCCATTTTATAGGAGCTCCTGCCAG
>Ga0208015_1000991_pt1 | contig 11215 bp, 9 predicted proteins | sample 26BtaG_FD_184101 | JGI IMG/M metagenome (GOLD analysis project Ga0208015, IMG submission 184101) | Marine viral communities from Cariaco Basin, Caribbean Sea - 26B_WHOI_OMZ_CsCl (SPAdes) (version 2) | ecosystem: Environmental > Aquatic > Marine > Oceanic | place: Caribbean Sea: Cariaco Basin...
CGCAAAAGCCCCCAAGACAATAGCTTGCTGATTTTTAAAGGCGCCCGCCAGATATAGGCTATATAGCATACGCTCAACCCGATAAGGCTGCTCGCCAACATCCTCTAAAAAGACAATGCCGCCATCGGGTTGCGGCAGATATTCGCTACCTGCCAGCGCAGAGACGACACTTAGATTGCCTCCCCAAAGCGTACCGGTAATACCTGAAGCCGGTAGTTTAGATAATAGTTTAGCTAGATTTACAATAGCTTGTGAGGGTGAAGGAATAAGCTCTATCTGTAACGCTGGATTGGTCAAGGCTTCGACAAACCCTTGCGAGCTGATTTGATCCGGTTTAGCTTTACCAAACTCGCTATAAAGCATCGGTGCGGCTAGGCTATTCATCTGCCCTTGCGCCAATAGCGCACACTGCACAGCGGTGACATCGCTAAAGCCGGCCATAATCGTGCCATGCTCCTGCATGACTCTGCCCAACGTTACCCAATCGACCATCGGTAATACGCGCATAGCGCCGTAACCGCCACGCACCCCAAGTAATAGCTTGGGGGCTGCGATAGCACCGGTGGCGATATTCTGCAAATCGCTGGCTCGTTGACTGTCAGTACCCGCAAAACGTAGAAACTGCCGTTGCACAATTTCAGGATTATCAATATGGAAGCCGGCGCAGCTTAAACGCTCAAGGCTTAACTGGTTACGCTCATCATTCACGCCGGCGTTAGAGCTGGCAAACAGACGCGTGGCAATCGTAGCCGGCAAGCAGTTCGCACTAGTCGCAACAGGAGTTGCTGTAGGTGGCGTAAGATTCGTAAGCGATTGAGCAAGCGGCTGAGTCACTGCCTTAGCGAAAGTAGTACTTCCCGTCATCGTCAGCACCCCTACCCCAATGCTCGCCTTGGTCAAAAACTGCCGACGACTCAGTGCTTTTGTTTCAGTAGGCTCTGCAGAAGTAGGCGATTCAGCCTTATCGATTGGATAACTAGACATAAGAGTGCTCGCTCACTACGGTAGTAAAAATATAATTTAAGAAAGGCTTTAAGAGATGATTTAAAAGATAATTCAAGGAAATATCGGGGTGTTTAAGCGCAGATAGGTAACTTCAAGTAGGCAACTGAATGCCTATCTAGTGTCCCTTAGTCTGGCAAATCGTAGCGTACTTTGTCTGGATTCACACCAAACGAAAAGACAAAGGTCGCAACCAAGGAGTTCACCAAAATAAAGGGAATATCAGCTGAAAGATGACCCATAACAAACTTGCCCAATAGCCAAGAGACGATCAGCATAGCCACAAAGAATATCGCTAAACATTGCATGATAACGGGGTGCGTCAAATGGTAAGGCTGCTCAGGAGCGGGTTTTTTATCCAATATATAGGTGCGCGTGGCCCAGCCCAATGCGTAGGCAATGCCCCCTATTAATACATAACTTATAAATCCCACGGTATTCCTCTTTGTCTGTTTGGTTGAACTGCCAATAATCAGTATCGCGTTTATCAGAGCAACGACCCATCGCTGCGAGCCATACTGTCTACTGCTCGCCCACTTGTTCAATCACAATATTGGCATGCGGGTCGGCCAGGATATCAGTATTGACCTCATCACACTCTACTTTATAGACCGTATTCGCGCCTTTATAGATATAGGCGAGATATTCGCTATCGAGTAGCGGATCGATATTGGCATACACGCTTTTGACATGAGCTAAGACTAGAAAGCGGTCTGGACGGGCGAGCATGGCATCGATATTATTTACATCAATTGAGAAAAACTCACGAACTTTCGAGATAGGCAGCACTTCTAAGGCCTCTGGGGTGTCCCAAACGCGTTTTGCACTGGCCGGCTCCTTCATCTGCATGACGTATTCGCCATTATTTTCACTAACCTTAATCTGCGCAGGTTCGCCATAACCCACCGTATAGCAACCGATGAGGTCTGTTAAGTTTTGCGTCGTTGCCTGGGTATCGGTGGTGACAGCCGCTGACTTTTCAGGGCCTTGGCTACAGGCGGTGAGGGTCAGCGCACTCACAGCGATTGTGCTAAGCAGTATTTTACGCAGCCCAATCAAGGATATAGTGCGGTGGCTATCATTATAGGGTGTTGCAAAAGAGCGTACAGAATTCATCAGCTTACTTAAGGCGGGCATAGACTCACACTACCATCGTCCAATATAAACGCCTATATTAGCAAATATCCTCAGATATCTATATAGATAACCCCATTGCCAGCCATGATGCCGCCGTCTAAGCACTCCTTTAGCACGTTGCCAACACGATTTATGGCTTTATTTAGGCTCTTCTCTTCATAATACTGCCGTTAAGCCTTATAATCCTTAGCCAATAGTTGCCAATAGGCAGCGCCTTCTGATTGAAAATATTGTTTAAAGTATTCGTCGAAGTTCTATATATCGTTACTGTAAAAGAGAGTCTATGTCTGTTTTAGATGCAAAAGCCAATACTACCGTTGCCTTTACTGATGGGGCTTGCAAAGGCAATCCAGGGGCTGGTGGTTGGGGTGCGTTTTTAGTCTTCGCCGATGGTCAGACCCAAGCGTGGTGCGGTGGTGATAAAGCGACTACGAACAATCGGATGGAGCTGATGGGCGCGATTCAAGCGTTACAACAGAGCCCACGTGACGTGACCTTAGAGCTCTGGACCGACTCTAGCTATGTCAAAAACGGCATCACCCAATGGATTGAGGGTTGGAAAAAGAAAGGCTGGAAAACGTCTGGTAATAAACCCGTCGCCAATCAGGACCTATGGCAACAGCTCGATGGTCTATGCCAAGCCCGTGAAGTCAGTTGGCATTGGGTCAAAGGTCATGCTGGTCATGCAGGTAATGAAAAAGCAGATGAGTTAGCCAACTTGGGGGTTGAGCGAGTGCTAGCCGGACACCCTGAGCCGTTTAACTCTACTGGAGCTAACGTCGCCCACGCCAATGCTGAGCCAGCCCCTAGTTCTGAACAAGCCGCTGGGCTAAAAAAAAACACTATAGCTCCTGCTGAAGACGATTGGTTAGCCTTTGATCCCTTAGGCTTGGATATGGCAGAGGAGCTGTCAGAAGACCTTGCGGATGAGCTGCCCGAAGACTTCACCGATGAGGTATTGGCAGAGGAATTAGTGGCCAGTGGTCGCTTAGCAAGTGATGATTTACCAAGCGCTGATTTGCTACCTAATGACTTGCTAACCAGTAATGTGCAACCAACCAGCTCGCCCTCTTTATCAAGCTCGCAAACAAGTGATAGTACTCCTATGACCCAAGATAACGCTAATTTCTCTGATACTCATGCGCCTGCTACCGTCTCTCCTAGTAATCCAACGCTTGCTAATAGCGAAACGACTAGCGACCCAATGGCAGAAGCGCCCATAGCTTTTGATGGCGATACCAGTAAGTTTAACCCGCATTTTGTGCCGCTATTGCCTGAGCCCATCCATCGCGGCCGTAATGCACGCCAGCTGATTATGGATACGGAAACCACGGGTCTAGATGCCGGTAAGGGTGACCGTATTATTGAGGTCGGTATTGTCGAGATGATTGGTCGTAAGTTTACTGGAGAGAAGCTGCACGTCTATATCAATCCAGAGCGCGGTATGGACGAAGGCGCTATTCGTATTCACGGCATCTCTGAAGCTTTTTTACAGGACAAGCCCAAGTTTGCAGAAGTGGCGCAAAAGCTGTTTGACTTTATGGAAGGCGCTGAGGTTATAGCCCATAATGCCCCGTTTGATATGAGCTTCTTGAGCATGGAGTTTGACCGTGTGGGCCTCACAGGCTTTGCCGATACGGTACAAGTCACTGACTCTTTAGTGATGGCGAAGCAGCAATATCCGGGACAGCGTAACACGCTAGATGCGCTAGTCAGACGCCTTAACGTGGGTAAGCAAGACCGTACTTTTCACGGGGCCTTACTCGATGCAGAGATTTTAGCCGAAGTCTATCTGGCTATGACTGGTGGCCAAGTCGCACTAGCTATTGATGAAGATACCCAAAGCGATGGCGGCGGCTCTCACGCGACCTTTGCCCAGATGGCTGACTTGCTAGTCGCCTCTCCCGTAGACACCGGCGCGCATCAGGCTTGGCTAGCTGAATTAAGTGAGCAATATCCGGCACTAAAAGAAGTCTGGCAGGCTTAGCCTATAGGTAAGGTAAGATACCCTTATTATGAAATTTATTCCTGCCAGTTGAATACTTATGGCTAAAGTGCTGTAATGGGAATATGCTGATGATAACTATAGGTTATCGATTGGCTGATTGTAAGGTTAGCTGGTGTTGACGGTAGCAGTACCACCCCTTCTTAAGGTTGGCATGTACTGGTATAGATAGCTGGTGTTGCGCTCTGCTGACACAGTTAAAGTCGGTTGGTACGTCAAGAGACAAAAGAGTTGAATGGCGCGCCTATACGAACCAATAATGCTCAGCAGAATACCAAGAACATAATTCTTTGCTTGTATAATTTTCATTGGAATATTTTAACTATGATGCAGCCTAATACCTCTACTTCAACAGGTAACACGTCAACGCTATCAGCCAACAACTTTGATTTACCTTCTTTACATCTGCTGCGTAGTGAAATTGATGTGGCGTTAAAAGATGCGGAGACCCATCTCAGTGAATTCAATGATGACAGCGAGCAAGCCCCGCTATTGCTAGACTCGGTAGAAGTGCTGACTCAGCTGACCGACGTATTAAAGCTCATCTCCTTGCAAGGGGCCAGTGAATTGGCCGAAGCTATTGCCTTATGTTTAAAGCAGCTCTACGATGCTGGTGATAATAATGACTCGGCACGCATTATGGATATCTCAGAAGCCATTATGACGTTGGATCGCTATATCGAGTTTGTGTTATTACAAGAGACTTTAGAGCCTTCTTTACTGTTGCCTATTATTAATAAGCTTTATCAGCATCTTGATAAGCCTGAGTTGGCTAACAATGCCTTTGCTCAGCTCAAGAGCACCAGTATTTCTATCGCCAATCCAGAACGCAACTATCAATCCTTAAGCAGCCTAAATCTCGATATCGATAAATTGAGCAAAGCTTATCGTGCAGGTCTGAGCGTAGTACTCACCAAAAAGGTGGCCAATCTGAGCGATGATGAGCAGAAAAAGCTGACGGCAATGGCGGCTGCCTGTGCGTTAATTGCAGCACATACCGATACATTATTTTGGCAAGCTGCTACGGCTGCTGTGACAGATATCGCTGAGATTCTACCGTTAAGTAATGCTCGCAAACGCACCTTAATATTCGTAGAGCAGCAATTCCACGACTATCTGCCTGTGAATGACAACCGGTTTGCGGATTTGGTGAGCTTTGCCAGTAAGCGCAATCATGCACAAGCCCGCGCGCTTGAACAACAATACTCTTTTAACCGTATGGACGATCAGCAGCGCGAGCAAATGAAGCGCTTCTTATTTGGCCCTAATCGTAAAGTCACAGACACTCTCAACGAGTTAATCCAATCACAAATCAATGAGATTAAACAAAAGGTAGATGTCTATACTCGCCAAGATGACTTCCAAAGCTCGACCACGGACAATAAGCAAATTGCTAGCGACCTTGTTGCTTTAGGCGGTGCTATGAAACTGCTAGGGCTACAAGATGCGACAGATGCCTTATATGCAGAGGCCGAATCGGTCAAAGCTTGGCAGACCCCTACGCCAGAAGATTTTGATAAGCTGCTCAACTCTTTGATGGTGGCTGAAAACGCCTCTATCATTATGGCTAAGGCGCATATTCCTGGGGCCTTCAATATGCCTCTACATAACCGTAATATCTCTATGCATCAGCTCGATACCGCCTATGAGACTTTAGTTGCGGAGTGTCGCCTAGCCATTAAAGAGATTGAGACGACTATCACCGGGTATGTCGAGGACCCATTAGCGAATCAAGAAAGCATTGATGTAGTAGCGGGACTGTTGCAGCAAGTCGCTGGCGCAGTGTGCTTTTTACCTATTGAAAATGCGGTCCATCTGTTGAGCCGTTTGGTCAAACATGTACAGAACTATACCTTTGATGAGGCTCGCGGTATCAATCAAGATAATTTAGAGCATATCGCTGATATCTTAATGGCGGTCGACTACCAATTAGATGGCTTAGAGAAAAAGCATCCTGTGGGTAAGCAAGCTATGCTTATCGGTCAACGTAGCCTGAGCCAATTGCTAGCAGCGGCTTAACTTAAGCCTTAATTGAAGCATTGTATTGTTTTATTATGACCCCATTCTTGGATAGCTTCTTTTTAGATACGTATTTTTAGATACCCTATTTTTAGATAACTTCTTTTTATTTTATTAATAAGCGCTGCTGCCCTCTAGCGGCATGCGCTTATGAGTAGCTTTTGATGCCTATAACAGCCTTAGTAATAGACGGTGACCACGTCTTATGTCAAAAAACGGCAACCGATTGGTTGCCGTTTGGTTTAGATATCCCCTTAGCGAACGCTGCTGTTAGTCCATTATCCTATGAGCAACGGGGTCTGGTTCCGTTAAGCCACCCTTTCGCTACTTCAACAGACGCTACTTTACCTAGTACAGCCGCGATGAGTCTAAAGTTTGCTCAAGACCATCATATTGCCATAGCCGATACCTTAAGCTTTATCCCTTATCGGGTGTTAATAGCGAGTCTACCTACACAAAACTGCCAAAGTTTAAGTGAAGCCATTCAACTGTTACGCTGGCAGGCACAAACTCGCTTTTGCAGCTGCTGTGGGGGTCCCGTAGCGCCGCATCGCTCTGGTGAGCGTGCCATGGTATGCTTAGATGCTACTTGCGGTCATGCTCAGTACCCACGCATTCAACCGTGTATCATTACGATTATTACCCGACCAAACCCTGCCACCGGTGTGTTGCAAATTTTGCTGGCCCAGCATCATCGTCATACGCAGCGCGCCAGTATCCCGAAGAGCAATCCCTTATATGGCTTGATTGCAGGTTTCGTTGAAGTCGGTGAAAGTCTCGAGCAGGGATTAAGGCGTGAAGTGTTCGAAGAAGTGGCGCTGACCGTGGGCAAAATTCATTATATGGGCAGCCAACCTTGGCCTTATCCCTCAAACTTGATGATTGGTTTTCATGCTGAATACGAGTCAGGTGAAGTCGTGATTGAAGCGGAAGAACTGTCTCATGCGGCTTTTTTTGATATTACTGACTTACCGCATATCCCCTCAACAGGCTCGATTGCTTTTGATATGATTCAGCAAGTTATTAATCAAGCATAAGCTGATATAGTCAGTCCACTCAAGATTTGGCACAGAGTCACTGGTATAAGTTTGCGCCTGCCTCAGTCATCTAATGACTTCTAGCCAGAAAATTTATATCAGTGACTCGCTAAGTACCTGTTTTAAACAGGGCTGACTATATAGCAGATTAGGATATCGTTAATTAAAATACAGCAGCTAGCTCATTGGAAAAACAGTTATCTTTTTCTGCATCATTTCCTAGTGAATCTATTCTAACTTATTAAGTACCTGTTATTAAATGACCCCTTCTGACCACTCGTCTTATAGCGCTACCGAGGTTACTCAAGCCAATAATGGTGACGACAGTACGCCAGCTACGCCTATTACTAATCGTTTAGCCACATTGCCTATCTTATTCGATAGTTTGCAACTCGATGCCTTACCGCAGCATGAGCAACAGCTGATTGCGCAAATCGACGCTTGCCTGCCGCAAACGCAATGTGGCTTATGCGACCATCCCGATGGCTGCTTGCCTTATGCAACTGCTATCGTCACGCAGCAAGAGCCGGTGAATAAATGCGTGCCGGGTGGACAACCTGTGACCGATGCGATTGCGCAGCTTATGGGACAAGAAACACTGCCTGTTACTCCATCAAAATGGCCCACCGACTTGACCTCAGGTCGACCTAGAGAAGTGCGCGCCATCATTCGCGAAGCCGACTGTATTGGCTGTACCAAATGTATTCCTGCCTGCCCCGTTGATGCTATCGTTGGTACGGGCAAGCATATGCATACCATTTTTACCGACCTCTGCACTGGTTGCGAGCTGTGTCTACCGCCCTGCCCTGTGGATTGTATTGACCTAGTAGAAATCGAGCATACCCCTACGGCTGAGGAGCGCGTGCAAGAACAAGCGCATCTGCGCCAACGCTATCACACCCATTTAGACCGGGTCACTGAGCAGTTGGCGGATCGCACGCATGCCAAACCAGTAATCAGTATGGTTGAGGCGAAATTAGGCAATGCCACCAATCAAAGTATTGATATCGGTGAGGATGAAGCCAAGCATACTATCGCTGCTGCCAAGCTACGTACCAAAATAAAGAAATTAGAGAAGCAATTGGCCGTGCGTGATAATCCTAAAAAACAAACTGAGCTGGCCGCCTTACAATTAGAATTAGCCGAACTGACAGCGTCTGTAGAATAAAACTCAATAGCCAACCTTCATCATGAATAAAAAGCACCATTACGAGTGAAAAAGAGCCATTATGAGTAAAGCCGTTAAACATAAAACTGCCGATACCCCGCCCTCACGTCGTCTACCCAATCGCGACGTTCGCCCTTTTTTTGAAAAGCTCGCGGCTACTATCGATGAGCCGGTCACCGAGCTGCACTATAACAGTACGTTTGAATTGCTCATTGCCGTGATACTGTCGGCGCAAGCCACCGATGTAAGCGTCAATATCGCCACGGGTCCACTCTTTACGGTCGCCAATACCCCTGAAGCTATTTTAGCGCTAGGCGAAGATGGGCTAAAAGACTATATCAAAACAATTGGCCTTTATAACGCCAAAGCCAAAAACATCATCAAAACTTGTGCTGACCTCATTGAAAAACACAACAGCCAAGTCCCGGATACTCGACCAGAGCTAGAAGCTTTAGCGGGTGTGGGTCGAAAAACCGCCAACGTAGTTTTAAACACCGCTTTTGGTCAACCTACAATGGCGGTCGACACCCATATCTTTCGAGTGAGTAATCGTACCGGCTTAGCGACTGGCAAAACTGTATTAGCGGTAGAAAAGAAACTGGTTGAGCGTATCCCAGACGATTTTATTGTCGATGCGCATCACTACCTTATCTTACATGGTCGCTATACTTGCCAAGCGCGCACGCCAAAATGTGGCGCCTGCCCTGTGTATGCAGAATGCATGTTTAAGGATAAAGCGCAGTTTTTAGAGCTTTAACGACTAAACCCCTAAATGCAGGGCTATTAACCTTCACTTAGTCGCCTCCATTTAGAAGAAGTAAGCGCTAATGATTCTCCTATAATTCTGTTAATGCTCTGAAAATATCCATTTGCCTTAATAGTAAGAACCACTGCTAGAGTTTTATAGCGTTTCACGGTAAAATACGCTATTTTATTTATTCCTTTCCGCCTGCTATCACTGAATCTTTGTCTTTATAAAATAAGCGCATAGAACTTATCATTGCGGATAAGTATAGTGATAGCAGTGCCTGCAAATAAGCGACGTCCCGATTATGCGTGAATACGAAATTTTTACTTCCGAATCTGTCAGCGAAGGCCATCCCGATAAAATGGCTGATCAAATTTCCGATGCCCTGCTTGACGCTATCATGCGTGAAGACTTGCATGCGCGAGTAGCGTGCGAAACTTTGGTGAAGACAGGCGCGGTAGTATTGGCGGGTGAGATTTCTACCACTGCCAATATCGATATTGAGCGCATCGTCCGTGACACAGTCAATGACATTGGCTATAACCATTCAGATTTAGGCTTTGATGGCGAGACTTGTGCGGTTATCAACATGATTGGCAAGCAATCGCCTGAAATCGCTCAAGGCGTTGACCGTAGCAACCCTGAAGACCAAGGTGCCGGTGACCAAGGCTTAATGTTTGGCTATGCTAGTAATGAGACTGAAGTCTTGATGCCTGCCCCGATTGAGTATGCGCATCGTCTTATGGAGCGTCAATCAGAGCTACGTCGTTCAAAAGAGCTGCCTTGGTTGCGCCCAGACGCCAAAGCTCAAGTCACGCTACAATATGAAAACGGCATGCCTTCTGCTATCGATGCCGTCGTACTATCCACGCAGCATGACCCAGACGTTTCGCAAGCGGATTTGCAAGAAGCAATCATGGAAAGCCTAATCAAACACGTATTGCCCGCCAATCTTTTGCATGCTGGCACGCGTTATCATATTAACCCAACGGGTAAATTTGTGATTGGCGGCCCTGTCGGTGACGCTGGTCTAACCGGTCGTAAGATTATCGTTGATACTTATGGCGGTATGGCTCGTCACGGTGGCGGTGCTTTCAGTGGCAAAGACCCTTCTAAAGTAGACCGTAGCGCTGCCTATGCTGGCCGTTATGTCGCCAAAAACTTGGTTGCCGCCGGTATCGTTGAGCGTTGTGAAGTGCAGATTAGCTATGCCATCGGGGTAGCTGAGCCGACTTCCATCTCAATCAATACTTTTGGTACGGCTAAGATTAGCCATGAGGCTATCATTGAGCTGATTCGCAGTCACTTTGACCTGCGTCCGTATGGCATTACCCATATGCTCAACCTACTACAGCCGATGTATCAGCAGACGGCTACCTATGGTCACTTTGGCCGTGAAGGCTCTGAGACCGCGTTTACTTGGGAAAAAACCGATAAAGCGGACTTGCTAAAAGCAGCTGCTGGCCTTTAATTCGCGATGAATAACGGCAGCTGTACTATGTAGGCGACTTGATTCTATAAAAACCAGCCGTTATTTATTTTTTTATTACCACCACTATTAAGGCGGAGACCCTATGAGCAACGATAATATCGATAGCCAAGCTAATTTAAATGATCCTAATGACGCCGCCAATGCTGCAACAGAAACTGAAGTTACGGCTGATATGCAGGCTTTTTATCATCGTGCTGATGCTGTAATTGAGTTAGCAAACAATCAATTGAGCCCAACCTCACATTCAGGTCAAGTAGGCGCTTCACTATTATATGCTGCGGCTCGCTATAGCGCCTCAGTGGCCTCTATTGGCTTTGTCAAAGGCGATGACTTGCGTAAAGAGAAAGAAGATATTCTAGACTTTTACACCAAGCAATATCGTCAAATGCTGAGCGACAATCTTGACGATTACTCGCAAAACTTTGATAAATATATTCAGGTTGGCAAATAGCCTTATTTATTTACCTGCCTAATCTGTAGAGTATTATCCAAATAGCCTGTCTTATTGATAGGCTATTTTTTTGGGTCTATTTTTTCTGATTGTCTGCTGCCTTTTATACTTTTACCTTTCATCTTCTTACTTTTTACACTTTTGCCTTTTATAACG
>Ga0208015_1000992_pt1 | contig 11193 bp, 10 predicted proteins | sample 26BtaG_FD_184101 | JGI IMG/M metagenome (GOLD analysis project Ga0208015, IMG submission 184101) | Marine viral communities from Cariaco Basin, Caribbean Sea - 26B_WHOI_OMZ_CsCl (SPAdes) (version 2) | ecosystem: Environmental > Aquatic > Marine > Oceanic | place: Caribbean Sea: Cariaco Basin...
TTAAAACCTTTACAGGAAAAAATTCAACACTTTGAAAAGCGCGTGGAAGAAACCAATAAGGAAGACATCACGAGAAGTGCCGATTTGCGTCGTCAAATCATCGGCTTAAAGGAACTCAATGAGCAAATGAGCAAAGAGACTACTAATTTGACCAAAGCGCTGAAAGGTGATACCAAAATGCAGGGAAATTGGGGAGAATTGGTATTGGAGCGGGTTTTAGAGCGCAGTGGCCTTCAAAAAGACAGTGAGTATTTTGTACAACAGAGCTTTACCACAGAAGAAGACAAGCGTGTGCTTCCAGATGTGGTCATTTCTTTGCCAGGAGATAAAAAAATGATTGTCGACTCTAAAGTATCTTTAGTGTCTTACGAACGGTATATCAATGAAATTGACGAATCAGAACGTGCAACACATTTGAAAAACCATTTGATATCGGTTAGAAAACGTGTTAGTGAATTGGGCGAAAAAAATTACCACCAACTCTACGATATGGAAAGCCCGGACTTTGTGTTGTTGTTCATCCCCATAGAATCTGCTTTTGCCATCGCCTCCATGGAATATCCAGGCTTATACAACGATGCCTTTGAAAAAAACATTATTATCGTCACGCCTACGACACTACTTGCGGTTTTAAAAACCATTGACAGCATGTGGCAAAACGAAAAACAAAAGGCAAATGCCATCGCCATAGCCACCCAAGCTGGCCGTTTGTATGATTCTTTTGTGAACTTGACGGAAGAATTGATTAAAGTTGGCAATCAGATAGGAACTGTTCAAAAATCTTATGATAGTGCAATGGTCAAATTAACAGGGAAAGGAAATTTGATTAAACGCGTGGAAACCTTGAAAGCCCTTGGTGCAAAAGCAAGCAAACAACAAAACGAACAACTTTTAAAACGGGCCACTGATGACGAATAATATGCAAGAAGATACAAAATTTAAAAAAGTAGATGACTCCCGGATTCTGATTTCCGAATTGATGCTGCCATCCAATTCCAACTTTAATGGAAAAATTCATGGAGGCTATATTCTCAATTTAATGGATCAAATTGCATTTGCCTGCGCTTCAAAACACTCCAAAACCTATTGTGTTACCGCTTCTGTAGATACCGTTGATTTCTTGAATCCGATTGAAATTGGCGAGTTGGTGACCATGAAGGCATCCATCAATTATGTAGGTAATACATCCATGGTAGTCGGAATTCGGGTAGAAGCTGAAAACATTCGAACGGGCGAAATAAAACATTGCAACTCTTCTTACTTTACGATGGTTGCCAAAGACCAGGCTGGAAATTCTGTTGAAGTTCCAGGATTGATCATCACTGATAAACACGAAATCAGGCGTTTTTTGAAGTGCCTAAAACGCACCGAGATGAAACATTTGAGACATGAGGAATTTGAAAAAAGAAATTTTTCACCGCACAACTATTTACATATTTTAGAAGCTTACAAAGTGAAGGTCATGCTCTGATACTTTGTTTATTCCCGAAATAAACAATATATTTGAATATCAATCAAAAAGATGATATTTGTATTTATCATCATAAAACGTGATAATTATGCTTATCACAGGAAGAATCGATAAATTTCATTAAACGGTTTATATGACGAGTGTATTAACAGGAGACATCATCAAATCGCGATCCATAAAAAATCCAGAGGTATGGCTTTCTACTTTAAAAAAAGCCTTGACCCTATGCTGTAAAAACTCTTCCGATTGGGAAATTTATAGAGGTGATAGTTTTCAATTGGAGTTGGAAAATGTTGCCGAAAGTCTAAAAGCTGCCATTTACATTAAGGCTTGCATAAAAACCCTCAAAGGCTTGGACGTACGTATTGCCATAGGTATTGGAGAAAAATCATTTACCGGTAAGACCGTTGTAGAGTCCAATGGTCAAGCCTTTCAATTTTCTGGTGAAACTTTAGAAAACCTGAAAAAAGAGAAAATTAATCTCAAGATCAAAACCACTGATGAGCCATTGAACCATGAACTCAATCTCTACTTTAAGTTAGCCTTGACCATAATGGATCATTGGACAGTGAATTCGGCAGAAATTGTAAAATTATTTATAGAGCAACCAAACGCCTTGCAAGAAGAACTTGGTAAACTTATAGGCATCAACCAAAATGCGGTAAGCAGTAGGCAAAAGCGTGCCCATTTAGATCTTATTATGCAGTTGGAAGAGCATTACCGTCAAAAAACTAAACAATTAATGGCATGATTCTTATAAAACTCATACTCGCTCATCTTATTGGGGATTTTTTTCTACAATCAACCTCTTGGATCAAAGAAAAGGAAAGGAAGACGATAAGATCTCCCAAGCTCTATCTCCATGTTTTTATTCATATTATTTTATTGTTTGTTATACTTTGGGATATTTCTAAATGGCCATTAATATTAATCATAGGTGTATCACACTTTATTATTGATGCTTTAAGATTGACCTTGCAAAAGAAGAAAACAAAACGACTCCTATTTTTTGTAGACCAATTTCTGCATCTTCTAGTCATTTTGGTAGTCTATTGGTTGTTTATAGCCAAGGATACAGGTTTAGATCATCTACTGACCGATCATACAATCCTGCTCCTAACTTGCGTATTGTTCTTGACCGTTCCAATGTCCATCATTATGAAAGCCATCTTTTCAAAATGGAACATTTCAAAAATTATTGAAGGCAATGAATCTCTTAAAGATGCTGGCAAGTATATTGGGATTTTAGAACGTGTTCTGGTATTTGTCTTTGTGATTTTGGATCATTGGGAAGCTGTAGGATTTTTGATAACCGCCAAATCCGTATTTAGGTTTGGAGATCTGAGAGAATCAAAGGAGCGGAAGTTGACCGAATATATTTTAATTGGAACCCTGATAAGTTTTGGGATTGCCATCTTAGTAGGTCTTTTGTATTTGGTGAGTGTACCGTTAATTTCATAAAAAAACCACCAACACTACTGTTGATGGTTTTAAAATAAAGTTTTTAAGAGGTTTATTGTTTAATAAAACGTTTGGTTTGCGAACCATTGTCTGACGTAACCCTGACCAAATACACTCCACTGTTCCATTTAGAAACATCAATTGTGGTTGATAGAGTACTTACAGTTTTGGTCAAAACATTTTTCCCCAATACATCAAATACCTGAAGCTTTACATTATTCACACCATTGGGAAGTTGTAGTTCAAATTTAGAACGTCCAGGATTAGGAGTCAATTTAAAGTCGCTTAATACCACATCCTCTTGACTCAAAGTCAATGACTGCATTGAGCCTCCTCGCGTACTATAATCGTGTCGGGACATTGAATAGCCATTACCAATTGCCCAAACAAAATCCAACGAACTATCAGAAGTTGAAAACACATAATCATCGTCATGCCCCGTGTCCAGAACTCTCGTGCCTATCACGGTACGCTGACCATCCGCGAGTATGTTTGATACCAAGGTCCAATCTTGATTAATGTCAATTTCAGGCACCTGTCCAGTTCCTAAGAATTTTCTATCAGACAACTGAAAATCTTGTGCAGGCGTATCAACGTCATCATAAAAAATGACGACATCCCCACCAGAACCCATTGATCGGACGCCAAATCCAAATCCCAAATACCGATTGTCAGGACCGCTTAGGGTTAGAGTTACCAGAGTACTCGTAACATCCACTTTTGCAGTAAAAAGGACATCATCTACATTATAAAGCTCCATTGTTCCCGTAGAATAAGTTTGAGCAAAAGTATAAGAGGTTAATAAAATGCCCAATAAGGCCAAAGTAGTTTTTTTCATATTTTATTTCTTTTCAAAAGATTAATAATGATTTGGTTTTGAGTCATTTTACCATAATCCAAGGCGGAATTTCCTCTTTTATCCTTGAAAGACACATCTGCATTAGCATCCAACAGTAGTTTTATAACAGCTTCGTTCCTGTTCAAAATAGCATAATGTAATGCTGATGTTCCATTAGCATCCGTAATATTAGGATCTGCATTCATGGCCAATAGGGCCTCCACAATGGCTACATCGTCCTTAAAAACGGCTGCCATCAATGGTGTACCCATCTTACTGGTTCCATTAATATCCTTGACCCGTTCAATTAAAAAAACTGCCACTTCCCTATTCCCATTATAGCAAGCCAGAATCAATGGTAAATATCCTGTATTTTCAACTGCGTTAATGGTGTCTGCATTTATCGCCATCAAGGCCTTTACTTCATTTACCGAGCCAGAACGTGCTACTTCAAAAATATTCTTTTGGGAATGTCCCATAAGAGACAAAAGAAAGAACATTAAAAAAGAAATGCATTTTATATTCATTAAATAAATTTCATTAGGAAGAGAGCTAAATTACAATTTATTAATAAAACATAGAATGCATTTCACCGAATAAATTCGCTAATGACTTGTTATTTACTCAAATACATCTTACGTCTCAAGTACAAATCATAAAATTGATCATCTTTTAAACTGTCAATAAATAGGATGCTTTCTCCAGTACTTTTCATTTCTGGCCCTAATTGTTTGTTGACCGTTGGAAACTTATTGAAGGAAAATACGGGTTGCTTAACGGCAAAACCTTCCAATCGCGGATTGAAGTTAAAGTCTGTAACCTTTTTCTCTCCCAACATGACTTTAGTCGCATAATTGACATAAGGTTCCTGATAGGCCTTCGCTATAAAAGGCACGGTTCTAGATGCTCTTGGATTGGCCTCAATGATATAAACGATATCATCTTTAATTGCAAACTGTACGTTGATCAGTCCCACTGTATTTAATGCCAAGGCTATTTTTTTAGTGTGATCTTTTATTTGTTGCAATACAAATTCGCCCAAATTAAAAGGCGGCAATGTGGCATTACTATCGCCCGAGTGAACACCACAAGGCTCAATATGCTCCATTATTCCAATGATGTACACATTTTCGCCATCGCAAATAGCATCCGCCTCCGCCTCAATGGCACCATCCAAATAACGGTCTAAAAGCAATTGGTTATTGGGCATTTTTCTGAGTAGATTCACCACATGCTCTTCCAAGTCCTTCCTGTTGATGACAATTTTCATGCCCTGACCTCCGAGAACATAAGAAGGTCTTACCAAAATTGGAAAATCGAGCACATCTGAAATTGCCAAAGCTTCATCAGCTGTTGTAGCCACGTCGAATTCTGGATACGGAATATTGTTTTCTTTCAACAGTTTAGAAAAACTACCTCTATCTTCAGCTAAATCAAGCGATTTGTAGTTTGTTCCAATGATTTTGATTCCATAACGATCCAACTTTTCGGCCAATTTCAACGCCGTTTGTCCACCCAACTGCACAATGACACCTTCTGGTTTCTCGTGGCGAATGATGTCGTAAATATGTTCCCAAAATACCGGTTCAAAATAGAGCTTATCAGAAATATCAAAATCTGTTGAAACCGTTTCTGGATTACAGTTGATCATAATGGTCTCATAGCCACATTCCGAAGCAGCCATAACGCCGTGCACACAACAATAATCAAACTCAATACCTTGTCCAATTCGATTAGGACCTGACCCTAAAACAATAATCTTTTTCTTATCAGACACTACACTTTCATTGGCAGAGATCTGCGTCCCATCTGAAGATTCAACATTGTTTTCGAATGTCGAATAATAATAAGGTGTTTGTGCTTTAAACTCGGCAGCACAGGTATCTACCAACTTATAGATGCGCTTTATATTCAGTTCATCACGTTTATTATAGACTTGACTTTCCAAACAATTCAACATGTGGGCAATCTGTCTATCGCCATAGCCCTTCTGTTTGGCTTCCAACAACAAATCGTGTTCAATGGTGTCAATAGTGTAAGTTGAGATCTCCTTTTCAAGATGGTACAACTCCTCATATTGCTTTAAGAACCACATATCAATTTTCGTGATTTTATGGATACGGCTCAACGGAATACCCAATTGAATGGCATCATAAATAACAAACACTCGATCCCAACTGGCATGTTCAAGCTTATCAAGAATTTGATCATAGTTTTTATAGCCTTTTCCATCAGCACCAAGTCCGTTGCGTTTTATTTCTAACGACTGAGTGGCTTTGTGAAGTGCTTCCTGGAACGAGCGGCCAATAGCCATCACCTCTCCAACCGACTTCATTTGAAGGCCTAAGGTACGGTCTGCACCTTCAAATTTATCAAAGTTCCAACGTGGGATTTTTACGACCACATAATCCAATGTCGGCTCAAATAAAGCAGAGGTTGATTTTGTTATCTGGTTGGTCAATTCGTCCAGATTATAGCCAATGGCCAATTTTGAAGCAATTTTCGCAATTGGATACCCCGTTGCCTTACTCGCCAACGCCGAAGAACGGGAAACCCGCGGATTGATTTCAATGGCAATAATATCTTCATTTTCATCTGGGCTCACTGCAAACTGAACATTACATCCACCGGCAAAGTCGCCAATACTACGCATCATAAGGATGGCCATATCTCGCATTCGCTGAAAAGCGGTATCGGACAATGTCATTGCTGGCGCCACTGTAATGGAATCTCCTGTATGGATGCCCATCGGATCCATATTTTCAATGGTACAAATAATGACCACATTATCATTTTTATCGCGCAACAACTCTAACTCATACTCTTTCCATCCGATCAAAGCTTTGTCGATCATGACTTCGTGAATAGGCGAAACTTCAAGTCCACGAGTCAGTAATGCGTCAAATTGATCTTCTGTATGAACAAAGGACGCACCCTCTCCACCAAGCGTGAAGGAGGCTCTAATAACTAAAGGAAAACCAAACTCCTGTGCAATCTCTTTACCTTCCAAATAAGAAGTCGCCGTTGCCTGAGGGGCCATAGCTACTCCTATTTTTAGCATTAACTCTCTGAATTCCTCACGGTCTTCCGTAATATTAATGGCATTGATATCAACTCCAATCAATTTGACATTAAAATCCTTCCAAATGCCTTTCTCATCCGCCTCAATACACAAATTCAAGGCCGTTTGGCCACCCATGGTTGGCAAAACAGCATCAATCTGAGGGTGCTCCTTTAAGATTGTAATTAGCGATTTTGTAGTCAGTGGCAATAAATACACATGATCAGCCATGGTTGGGTCTGTCATGATTGTGGCTGGGTTTGAATTGATGAGAATGGTTTCTATACCATCCTCCCTAAGCGATCTTAAAGCTTGGGTACCAGCATAATCGAACTCGCAAGCTTGTCCGATAACAATTGGCCCCGAGCCGATAATTAATACAGATTTAATGTCTTTGTTTCTTGGCATTGTGTTGAGTTATTTTTCAGTGTTCAGTGTTCTAAAGATTTTTGAAAATTCAGGTACCTATTTTCAAATTTTGATGTTGACAATGGTTTATATTTTTACCCGTACAAAATTACGTATGAATTTGGTACAAAAAAAGGCGTTACACCTAAGTAACACCTTTTAATATTAACAAATGTTAACCATTGTCAATCTTTATTTTTTATGTCTTGTTTCTGAAGATACAGATAGTTTTTTTCTTCCTTTAGCTCTTCTACGTGCAAGAACCTTTCTTCCATTAGCAGACGCCATTCTTTCTCTAAAACCGTGTTTGTTTACTCTCTTTCTTTTTGATGGTTGAAACGTTCTTTTGCTCATTGTTTTATATCTTTAAAATAATCTTGTATTGTCTAAAATTCCGTCTTGATACTTTCTCCAAAACTGCGGGCAAATATACAAAGACTTTTTACTTTGGCAAATCTAAAATTAAAATATTTTTTTGAAATTTTCATCCTCCAGTTTAAGTTTCAAAATGACGGCCAATTTATGTGAAAGTTCGACTTTAATAAGATAGAATATATCAATGCCAACTTAAAAAAAATTAGTTTCTTTGTGATTTGAAAAAAGACACTATAATACGTCATATGAAAAGCTTTTCCATTTTGCTATTTTTTCTTTCATCTTTGGGTGTGGTTGCGCAGCAAATGCTTCAATATGACCTTAAAGTGAATGATACGTTTCAAGTCGAACAACAGGCCAAACAACATATCATACAAGATATTAATGGGGTGGATCAGATTATTGACAACCATTTAAAAAGCGCTATGCAGTTTAAGGTTGTCAAAGTAGAAAACGACATCATCACTATGGAAATGACCTTTAAGCATTTAAAAATGACCATGAGCTCTCCAGAACTTGGTGAACTTCTCAACGCAGATACGGCGCTTAAGGATGACGCTGACCTTACCTCAAAAATGTTTAGGGGCACCTTAAATATTCCTGTAACTATGATCATGGAAAGATCAGGAAAAATCCAATCCATTTCTGGGGGTGAACAACTTATTGCTTCCATGTTCAAAGCTGCAGATATTACTGATAAGGCCACCATTGACGCTAACAAAGCACAATTTGAAAAACAATTTGGCAGCGAAGCACTCTCCAATAGTTTTGAGCAAATGACCTATTTCTTGCCTGCCAAGATCGTAACTATTAACGATACTTGGGATAATGTTTATCAAGGTGATTTGCAAGCCAAAAACAAATGGACCTTAACATCATATGACGACAACACTTACACAGTTTCTGGAAATGCAGACACTACGATGTCCAATATGGACGATAACGTCATAATGGTGCTAACCGGAACCCAAAAAACAACCATTAATGCCAACTCAAAAACAGGCTTGTTTAAGGAGATAACTGTTGAAGGCGTTTATAGTGGTGACACTCAGGTCAATGCTCAAAACATGACCATACCAACAAAAATAACATCTACTATTACTTATAAAATATTAAATTAATCATGTATAATAAAAACATAAAACTCGTTATAACAGCTTTAATCATAGCTTATGCCGTATATCAATTCACTGAGGGATATATCGGAAATGGCATCATGTTTATTTTATTATCTACAATTTTTGTATTTCTATATTTTAAGAATGAATTTATTCTGTTGGCATTTTTAAGATTAAGAAAACAGGATTTTGTTGGTGCCAAAAAGTGGTTGGACATGATCAAAAATCCTTCTAGTGCCCTAGTGAAAAAGCAAGAAGGTTATTACAATTACCTCCATGGCATTATGGTCTCACAAACCAATATGAATGAAGCCGAAAAATATTTTAAAAAGGCAATCAGCTTCGGGCTGACAATGGATCACGATATGGCTATGGCAAAATTGAATTTGGCGGGAATTGCCTTTAGCAAAAGACGTCCGCAAGAAGCCAAAATGTTATTGAAAGAAGCACAAAAGCTGGATAAACGCAACATGCTTGCAGATCAAATTAAGATGATGAAGGACAGTATGAAAAAGGCACAAATGCCCAATCAGCATTACGGTGGAAATAGACAAGGGAGACGGCGCTAAATCCCTTGTGCTAGAAGCTCATGGCAAGAGCATCATATCATTATCTAGTTGATGAAATCTCAGGCACTTCCGTTGGAAGTGCTTTTTTAATGGCAATCAACAGTGTTTTTCAATCAGTTATCGAGAAGTTTTGAGAATGACCTGAATAAAACCTAAGTTGCACATTCTTTAAAAAACCCTCACGCCTATGGTCCTTAAAAGACTACTCACTCTTTTATTCTTTGCTTATATTCCTCTGCTCCTTGCTCAAGAGGAAAAAGTGTATTTTGATAACGCGCTTTCCCAACATTTAAGAAAGTACAACAACAAATCAGATTTGGCCATTAAAAATCAAATGCCACCACATGAGGTCGATGCCATATTTGATACGCTCATAAACTCTCATTTAAGGAGTACGTATATTTCTGAATTAAAGCTCAAAAAGGTGTCGGGTGGAACACTGTATACCGAAAATATTGACAAACCCTTTCTTCTGATCACAAAAAATTCCGCAATCATCCAAACCGAAGAGGAAATAAAAACAATCAACGCCATAGCCAACGAGTATTACGGAAAGGTGGACATTATAATTTTATATTGGAACAGCAGAGATATTGCCAAAAGAGAAGCTCGCCAATACAATAAAAATGTTACCGTAGTCTACGCTGATGAACGCCATAATAATTTTAACAAAGCGCTTTCAGCATTAAAACATTCCTTTGGTGTACCTGCATGTTTTTATATCAATCAAGACAAGCAGATTTCTGATATTGATAGAAAATTCTTCTTAAAAAATGTGAATACACTAACCAAAGAACTGTTTGAAGAAAAGGCCCACAGAGGTATTTCTGAGTTGTTGGCAAGTCAAATTGACACAGCTCAACACAATACTCCAAAAAATCATCGTTAGAAAAAGACCTCAGATTAGAGTAAGGGTGCCCATAGGCGGCAATAGGATTCTTTCAGCTTTTCGATCCTTGGCCTTTTTAGCCACCTTTCTTGATCAATGGCTTCGCTTTCTTTGAGATCCTCGAAGAAATGTGATTTCAGCTCCAAACTTTTTTCTTTGTTGTAGATCATCGCATTGATTTCAAAATTGATATTGAAGCTTCTATAATCCATATTGGTGGTCCCCACCGTACAAAATACATCATCAATCACAATGGTTTTGGCATGTATAAAACCCTTACAATATCGATAAATTTTAATATTGGCCTCTAATAACGACTCAATATAGGAATTAGTCGCATATTTGGCAGTCCAAGAATCAGATTCCTTAGGAATAAGCAATCGCACATCAACCCCGCTTTTTGAAGCCACCTGTAATGCGGTAATGATCTGTTCGTTGGGAATGAAATAAGGTGTGGTCAAATAGACATATTTTTCAGAGGTAACAATGGCCGTAAAAATCACCTCCATGATATTGGCCCAATCTGTATCAGGCCCACTGGCAGCAATTTGCATTGCCACACACTCCTCGCAATGATCTCTTGGAAAGAAGTGTTCTTCTATGTCAACCTTCTCATTGGAAACGAATTCCCAGGTCATCAGGAAATGAATTTGCAAGGATTTCACAGATTCTCCGGTAATCCTTAAATGAGTATCTCGCCAAAAGATATCAGAATCGGCATAATTGACATAAGTATCAGACACATTGATACCGCCTATATACCCTTTTATCCCATCAATGATTACAATTTTACGATGGTTTCTGTAATTCATTTTTCCCGTAAAGCCTGGAAAAAGAACTGGCATAAACGGATGCCATTCCACACCGCTTTCCACCATCCTGTTCTTGTTTTTCCTTGAAATACTACTCCCTACATCGTCAATACTCAATCTTACCTTAACCCCTTCTTTTGCTTTATCACAAAGAATATCAATAACCTGCATTCCAATCTTATCATCACGTA
>Ga0208015_1000993_pt1 | contig 11179 bp, 9 predicted proteins | sample 26BtaG_FD_184101 | JGI IMG/M metagenome (GOLD analysis project Ga0208015, IMG submission 184101) | Marine viral communities from Cariaco Basin, Caribbean Sea - 26B_WHOI_OMZ_CsCl (SPAdes) (version 2) | ecosystem: Environmental > Aquatic > Marine > Oceanic | place: Caribbean Sea: Cariaco Basin...
GGAATGGGATTGGACCTTTATGAAAAATCAGCCGAAGCCCAAGAGCTTTTTGAAAAGGCCAATTCAATTTTAGGTTTTCCTATCACCGACATCATGTTTGAAGGTTCCGCAGAAGACCTTAAAGAAACCAAAGTAACCCAACCTGCTATTTTTTTACACTCGGTAATTTTAGCAAAAACCTTAGGTGATAAATTCAAACCTGATATGGTTGCGGGACATTCATTAGGTGAATTTTCAGCATTGGTTGCCAATGGCGCTTTATCTTTTGAAGACGGATTGAAATTGGTATCTACACGTGCTTTGGCCATGCAAAAGGCTTGCGAAGTGACACCAGGTACTATGGCCGCTGTTTTAGGCTTGGAAGATGCGATTGTTGAAAATGTATGCGCTAAAACAGAAGGCATTGTTGTAGCAGCTAACTACAATTGCCCTGGTCAATTGGTCATTTCAGGTGAAGTAGATGCGATCAACCGTGCCTGCGAAGCCCTGAAAGAAGCCGGCGCAAGACGTGCCTTGGTATTGCCAGTTGGAGGTGCATTCCATTCTCCTTTGATGGAACCTGCAAGGGAAGAGTTGGCAGCGGCCATTGAAAACACACCGTTCAGCAAACCTAATTGCCCAATCTATCAAAACGTTACCGCAAGTGCCGTCATCAATGAAAATGACATCAAAGCTAACTTAATTTCGCAATTGACAGCACCTGTTCGTTGGACACAATCGGTTCAACAAATGATTGCAGATGGGGCTGTTTTATTCACTGAAGTGGGTCCAGGAAATGTATTGCAAGGTTTGGTTAAAAAAATAAACAAAGAGGCACAGACCGCTGCAGCATCGTTCACACCTAATTCATAATCCATGAAGTTATCCAGAACAGCAAGCATCATCTTATTGATCGTTGCCAATATTGCTATAGATCAAATTTCAAAATTCATCGTTAGGGCCAAAATTGCAACCAATGAAGTGATTGAGCTCATAGGCGACACCTTTATCATGACCAAAGTAGAAAACTCGGGCGCATTTTTAGGTATGGGAAGTGAGTTGAGTCCGACATTAAAATGGATCTTATTATTGATTTTGCCGGTCATTGTATTAGGCGGGGTGTTGTATTATATCATCACAAACAAAACCTTGGACAAATTAAGTCTGATTGCATTTTGTTGCATTGTAGGTGGTGGTATTGCCAATGTATTTGATCGATTTATGTACGGATCAGTCACCGATTTTTTTCATATCGATTTAGGTGGCGTTTTCAGAACCGGCATTTTTAACGTTGCCGATATGTCCGTAAGCTTTGGAATGATCCTTCTGATTATTGCGAGTTTTAAACAGAAGAAACAAGAAAAAGTAAACGCATAAAAAAGCCTCAATAATTGAGGCTTTCTTTCTAATATGTTTGATTTCTTACCTAGCTAAATTACAATCTTCACAATCCTTGACTTCTCCATAATAGGTTTCTCTATATTTATGAAGGGTTTTGTAAGGGATACTTAAAAATTGCTTTTTAATGTAAGTAACCTTTGTTACTAGTGCTCCCATCTTTGGTGTAAATCGTCCTTCAGCTTTTGTTTCTCTTTTAATACTAAACAGTTTCATTTGTTATTTTCTTTTGTTTTTAATGTCAAATCCATTCGCCATTCCAAATCTATTTAATAGAATTTCTTAGGCTCATTTCATCATTTATTCAGTGAACATTAACTACAAAGTAACGAATTGATAGGGCAATATCCAAACCAATCCTGTTAAAACAGTGTTTATCAAGCTGTTAATTATGACACCAATAATTATCAAGCACTATTATTGCCATATTAATAATCGTAACCATGGATGGTTAGCAGATGTTTAATGCCAAAATGGCTATTTTTTGTATATTTTACCTTCTTTCATCACAAACACAACACTGGTCATGGTATCAATATGCTCGGTTGGATCTTCATTTGTGGCGATAATATCTGCTATAAAACCTCCTTTTAATTGTCCAATTTCGTTTTCCATTTTCAACAACATGGCATTGGTAACTGTAGCACTCTGTAGTGCCTTTATAGGAGGCATTCCGGCTTCTACCATATATCCAAACTCTTTAGCATTTTCACCATGGGCAAAAACACCAGCGTCTGTTCCAAACCCAATTCCGACGCCTTTTTTATAAGCTCTTGCAAACATGGACTGCATTCTTGGGCCAATATCCAAAGCCTTTCCAACAATCACTTCAGGATAATAATTAGGGATCTTGGCTTTTTCGGTAACTGATTTGCCAGCAATAATTGTTGGCACTAAATACACATCATGTTTTTTCATGAGTTCCATTGTTTCATCACTCATAAATGTACCGTGCTCAATGGTTTTGACCCCGCCAAGTATAGCGCGTTGCATGCCTTCATCGCCATGCGCATGAGCAGCGACGTTCATATCGTAGTCTTTTGCGGCATCACAAATAGCTTTTATTTCTTCTACGGTAAACTGTGGATTCTGTCCACTTTTTGCAACACTCAAGACACCACCTGTGGCTGTAATTTTTATCCAATCTGCACCATTTTTATAACGCTGACGTACTGCCTTTTTGGCGTCTTCAACACTATTGACCACGCCTTCTTTTGGTCCAGGATCACCCATTAATTCCCTTTTGGAGCCGTTTGTAGGATCAGCATGACCTCCTGTTGTCGCCAAGGATTTTTCGGCAGTAAAAATTCTTGGACCGTCAACTTTACCTGCATTGATAGCATTTCTTAAAGCCACATTAACACCTGAACCACCCAAATCCCTTACGGTTGTAAATCCGGACATCAAAGTCACATTGGCAAGCTTTTGTGCATTAAAGGCAATATCCGCCTCATTGAGCGTGTACTTCTGTAGATATGATGCAGGATTGCTTTCACCTTCAATATGAACATGCATATCAATCAGTCCAGGCATAACTGTTTTTAACCTTAAATCAATCACTACATCGTCAGCAGATTTAGGTGCCGAGAAGCCGTCTTCAACAGCCATAATCTTCTTTCCTGAAACAACAATCGTTTTATTGGTTAAAACTTTGCCATCCTTGGTATCAATCAATTTTCCGCAATGTAAATACGTGTTTTGGCCAAGTAATAGTGTACTCACTAAAAGGCTACAAAAAAGAAGTGCTTTTTTCATGGTTGTGGTTTTATATATTTCTGAGATGTTTTTCCCATTTCCAGGCAGATAACAAAGCTTCGTCTAAATTGCTTTCTGCTTTCCAACCCAATTCGGCATTGGCTTTTGTAGTATCGGCGTAAGCCTGAATGACATCACCTTCACGTCTTGGGGCAATCTTGAAATTTAATTTTTGACCTGAGGCTTTTTCAAAAGACTGTATGACTTCCAAAACAGAGCTCCCTTTACCTGTTCCCAAATTAAAAATCTCATAATTTGAAGTGTTATTCTTTCCAATCAATCTTTCCAAAGCCACCACATGGGCCTTTGCCAAATCGACTACGTGAATATAATCTCTGATACACGTGCCATCTGGCGTTGGATAATCATCCCCAAAAACCGAAAGTTCCTTGCGCAATCCCGCCGCAGTTTGGGTGATAAAAGGTACCAAGTTCTGCGGAACGCCAATCGGCAATTCGCCAATTTTGATACTGCTATGGGCACCTATCGGATTAAAATAGCGTAATGCAATGGCATTTAAAGTACTGTTGACCTTGCAGGTGTCCTTGATAATTTCTTCACCAATTTGCTTGGTATTGCCATAAGGCGATTCTGCAGCTTTTATTGGCGCAGATTCGGTAATTGGCATTTGGTCTGCCTGTCCATAAACGGTACAGGACGAACTGAAGATAAAGTTTTGAGTTCGCAAATGCAGTAAAGATTTAAGGACATACACCAAGGTGTTGATGTTGTTTTCATAATATAACAACGGCTTTTCAACACTTTCCCCTACAGCCTTACTCGCCGCAAAATGGATGACACCAACAATATCCTGATGTTTCCCAAAAAACGCTTCCACCTTAGATTTTTCTTTCAAATCCAATTTCTCAAACGCTGGGGCTTTACCCGTAATCGCAGTTATTCCGGCCAAAACATCAATTGAAGAGTTGGAAAGATCATCAATAATGACCACGTCAAAACCCCTTTCCTGTAATTCCACCACGGTATGCGACCCGATAAAACCTAAACCTCCTGTAACTAAAACCTTTTTCATTTATGAATTTGAATTTACAAAATTAATAACGGTAGATGTTATGAATTCAATTTGTTCGGCATCCAATTCGGTGTGCATTGGCAAAGAGATGACTTCTTTTACCAATTGATTGGTGACTACAAAATCTTCTTCCTTATATCTTGAATCTTTATACGCTTTTTGGAGGTGTAATGAAATTGGATAATACACGCCACAAGGAATGCCCTTGTCATTTAAGTGTTTTACCAAAGCATCCCGATTGGTATCTTTTACCTTTAAGGTGTATTGATGGAAAACGTGGTTGTCTTCAGTGCCTTCTCTAAAAGGTGTGACAATATTCCTATGGCCTTCAAATGCTTTATCGTAAGCATTGGCGGCCTTTAATCGTGCAGCATTATAGGTGTCCAAATGTTCCAATTTTGAATTTAAAACAGCAGCTTGGATGGAATCCAAACGCGAATTAACACCAACCACATCGTGATGGTAACGCTCATACATCCCGTGGTTCACAATCCCCCTAAGCTTATGTGCCAAGTCATCATCGTTGGTGAAAATAGCACCACCATCACCATAACAGCCTAAGTTTTTAGAAGGGAAGAATGACGTAGATGCCACGTGGCCGATAGTGCCAACTTTAGCTTTTCTTCCATCACTATAGGTATAAGTTGCTCCGATGGCTTGCGCGTTATCTTCTATAACATATAAGTTGTGTTCTTTGGCAATTTCCATAATAGCTTCCATATTGGCACACTGTCCAAATAAATGCACCGGAACGATTGCTTTTGTATTTGGTGTGATCGCTTTTTTAATGGCGTCAATATCGATATTAAAAGTCTTTGGATCAACATCCACCAAAACTGGGGTTAATTGCAACAGGGCAATGACCTCAACAGTTGCGGCAAAAGTGAAATCGGCGGTAATCACCTCATCTCCCGGTTTTAAATCCAGCCCCATCATGGCAATCTGTAGGGCATCTGTACCGTTGGCACATGGGATGACGTGCTTCACATCAAGATAGTCTTCCAAATTCTTCTGAAATTGATGTACTTGCGGTCCATTGATATAAGCCGTAGTGTCAAGAACTTCAGTAATAGACGCATCAACAACGTCTTTAATTTTCTGATATTGACCTTTAAGATCAACCATTTGTATTTTTTTCATCGCGTTATATGTAGAATGAATAGTTTAAAACTTTTAGGTTTAATTAGGTAGCGAAATTACGAAATTGTGCTGCTTATACCAATCATTCCTAAAGGTTTAATTTGATTTTTGATGCACAAATTGGGTTGTTGTATGCAAAGCACTTCGAAATTTCCGTTATGATTTTAAAGCAACCTAATAGAAAGAAATGTATTTTAGCGCAAATCATTCTTCTTGAAACCACTTTACAACATAACACTTTACATCGCCGGAATTATTCTCAAAATTCTCGCTTTCTTTAATAACAAAATCAAATTAGGCGTCGACGGTCGTTCTAAAACCTTCAAAATCTTAGAAGGACATCTATCCAAACATGACAAAACCTTTTGGTTCCATTGTGCATCTTTAGGCGAATATGAGCAAGGCCTGCCCATTTTCAAACAATTAAGGGCAGAAAACCCACATCACAAAATCGTGTTGACCTTCTTCTCCCCTTCAGGATATGAGATAAGAAAAAACACTGAAATTGCAAATGTGGTGGTTTATCTTCCTATGGATACAAAGAGCAATGCAAAACGTTTTGTAAAACTTGTCCATCCGGAGCTGACCATCTTTGTGAAATATGAGATTTGGCCAAATTACCTCAACGAATTAAAAAAACAAGGCTTGAGGGCCATCTTGATTTCTGCCGTTTTCCGAAAAGAACAATCTTATTTCAAATTTTATGGCGGTATGATGCGAGACGCCTTAAGAACATTTGAACATATTTTTGTCCAAGATGAAAGCTCAAAACGTTTATTAAGTTCGAACCATTTCGACAATGTGACCGTAGCCGGAGATACGCGCTATGACCGCGTTTCGGATCAATTGCTACAGGACAATGCACTCTTGTTTATAGAAGATTTCGTTGATGGCAAGCTATGTATTGTTGTAGGAAGCTCATGGCCTGAGGATGAAGCAATGTTTATAGCCTATATAAATTCCTTTCCATCAGATAGCGTCAAATTTATCATCGCGCCCCATAATATCAAAAGCAATCAGATGGCCCATTTTGCCAATCAGCTTAACAAAAAAAGCGTTTTGTTTTCAGAAAAAGACGATAAAATCCTTTCGGAGTTTGAAGTATTCATTGTCGATACCATAGGTCTTTTAAGCAAGATCTACAGTTATGCCGATATTGCCTACGTTGGTGGGGCCATGGGAAATACTGGGCTTCATAATATATTGGAACCAGCGGTATTTGGCGTTCCTATAATCATTGGAAAAAATTATAAAAAATTCCCAGAAGCCTTTCAAATGATAGCAAATGGCGGGGTCTTAAGCATAAAAAACAAGGAGGAACTTCAGGCTTCGCTCAATCGATTGCTTAAAAATTCTGAAGAAAGAATAGCACTCGGTGATTTGAACAGCAACTTCATTGCCAGTAATAAAGGGGCAGTGGTCCAAATCATGAGCTATATCCGTAAATAAACTATCGATATTGGTCAATATCTAAAAAATAATTCACAATTTTATGGAGATCACCCTTAAGTTACCTAAATTCGAGTCTTAAATTAACACTAAAACATTTATAATGAAAAAATTACTATTAAGTTCTGCCTTGGTACTTGCCTTAGGTTTCTCATTGACATCATGTAGAGATACAGACAAAAAATCAGATGATTCAGTAATCATTATAGAAAAGGAAACTGACCAAGCCGAAGGTGCCTTAGAAAAGGCTGGAAAAGCCATTGACAATGCTGCCAAGGAAGTTAAAGAAGCAGGCAAAGCTGTGGATAGCGCTGCAAAAGAAGTTGTTGGTGACGATAACTAAATTAAAGCCTTGTTGGAATAAATTAATAGAGACTCATCAATTTGGTGGGTCTTTTTTATTTCGTAGCAGAAATAAAAAACCCTGACAATATTTTGATTATCAGGGCTTAGTACTCAAGGCGGGACTTGAACCCGCACGTCCTAATGGACACAGGATTTTAAGTCCGGCGTGTCTACCGATTCCACCACTTGAGCAAATTCACAAAGTATTCATTGCTTTAAAACAACCTTCCGCGGCTGCGGAATTCATACTCTTGCTTTTTTATGGAGCGAAAAACGGGATTCGAACCCGCGACCTCCACCTTGGCAAGGTGGCGCTCTACCAACTGAGCTATTTTCGCGTTATTTCAATCAAATAAAAGAACATCATCCGACGTCTATCGGATTGCGAGGGCAAATTTAATACATTTCTTAGAATTGCAAAGCCTTTTCAACAAAAAATGACGTTTTTTTTATGCGCGTTTCTTTTTCAACAACATACGCTTAATTTCATTCAATTTCATGAGCGCCTCAACTGGGGTCAAAACGTCAATATCAATATTGACAATTTCTTCTTTAATCTGTTCCAACAAAGGATCATCCAAATTAAAAAAGCTCAATTGCATGTCGTTTTCAAGGGTTCTTACCTTATCGGTCAACTCTTCGCTACTGTGCGACTTTTCCAATTGCTTCAAAATCTTATTTGCACGGTGGATGACTTGCTGCGGCATTCCAGCCATTTTAGCCACATGGATTCCAAAACTATGCTGACTGCCGCCTTCAACCAATTTTCTCAAGAAAAGCACGTTGTTTTTTAATTCTTTAACGGATACGTTGAAGTTTTTGATGCGCGCAAAGGTTTCAGTCATTTCATTCAACTCGTGATAATGAGTGGCAAATAGAGTTTTGGCCTTACTTGGATGCTCGTGCAAATACTCACTAATGGCCCATGCGATGGATATACCATCATACGTACTTGTACCACGTCCTATTTCATCCAATAGAACCAAACTTCGCTCAGAGATATTGTTCAGAATGGAAGCCGTTTCATTCATCTCTACCATAAAAGTGGATTCGCCCATCGAGATGTTATCACTCGCCCCTACGCGTGTAAAGATTTTATCGGTCAACCCAATCTTGGCATGCTCAGCAGGTACAAAGCTACCCATTTGTGCCAATAAGACAATTAATGCCGTTTGACGCAATATGGCCGATTTACCAGACATATTCGGCCCGGTAATCATGATGATTTGTTGTCTATCTCTATCTAAATAAACATCGTTGGCAATATAAGACTCGCCGTGTGGCAATTGCTTTTCAATAACAGGATGCCGTCCATTTTTAATATCCAAAGCAAAAGAGTCGTTGATTTCTGGACGAGTGTATTTATTTTCACAAGCCAATTGTGCAAATCCGCATAAACAATCCAATTGCGCAATCAAGGCCGAATTTTTCTGTACAGGCTTTATAAACTGCCCGATCCACAACACCAATTCGGAAAAGAGTTGCTGCTCAATAGCCAGAATCCGCTCTTCCGCTCCAAGGATTTTTGTTTCGTATTCTTTTAGTTCTTCTGTGATATATCGTTCTGCATTCACCAAGGTCTGCTTCCTGATCCAATGCTCAGGCACTTTATCGCGATGACTGTGTCGCACTTCTATATAATAACCATATACATTATTTGATGCTATTTTAAGTGATGTAATCCCTGTCTTATCACTTTCACGTTGCAACATGGCATCTAAATAATCTTTGCCAGAAGTGGATAAGGATCTGAGTTCCTTCAATTCTGAAGAAAAATCAGAAGAAATAGTATCGCCTTTTAATATATTTACCGGAGCATCTTCATTTAATGTGGCTTTAATACGTTGGCGCAGCTCTTCACACAGTTCCAAACCATTACCAATATGCTGCAGGGCTTTGTTATCTGTTTTCTGTGTAAGTGCTTTTATGGGCACAATGGCCTCCAAGGCATTTTTTAATTGGACGACTTCTCTCGGTGAAATTTTGACCGTCGCCACTTTTGAAATCAAGCGCTCAATATCATTGATAGAATTAATTTGATTCTGTATTTTTTTCAGAACCACGGCATCATCCAAAAAATACTGAACCACCTCATGACGCTGACTGATTTTATCCATATCAATAAGCGGCAACGCCAGCCAACGTTTCAACAAACGGCCTCCCATAGGCGAAATAGTGCGATCAATCACATCAATCAAAGTCACTGCGTTTTGATTGTAGGATTGATACAGCTCTAGGTTTCTTATGGTGAACCGATCCATCCAAACGTGATCATTTTTGGTAATCCGCTGAATGGCGGTGATGTGTTGCAGTCTATGATGCTGGGTCTCGCTTAAATAGTGCAATACAGCTCCTGAAGCGACGATACCTTCATATAGTTCTTCAATCCCAAAACCCTTTAAGGATTTTGTTTGAAAGTGCTTGAGCAAGGTTTCCGTGGCATAATCATCCTGAAACACCCAATCTTCCATATAAAACGTATGAAAGTCCGGACCAAAAGTATCCTTGAACACATTGCGCTTTGGTTTGGAAACCAAAACTTCACTCGGGTTGAAATTTTGAAGCAATTTGTCTACATACTCAGCATTTCCTTGCGATATCAGAAACTCACCTGTGGACACATCCAAAAATGAAACTCCAATCAAGTTTTTACCAAAGCAGACCGCAGCCAAGAAGTTATTGGATTTGGAATGTAAGATATCATCATTCAAGGCTACTCCCGGAGTTACCAATTCGGTTACGCCGCGCTTTACAATTGTTTTTGTTTGCTTAGGATCTTCCAATTGATCGCATATGGCAACACGGCAACCTGCTTTAACCAATTTTGGCAAATAAGTATTGATTGAATGGTGTGGAAAGCCAGCAAGCTCTGTTTCACTGTCGCTTCCTGCACCTCGCTTGGTCAAAATAATATCCAATATTTTGGAAGCTTTCACTGCATCGGGTCCAAAGGTTTCGTAAAAATCGCCCACCCTAAAAAGCAATAAGGCATCAGGATACTTTGCTTTTATAGCATTGTATTGTTTCATTAACGGAGTTTCCTTTTTTACTTTTTTTGCCAATGGATTTGTGTTTTTTAGTGGTATTTTTGACCTGAATATCAGGACTGCTAAGGTACTTATTATTTGAAGGTTTGGAAAACGGAGAGCGCAGAAGTTATTTACAATTAATGAACGAAGAATTCTCGAATAGTTATTTCGCAGAGTTACGCGGAGTTTTCACAACGTTACGCGGAGCGTTATGATCAATTTGTATGACTTTCGTGGGTTTGTGGCGAAATTTAAGAGATTTGCATCTTCAGTTGAATTGGCGCGTTATTGAAACCTCTCAGGTTTATAAAACTATAAGATCCCCTCCCGATAACTTTCGGGATCGCGGGAATGAAAACATATTTTCAATGAGAAAACTAAAAAACAGCGAGCTCGACCGATTGAGCGTTGACGAATTTAAGAGGACAGAAAAAACACCGATAATTATTGTTTTGGACAATATCAGAAGCTTAAACAATATAGGCTCTGTATTTAGAACCTCGGATGCCTTTTTGGTGGAAAAAATTTACCTGTGTGGTATTACTGCAACTCCGCCTCATAAGGACATCCATAAAACAGCTTTGGGAAGCACAGAAACTGTGGACTGGGAATATATTGAGAATACGCTCGATGTTATCCAGAAACTCAAATCGGAAAATGTTATTGTTGCTTCTGTTGAACAAGCAGAGCACTCGGTCATGTTAAACGACTTTGCTCCTCAACCACAAACCACCTACGCACTGGTATTTGGCAATGAGGTGAAAGGCGTGGCACAAAATGTAGTCAGTGCAAGTGATTTGATTTTGGAAATTCCACAATTTGGGACGAAACATTCGCTGAATATCTCAGTGAGTTGTGGCCTGGTGGTATGGGATGTGTTTAGTAAGATGGGAATTAGAAAGGTTTAATGTCTCGCAGAGGCGCAAAGACGCCAAGGGTAGGCCTATAAACTCATGAGAGCTGAATTGAACGATTTTATGCTTGATTTGTACTTTATCCTCATAGCTTCGTGCCTCGTGCTTCCCACTTCAAACTTCCGTCTTTCTACAAA
>Ga0208015_1000994_pt1 | contig 11171 bp, 8 predicted proteins | sample 26BtaG_FD_184101 | JGI IMG/M metagenome (GOLD analysis project Ga0208015, IMG submission 184101) | Marine viral communities from Cariaco Basin, Caribbean Sea - 26B_WHOI_OMZ_CsCl (SPAdes) (version 2) | ecosystem: Environmental > Aquatic > Marine > Oceanic | place: Caribbean Sea: Cariaco Basin...
GCCCCAGGGGACAGGCTCTGAGCAAACACATCTACAGTCATATCATAATCAAAACGACGCACCCGCTCGTAATACTGCGGAGCGTCGACTTGGCGCAGTTTCGCATCAAACCCTAAGCGCTGCAGACTACGGATATAAGGCAATATCACCCGCCCCATAGTGTCTCCAGTCATCAATATCTCTAGCTTCGCCGGCTTACCATCGGGCTGATATAAGTGCATATCTTTATAATAAAAGCCTGCATCCAATAGCAGTTGTCGCGCTTTGAGCAACCCTTCCCGATTAAAGCCTTTGCCGTCAGTCTTAGGCAATTGCCAAGCTTTCATTACCTCACTACGCTGTACCGGCTCAAGTCTGGCCAATAACGGCTTGAGGACTTGTAACTCTGCTGCGGTAGGCTCGCCCTTCGCCGCCAGCTCTGAGCCGTGAAAGTAGCTTTGCGGGCGCTCGTATTGACCATGAAATAAGGTCGCATTCATCCATTCAAAATCATAAGCTGCCGTTAAAGCTTGACGCACGCGGATATCTTTGAATAGCGGCCGGCGCATATTCATCACAAAGCCCTGCATCGGCATCGGGTTGCCATTAGGGATTTCTTCTTTAACGATTAGGCCCGCTTGCGTGGCGGGAAAATCATAAGACTTTGCCCAATTGGAGGCTTTATTTTCGCTACGAAAACGATATTGGCCCGATTTAAAGCCTTCAAAAGCAATCTCATCGCTGCCATAGTAGACAAACTTGATCCTATCGAAGTTATAGCGGCCACGATTGACCATCAATTGTCGCCCCCAATAGTTAGGGTCACGGACATAGGTCACGCTACGACCCGCATCTACCTTCTCGAGCTTATACGGGCCACTGCCCATAAGTGGGGTAAAGCTAATGGTATCAAAGTCCTTATCAACGGTCGCTTTAGAGAAGATGGGAAACTGCCCTACCGTAAGTAAGATTTCCCGATTGTCTGCGGATTGAAAGGTAAATTTCACCCTATTAGCATCTAGTACTTGCACCGCTTTAATATCCGCTAAATAACTGCGAATCGACATCGGCCCTTTGCTAAGTAACGCATCAAAAGTGGCTTTGACATCGCTACTGGTGACAGGAGTGCCATCCCAAAAGCGCGCTTTTGGGTTGATATGATAAATAATCCAACTGGCATCCTCAGTGTCATAGGTGACTTTACTGGCCAATTGCGGATACATAGTAAAAGCTTCATTGAGCGAGCCGGTCATCAGCGTATCGTAAAGATAGTCCGTCCCCGCCATCGGCATCCCCGTGGTCGTCCATTTTTTCGCACTGTTAAAGGAGCCGCGCGCATCTAAAGATAGCGTGCCCCCAGTCGGCGCGTCGGGATTGGCATACGGCATATAAGGCGCATCTTTATACACCGCCGTACTGTTATGCCCTAAGGCGGTCGTGGTGACAATTTCGGCATGGCTTACAGTGGCCAATGGCAGCGACACCGTAATCGCCATAATTGCCGCCAATAAAGGCGTCCCGACTTTAAGACAAGCTGGCTTCATCGCAGCCCGTGACTCGCCCGGTAGCATTGAGACGCAGACGGGTGCGGCGCGTACAGGTGAGACTAGCGTTGCTAAAGCAGATATCACGGACATAGGGGCAGACTTATGCGGCACATTAACCTTTATCATAGCAAAACTCATAGGCGAAAACAGCTGTCTTACCCATCGGTGCACTCATAATCTAAAGAGTACGCCAACAGGTAAAGACAGCTGTCGGTAAATCAGTAGCCAATGCCGCTTTATCACGACAATACCACTAAGCTTTAAGTTGATTTAGCCATGCGCATATCCATGAGAATAGCCCTTAACCCTAGCCATTAACTTAGCCATGCTTGCGCTCAAACTCTTGCATAAAGTCGACCAGTTGGCTGACCCAATCGAGGCTGACAGCATTATAAATACTGGCGCGCATACCGCCCACATCACGGTGTCCTTTTAAGTTTAATAAGCCTGCTTGCTCAGACTCTTGCAAGAATACTTTATCTAGCGCACTGTCTGCTAAGGTAAACGGCACGTTCATGATGGAGCGATGCGCGTTAGCCACCGGGTTGGCATAAAAGCTGCTGTTATCGATGGCATCATATAACAGCTTGGCTTTTTGCTGATTAATCTTGCCGATAGCCTCAACACCGCCCTGCTCTTCTAACCAATCAAACACCAACCCAGCCAGATACCATGAATAAGTGGCTGGCGTGTTTGACATCGACTGTTTATCGGCTTGATGGGCGTAATTGAGTAGCATCGGGCACCACTCGCTGGCTTTATCGATTAAATCTTCACGAATGATGATAATCACTAAACCGGCAGGACCAATATTCTTTTGCGCGCCCGCATAAATCATACCGAACTGACTGACATCAATAGGCTGCGAAAGAATGCAAGATGACATATCAGCGACTAGTGGCGCACCCACTTGTGGTGGCTGAAAAATCTGCAAACCATGAATAGTTTCGTTAGCACAATAATGGAAGTACGCAGCATTGTCGCTCAGCGTCCAGTCCTTGATATCCGGCACGTCGGTGAAGTTACTGGCGTTACCACTACCTACCACATTAATATTGCCCAGACCTAATGCTTCGTAACGTTGCGCTTCTTTGATCGCTTTACCTGACCAAGCTCCGGTATTGAGATAATCGGCCGTACCACCACCCAGTAAATTTAGCGGGATAGCAGAAAACTGTAGACTAGCGCCGCCCTGTAAAAATAAAACTTTATAGTTATTCGGAATGTTCATCAATTGGCGCAGCTTGGCTTCGGCACGTTCGGCGATATCGACATAATCCGCACTGCGATGACTCATCTCCATCACCGATAGGCCACGCCCTTGCCAGTCTAAGAGGTCAGCTTGCGCGCGTTCTAGGACCTCTGTAGGCATAGTCGCGGGACCTGCGCAGAAATTGGGTAAACGTTTGGCAGTAGCGTGCGAGGTATTCTGAGTCATGGGATGTCCTATAAAGTAGAAACAAAGGAAGGGTGGAGAAATAAAGAGAAAACAAATAAAAATAAGCCCAGGGGTAAAACACTAAGTGGTTAATTAATGGTATAGATAATTTAAGGCACGAAAAATTAATGTGGATGCTAACAATAGCGGATAATTACTCTGTGCAGATCTTAGCGCAGCGTAACCCGTTACGAACCCTTAGCCCTATGATTAGCGTATTTATTAATATGGCTATTAGCATAGCTATTAGCGTCTGCTAAATTAGCATATCTAGGATTGAGATAGCTAGTGTAAAAATCATATTTACCCGTTAGATTATTACTTTGAATTGACTAAGGTTTTTTGACTTAAAAGGCTTGCGATAGCCTACCCGCGCACGCAGATTAAGCGCAAAGCAATTGCCACAATTGTCGCTTTTGCGCCGGCTCAGCCAACATCTCTTCTAACAAGGGCGCACGCACCATCTGCTCGTGGTCCAATCCTTCTGGCAAGTCGGTTAAGGCGGCTACTTGGATATGCTCGCTACCGCCTAATTTAAAGACAAAGCCCGCCAAACTGGCATTGGCCATATCGAGGGTAGACATGGTTTTGCAAAAAGGAAATGCCAAGGACTCGCATCGGCAGGATAAGCCTACTTGCATATTTTGCCAAAGCTTTTGTCCCATTGCGCTCAAGGCAGCACTATCTACTAACAGCACCCAATTATTATAGCGAATGCCCTGTAAGGTAAACGGCTCAATGGGAATCTGCGCTTCTTCCTCATCGGCAAAGTCGCTGCTAGAGACTACGGGGGTATTAGCGGTGGCGGCTGGGTTATTATCAAAATAGCCAAACTGCGGGTCAAAGGGGGTGTTGTTAGGCGTGATGTCATCCGGCATAGGCGGATAGCCGGAATCTGTATATGCTGAGCCTTCATAGTCCGAATTTGTATAGGCTGAGCCTTCATCACCACTGCTGCTAACCGATGAGCCAGTCATTGCCGCACTGTCCGAGACAGCACTAGCGGCGCTATTGGGCGAACTGTGGGTCGGGCTTATAGCCAGATTTGTAGCCGGACTGCTAGGAGTGACTGCTGCCGTAGCCATGCTTAGCGACTCAGCCGTACTTGACTCAGGCGTTGCCGCTAGCATGTCTTGTAAGTCTGCCGTGACTGCCTCGCGCCCCACCCAAGGCGTTACCCCCATCATGGCTAATATCTGTCGACGTTGGGCTTGGCGCTGCTGGGTCATCATAATAGTTTGAGGCTTATTATTGGTATAAAAAGATATGCAAAAGAGCATTAAAAACAATAGCTAGCAATTTGAATAAAGGCATTTACTGTCCAGGCTCGTAAAGCACAACATCTGCATAATTACAGCAAATATTACTTTTTCAGAGGTTGGTTAGCGTGCCCTTATTAACTAATCATATGATAGCACGGAACACTAAATCAGCCGCTATTTGTATCCTATAAGATTGCTAATGACTTTACTAATAACATGGCTGATCAACGGGACAACGAGTGTTCACTGTTAAATAAAATTAATAATAATTATACTATTTAATTGCTAATTGATTATAATTTTGTTAAAACTTATGTCTGCAAGTCTTCTGGCGAAGCGTTACTGCGCTTATGTTTGCCAACAAGACAGGCCAATAACGCCTATAAAAAGTGGTTTTTTATTCGCGTTATTTTAGCCAACTACAGGACATTATTATGAGTCGTCATCGTTTAAACGTTGCCCTAATATTGCTCAGCACCTTAGGTTTAAGTGCTAGCTTTAGCGGTTGCAGCAGTAACTATCAAGTCCTCGAAAAAATGCCTACGGCTACTAGTCCTACGGTAGTAAGCTCTAGCCATAAAGCGGCTAGTCATAACAACAGCCATAAAACGAGCACGGCACACCCTGCGTGGTCTTATACCGGTGCTACTGGTCCTGAATTTTGGGGTGATTTAGACAATGCTAGCGCCTGCAAAATTGGGCAAGCGCAGTCCCCTATTAACATCACCCAAGTGACCGCCAGCAAAGGGGCAGCCCCTGTGATTAATTATAGCCAAGCTGCTGATATTAAGATTCATAATAATGGTCATACCATAGTCTATACCCCGACCACCACCGCCAATGCGATAACGCTAAAAGGTGAGCAATATACCCTCAAACAGTTCCATTACCACATCCCTAGCGAGCATCAATTGGCGGGGAAAAACTATCCCGGTGAGTTGCATTTCGTCCATGCTAATGCCAAGGGCAATCTTGCGGTTATCGGGGTCATGCTACAGCCAGGCCAAGCCAATGCGGTATTGCGAATTTTATTAAACGGTACTCAGTTAAGCATTGAAAATAAAGTAGAATTTACCGCCAATAACGTCAATCTGGCCGCGCTGATTCCCAATGCCCCCACCTTTTATCACTACGAGGGTTCGCTCACCACCCCACCTTGCTCTGAGCAAGTACAGTGGTATGTGACCAAACAGCCGCTAAGCTTGGCCAGCGATCAGTTTGCCATTATGTACGACTTGTACGATGGCAATAACCGTCCAGTGCGCCCGCAAGGCGAGCGTGTCGTCGAGCAATTGGGTAATTAGTTTACCGTTTTGAACGGCTAAAACGGTTCAGCTATAACTATTAAAGCAAAACTATCCTCCCTAAACAAAAACCCCAAGCCCTTAGTAAAGGCTTGGGGTTTTATTGTTCTAAAATAAGGCGCTAACTGCGCTCTACCAAAGCTTTATACAATAGGCGCTACGGGCTGAGTCACATCCGCATTTTGGCCACGATGGCGCAGGTAGTGATCTAGGAGGACGATAGCCATCATGGCCTCAGCGATAGGGGTCGCTCGCACCCCCACACAAGGGTCATGGCGGCCCTTGGTAATCATCTCTAAGGGCTCACCTTGGGTATCGATACTGCGGCCTTTAGTGGTAATACTGGCAGTCGGTTTGAGTGCAATGCTAGCCGTGATATGTTGCCCTGAAGAGATCCCGCCCAAGATGCCACCGGCGTGATTGGCGGTGAAACCTTCTGGAGTCAACTCGTCACGCGATAAATGACCAAACTGACCAGCGACCGCCATGCCATCGCCAATCTCAACGCCTTTGACCGCGTTGATGCTCATTAATGCATGGGCAAGGTCAGCATCCAACCGATCAAAGACCGGCTCCCCCAATCCTACTGGCACGCCAGCAGCAATAATTTGTAACTTCGCGCCACAGCTGCTGCCTTGACGACGCAGACTGTCGATTAAGGCTTCAAAACGGGGCACCGCCTCGCTGTCCGCACAGAAAAACGGGTTGCTATTCACATAGTCCCAATCGATCTGGCTAAAGTCTTGCACTTGGGCATACTGATCACCGATTTGCGTGACATGCCCCCGGATTTGTACACCCAAGGTATCGCTCAAGTATTTCTTTGCGATAGCCCCTGCCGCCACTCGCATCGCTGTCTCTCTAGCCGATGAGCGCCCGCCGCCACGGTAGTCACGAAAGCCATATTTCATACTATAAGTATAGTCGGCATGGCCCGGACGGAAAGTATCTTTGATATCGCTATAGTCTTTGGATTTCTGATTGGTATTGCGAATTAATAGCCCAATCGAGGTGCCTGTCGTTTTCCCTTCAAACACTCCTGAGATAATCTCAACTTCATCGGCTTCCCGGCGCTGGGTTGAGTACTTCGACGTACCTGGCTTACGACGGTCCAAATCAACCTGCAAATCCTCTGCTGACAAGCTTAGACCAGGTGGAATACCATCGACGATAGCCAACAACCCTGCACCATGCGACTCACCACAGGTTGTGACTCGAAATACCTGCCCAATACTATTGCCTGCCATATGCTGCCCTATTTACTTTGCGATACACCGTAACGATGACGGTAAGAATAAACCCAATACTTCATTATATGAAAGTGACTTTATATAATAGTGATTTTAGGCTTAACTCGTCATTATGCAACGACGGCTTAAGCCAGTAATCAAGACTCCAAACCTACAAGAAATCAAATCTATTAGAGGCTTGAAGTGTTTTGTGCTAGTGCCATCGCGTACTGCGCAAACTCATCACGGTGGTCCATCAGCTCTTCGTAAGTGATAGCAAAGATACCGCGGCCACCCTTGGCAAAGCGCAACCAATCAAACTGAATCTCAGGATAGGCTTGGTTTAATGCCCACTCACTGTTGCCTACTTCACAGACTAGCAAGCCATCACGGGTCAGGTAATCCGGCGCTTCATATAAAATACGATGGACTAAATCCAAACCGTCTTGGCCGGCAGCTAGCGCATGATCCGGCTCATATAAGAATTCTTGTGGCAGGTTAGCCATATCTTCCGCATCCACATACGGCGGGTTGGTCACAATCAGCTCGTATTGATTCTCTGCAGGTATTTTGCTAAATAAGTCAGACTCAATCAAATTCACTTGATGGTTGACATTATGATGGTCCACGTTGACTGAGGCGACTTCTAAAGCCGACTTATCGATATCCGCAGCATCAACCGTCGCATCGATAAACCGCGACGCTAAGGCAATGGCGATACAGCCAGAACCCGTACACATATCTAAAATACGCTCAGGATGTGCCAATTGCTTTAGCTCTAAACCATGGTCAAAAAATGGCGACGCATCGGCATCCGCTTTCACGCTGGCTAAACCTAAAGGCTGGGCACGCTCATCGGCATCAAAATACGGATAGAACTGCTGACGAATCAATTCTGCAATGGGCGAGCGCGGTATTAAGACCCGCTCATCCACGTAGAAAGGCAAATCACAGAAATAAGCTAGATTAATGAGATAGCTAAGCGGCATACGTAAAGTGATGCGCTCTTGTAATAAGGTGAGGACTTCCTGCTTTTCACTGTCCGTTAAGCGGCAATCTAAGATTTGCTCATCGGCAGACCAGTCTAGCGACAAAGTATGCAGGACAATAGCAGCGGCTTCGGCAAATTCATCATTGGTACCTTGCGCTACGACCACATCATAACGGCGCAGTTGGGTGACACAAAAACGGATAAAATCACGAATGCTATATAACGACTGGCTAGCTTCTGCGAGTTGCGCTTGCAGTACGGCCATATCATCGTCTTCAATAAAGCTTTGTGCGCTATCCAGATTATAGCTCTCATAGCTCTCTTGGCTAGCGTCATTATCCTGACTGTTTTGGAAATCTGCAGCGCTCATGGTTTCGTGGTCTGACATAATTGGCCTTGTTTACGAAGTAAAAATAGGGATTAAAAGGGACTAAATTAACTAAAAATCGTTTGATTATAACAAGCTTATTATAAAGGGTATTAAGATAAAAAATATGCTAATAAAGGCTATTAAAATAAAAGTCTGTGTAAATATAAGCGAGCCAAAAGCATAGCATTACTCAATGTTTAGCAGTAATACCTGCTTGGCAACAGCCCTAAGAAGATGCTGCAACGTTACTGTAATGTCAATAATGGCTCTATTTTGGTAAGCAACGCTACGTAAATTGGTCCGCTATACCGCTAATAAAGGCAGTCGCTGCCCTGCTATTTAAGACTAGCTATAGCGGCTCATAACCTCATAATCGCCATTAATAAGTTGACTGGTACACCCTCGACGGCTTGCAACCATGACCACTAGGGCATTATAGACATATTACCCTTAGCTTGCCAGTCGCTAAACGGGCTTATAGGGAGGGTCACCTCAGACCCCAATATCTCTAGACTTGCCCGCTCTATCCATAAATGATTCACACAAAAATGTATTGCAAAAGTTTGCGAACCTTACAAATTATGCGCATAATACTGATTACTTTTCAATAACGTGTGACTATATTATGCGTACACCTACTTTATTAGATTCGCCAAATAAATCATCAACTAGATATGCATTGTCTGCTGCAGTCCGCGCAGCGATGCTAGGTTCTGTCTGTTTGTTGGCGGGCGTCAGTACTGGCGCTATAGCGGCACCTAATGCCAGTGAGCGCACGCTGCCTGTTCGTAATGTTGACTCAATGCCTAACTTGGCTAAATTGGCCAGTTTAAAAATTGATGAAAATCATAGCAACTCTTTAGGCGCGACTGCTAGCACCAGCTCAGATACTGAGAAAGCTACGGGCGACCGTATGGGCCAGTTGATTGAGAATAGAAGCCAGCCTGCAGCTACCGTCAACCCTGATAATATCAGTGCCTCTGAGCTTACGCGTCAAGACGCCATTAAAGATGCCTCTGATGATATCGAAGAAGGGCAAGCCGTTGCTTCACCAGATGATAGCGGCGGCGCCGGTACCTCGACCAACACGCAAACTGACAATACCAGTTTAGCTTCGGCAGCGGGCGATAGCTCGATTAAAAGCATCGAAGATAAAGATGGCAAGAAAATCACTACCCTAGATTTATCCAGCTATGCCCAGACGGTCAACAGCTCGAAATGGTCGCCGAACATGAAAGTCAACTCAGCGATGACCATCAGAATGCAGGCGTTGCTAGATTGGAACCATGCCTCTCCGGGTCCGATCGATGGTGGTTGGGGTATGAACAGTAAAAAAGCCCTCATTAACTTCCAGAATATGCATGGCTTACCGGCTACTGGCAAAATGGACCAAAAAACTTGGGATGCTTTGAATAAAAATATTTCCCCTGACAGACCTGTTTTGGTGACTTACACGCTGACTGAAGAAGATGTTAAATCTACTTTTGCACCGACTCCTAATGGCTCGGAAGCTAAGTCAAAAGTCAAAGGCTTGTATTACCAAGATATTAAAGAGATGTTAGGCGAGCGTTTCCACATGGACGTCCGCTATCTCGATAAGCTTAATAAAAACAAGAGTTATAGTGCTGGTGAAAAAATCACTGTCGTTAATACCCGCCCTGAGCTAAAGCAAACCATTACTCGTGTCGTTGCTAATAAAGCCGATAAAACGCTCTATGCTTATAATGGTGATAAGTTGGTTGCCACTTACCCAACGACAGTAGGTAGCAGCTCTACCCCATCTCCGCATGGTACTTTCAAGGTCGTCAATAAAGTGAAAATGCCTTGGTATAAAGCGACGGTCGGCGAGGATAAGAACAAGCAAGTCTTCATGCTACCCCCTGGCCCGAATAACCCAGTCGGCGTTGTGTGGATGGGCCTCTCTAAGCCTTCTTACGGTATCCATGGCTCGCCAACCCCTGAAGGTATTAGCCGTCAAGGCTCACACGGTTGTATCCGTTTGACCAACTGGGACGTTTTAGAAGTTTATGCCAATATCCAAAACGGCGCTACGGTCGAGCTTAAATAGCCTGACACTCTAAACTATAGCTATCAGTGAGCTAGAGATTATCTGGCTTACTGAAATTAAAAAAGCCTCCTACTATATTTAGTTAGGAGGCTTTTTTATGCGCGTACTTTTAAAGCTAAGTCTTCAAAATCTTACTATTCCTCAAAATCGAGCTAGGTTGTACAAAAATATTTATTCACCTAGCTATTGACTCTGTCTAGTAAGTGACGCTATCTGGCAAGAGCGGCTCATCGGGGTCTTATTGCTAAGACAGGCCTTAAGCTGAACTCAATTTATTTTTGTGCTTACTTATTCGTAAGTCTCTTCCCCAGTGATGCTACCAATCTTTTTAGTAAAGTAGAGACCAAGAGGAATAGATAGTAGCGCACAAGCTACAGCGACTGTAATGATGTGTGGAATCTCATTAAAGCCGGTTACTAGTGCGATCACGATGACAACACCAGTCAAGACAGTAGCAGCAATAGAGTACATCATGGAGAATAATGGCCAGTTCATAGTTTTCACCTTATTATCTGTGTGGGTATAGTGTATTTATACACCAATTCCTTATAAAGTGTAAGTATTTAAATTTCCCTGCTGTTCATTTATATTGACTGACATTCAGAAAAAACCTTGTTATAATCAGGGTATAAATATCTCTTAGTATTTCATTAACTATCCCTTAACCACTCTCCTTAATACTCTTCTTTAATATCATTCCTTAATGACCTTCCTTAATAATCTTCCCTGACAGAATAGTTATCCTATTACCCATCCCTGCATTTTTAGGAGCACCCCTTGCTCATACTGCCTACTTTTGCCTGTTAAACTCCCCGTAGCTGTCCATTTATCTAATGTTTTCATAACCCTAACTATACTCGTAACGTGGCTTGGTCCTGCGTAGCGTTGCGCTGAGGCTACAAGACCCTTTAAAGTCTTGCCGGTCATACTCTGTAGCTAGGCTATTAAGATGCCAACTTATGGTTATGAGCAAACCTATCATT
>Ga0208015_1000995_pt1 | contig 11166 bp, 5 predicted proteins | sample 26BtaG_FD_184101 | JGI IMG/M metagenome (GOLD analysis project Ga0208015, IMG submission 184101) | Marine viral communities from Cariaco Basin, Caribbean Sea - 26B_WHOI_OMZ_CsCl (SPAdes) (version 2) | ecosystem: Environmental > Aquatic > Marine > Oceanic | place: Caribbean Sea: Cariaco Basin...
GCTATCTTTTTAACAGCTTCAGCTTTAAATTCGTCACTGTAGGTTCTTAATTTCTTGGTCATGGTAAACTCCGATTAATACGCTTAGTTTACCAAGTTTATCTCTACGGTTTCTTCAGCATAGCTCATGATTACCCCTGGTTATTAGTCCGAAATATTTATGCTTAAAAAAAGCAGGCGATGAATTCAGCGCCTGCTTTTTTGAAATTACAATTAGCTTCGCACAAAACTACATGATATGGAACATGGCTTCTGTCTGCATATCATTAAAATCTTGAAATTGTCCAATAGCAAAGTCCACTGTCATAGCTGTATTGTCAGTTGCTCCTTTAGAGACTGATATCACATTATTATCAGAAGATGGAATGGCATTGTTCACATCAGCTTGCTCAAACATTAATTCATTATTATTCAAATCAAGTAAATCGTTAATGCTAGGCAGCTCTATTTGTGGCGAGTCGATGAGCGTCTCCATTTGACCGACACTGCTGTCGAAGCTAAGAGGTAGACCAGCGCTACTATCATAATAGGTGTCTGTAGCATTACCTAGATCAATAGACTCGCTAAAATAGTCATTTCCACTATCATCAGAAGTGTCTTCCGCTTCATCGAATAACATCATGCTACGAGCGCTATTAGTATTAGCGTTTGTCATACTTTCGATAGTCGTTTTATCCCAGATATCACCATTATCGAAGTAAATGTTGTCAACACCACTTTCACTAAACTGATTTAATATCTTAATACTTCCTCCAACAGTTTGAATGATTAAGTCCTGGTCGTCTCTGCTTAGAGTCAAATCTGATGCGTTTAAACCTTGTAAATCAAGTCTATTGGATCCTTGTCCATCGCTTATATAAACGTTACCAATATTACTATTATTTGCCACGTCCTTTAACTCTAAACCGTTAACAGTATAGGTATCATCTCCCTGTTCCCCTCGTAAAACATTCCCAGAACTAGATATAAAATCTTTCACAGTTAGAGTGTCATTACCTTCACCACCCCAAAGAGTATCACCAGCTCCTAATGAGATTAAAGTGTCGTTCCCAGATTCTCCATATAGAGTATCCCTACCTCCAGAAGCTATTAATATGTCATCGCCATTGCCACCATAGATATAGTCATTATTAACGCCACCTTTTAGAGTATCATTACCATCACCACCATATAAAACAGAGTTTTCACTATCTAGTGTCAATACGTCGTCGCCATCCGTACCAACTAGTTTTCCACCTGTTAATGTCTCGATAGTCGTTTTATCCCAGATATCACCATTATCGAAGTAAATGTTGTCAACACCACTTTCACTAAACTGATTTAATATCTTAATACTTCCTCCAACAGTTTGAATGATTAAGTCCTGGTCGTCTCTGCTTAGAGTCAAATCTGATGCGTTTAAACCTTGTAAATCAAGTCTATTGGATCCTTGTCCATCGCTTATATAAACGTTACCAATATTACTATTATTTGCCACGTCCTTTAACTCTAAACCGTTAACAGTATAGGTATCATCTCCCTGTTCCCCTCGTAAAACATTCCCAGAACTAGATATAAAATCTTTCACAGTTAGAGTGTCATTACCTTCACCACCCCAAAGAGTATCACCAGCTCCTAATGAGATTAAAGTGTCGTTCCCAGATTCTCCATATAGAGTATCCCTACCTCCAGAAGCTATTAATATGTCATCGCCATTGCCACCATAGATAGTATCGTTTCCAGCAGACCCTTTTACGATATCAATGATATCAGCTGACTCAAAGTACTCTGATGCATTAGCCATAACAAAGTCTAATGAAGTGCTGTTCCCAGCTAAATCAGACGCTTGGATTTGATAGTTACCCTCTACAAATGGAATGTTAGTGGCATCAGCAAGTGGTACCAAAGTACCGTTTTCTAGCTTAAAGGCTTGCAGCGTGTCTTGATCTATATCTGCATTAGCCTCTAACTGATTAGTAGCCGTATTGAAATTTAGAATTTGACCTAATATAGGAGCAGTAGTATCGATCGTAATATCTTTTACTGCTGTAAAGCTCTCATTAAGCGCTTCATCGGTTACCTTCGCTCTAAAGCTATAATCACCATCGGCTAAGTCAGAAGCCGTACCATTCGCCAATACCTGCCATGTCGCGCCTTGATCGGTTGAATACTGATACTCAACTTGGCTACCTGCTTCATTACCTTGTACGGTTAGATCAAAGGTGTCGTCTTGAGTAACGCCATCGTCTTTAGATATGCCCGTATCTTCAAAGTTGTTAAATACTAATTCACCTGGCTCTGGAGGCGTTGTGTCTGAGGTAATATCGATCCCGTAGTGACTCGCTTGCTTAGTATCTAAATCAATGACTTTTACATAAAATTCTTCTGCTAGCTTCTCAGCCTCTAACCCTAGGTCATTACGATCTGAGCGATAACTATAAGAGCCATCTGCTGCTACAGTAAGCTTGCCGTTGTCAGTATCAATAGTAATGGGGCTGGCTACTGGGTTACCTGCCTCAAATACCAGTGACTGTCCATCTATCTTGATCTCATAATTTTCGGGTGTATTTATATTACCGTTATCATCTGCAAAGATATTGCCTGTGACCTCTTGGTAACCGGTAAAATTAGTTTTTTCAACATCTTTAAACTCAGTAATACTGAAATCAATTAATGATCCTGGTGAATCAACATAGAAATCTAAGGTGTATATGCCTGGTGGTAATGTACTTACACCCAAATCAATTGAAGAAGTGTTTGAACCAACGGATGAGAAACCACTAGAACCTGAAGCAGAAACCCCTGTACTTTGTAGATTATAATAATAGCTGCCTTGAATAATATTAGAGCCATTAGTAAGCTCCAGCTGTGGCATTGCGTTATTACCAGTCACTTCAAACTCAATAAAATCACTAATATAAGAATCTGCTTGTTTTTCTACGACTGTTTGTTGCTCGCTAACAATGTTAGTTTCAAAAACTTCTTGCAATTCAAAGTTAGATTTTTGGTCAAGTGCGCTGACCTTCACATTAGCAGTCTTAGTAATGATGCCACCGTTACCGTCGTCAACCGTATAAGTAAAGCTGTCCTCACCTTTAAAATCAGTATTCGGCGTATAGCTGTAGCTGCCATCTGCATTGACAGTGACGGTCCCATTAGTAGCACCTTCTTTGAGTGCATAGGTTAAGTCATCGCCATCCACGTCGGTAGCTTCGGCTAACTTACCTGTATCAACAATATTTTGAGCAACACCGACAACACTGTCTTCTGATACCGGTGCATCATTGACTGCTGCCACATTAACCGTCGCAGTTTGGGTGATCACGCCGCCTTGACCATCATCGATGGTATAGGTAAAGCTGTCTTCACCATTAAAGTCGGTGTTTGGCGTGTAGCTATAGCTACCATCAGCGTTGACGGTAACTTTGCCATTGGCAGCATTGTCTTTTAATGCATAGGTTAAGTCATCACCATCCGCATCGGTAGCGGTCGCTAGCTGACCTTCAGCTACAGTGTCTTCTGTGGCTGTAATGGCGGTATCTGTTGAAACAGGTAGATCATTGACTGAAGCGACGGTAATAGTTGCCGTTTTAGTAATGGTCTCTATGCCATCAGTCACAGTATAGGTAAAGCTATCTTCACCATGGAAGTTAGCATTAGGCGTGTAGGTATAGCTGCCATCTTTATTGACAACCGCCGTACCGTTTTTAGCAGCTGAAGCGATAACATACGTCAGTGCATCGCCATCAACGTCGGTGGCTTTCGCCAATAAACCTTTGGCAACGGTATCTTCAGTTGCTGCAATCGTAGTATTGGCTGATACTGGTGCATCATTCACTGCTGCCACGTTAACCGTAGCGGTTTGGGTGATCACGCCGCCTTGACCATCATCGATGGTATAGGTAAAGCTGTCTTCACCATTAAAGTCGGTGTTTGGCGTGTAGCTATAGCTACCATCAGCGTTGACGGTAACTTTGCCATTGGCAGCATTGTCTTTTAATGCATAGGTTAAGTCATCACCATCCGCATCGGTAGCAGCTTCTAGTTGGCCAGTGGCGACGGTGTCTTCTGTGGCTGTAATGATTGAGTCTTTTGAGACTGGTAATTTATTAGCAGGCGGTTTTGATGAACTATCACTTGAACCACTGCTTATAGCTGCTATTCCTAACGCGGCAGCGCCAATTGAACCTAATAAGGCGCCATTACTAATACCGCCTATTAATGAAGCATCGCCTAGCATCTCCGATACAAGCGTTGTATAGGAGGTTTCTGAAGCTACTTGTGTCGTCACGCCTGTTTCAGCACTTATATAATCAAACTCAACAAAACCTGAATCACCAACTGTGCCAAGCTCAATATTATTTGTTAGATAATAATCCTCAATAGTAAGTAATGTCTCACCATTTTCATCTGCAATCAGTAAATCATCAGCCACTTTTTTAGCTTTTAGCTTTTTAGCTGGTTGACCTGTTTTAGCTTCCACTAGGCTAATTTTCATGCCTTCTTCAGCAGCTATTTTAGTAGGTTGATTGCTATTTAATACTTGATTAACCAAGTTGACATTGTTTTTGTGAACGGCAAGTTGAATTGTTTGTGACATCATATATCCTTATTGAACTTTCCTACAAGTTAGGAAGATTTTTCTAATCAGAAGAGGTTTTGTTTTAAGTGGGTAACATTAACTAACCCCAGTTCGGGATAAGCCACATTGTAACTCATTGATACTATTTACAATGTTGCTACCTGTCCCTGCTGAGGCATATTTTTGATGGTGGGTTTATAGGGAAACCAGCAATAAGCAATTAAACCTGACAGCAAGTTTGTGATAAACCCCGTGACACTACGATGGCGTGAGTGTTCGATTTGGCACAAGTTTTTAAGCTCTCCAAACACCGTTTCAACCAAAGAGCGATGATTGAGTAGTGCCTCATCCATAGGCTCAAGTAATTGGGGTTTCATATTACGCCGAAGTTTGGTTATCAACGTGGTATCACTGTGTTTTGTGAGCCACTCGTTTAGGGCTTTACTGATATAGCCTCTATCCCCAAACACCTTGCCAAACACAGGCGTTGCCATATCCTTAACAGGCACTCTGTCATCCGTATTACCCGCAGTGACTTTAACAGATACAAGCTCGCCCTTATGATTGATAATGGCGTGCAGCTTAAAGCCATAGAACCAGCCCATGCTGCTTTTGCCTCGGGTTGCAAGTCCCTTAAAGACTTTATGACGGTAGATACGCTTGTTATGACAAACTGCTATCTTGGTTGAATCAATATAGCTGATACCCGTACAGTCGCCCATCATGCTTTGCAAGTAGCTGCACAGTGGCATGATACTGCGCGGCACAAGCTCTATAAATCGCGAGTAGCTCGGCAGATTTGGAAACGCCCGTTTCATCATGCCAAGCATGTGATGGTAGTAAAACACCTTAAACTGTCGATAACGTAATTGATGAAACAGTACCAAGATGGTCATAATCTCTGCTACACTTATCTGGCATGCTCTTAACCTTTGGTGTCCCGTTGCGATTAAATGAGCGTCAAACTCAGGTTTGAATTGCTGATAAAAGTCGTCAATATGGCAGTATAGTTCGGTTAGGTTGTCCATGTAAGAAGTCCTTTTTGCTTAAGTGGTCTTGGTAAACTTACTTTAGCAACTTCGGACTTCTTTTTTTATCTTTTTTTTGAGCCCTTATCCCGAACTGGGGTTAACTAACAGTATTGCTACTACGTTAGCACACATTAGTTTAATCTGACAGGAATAAACGTTTCAAGCGCTTTATTATTTATTAAAACTAGTTCTAAGGTTATATAGCCAGACTGGATAGACCTGCTATTCTAAAAGACTTTTATAATAACTGTATACTTGCAGCGAATATTGAAGATATAAAATAGCTTAGAAGTTAATTACGAATAGATCATGACCCTATTATCGTTCGCCCAAGCCTTCAGAGAACGTCTTAGTTAAAGGTTTGGTTAGGTAAGACAGTACTGAACGTTCTTGCGCTTTGATATCAACTGAAGCAGTCATCCCAGGTTTGATGACTATCTCATCACGACGTTCTGCAAATTCAGCACCTGTAATTTTTATTTGTACGCGATAATAAGGCTCCTCGCCTTTTGGTGTCTGCTCCATTAGCGTATCGGGACTAATGTAAACCACATTGCCATTCATAGCTCCAAATATAGAGTAATCATAGGCATCAAGCTTGACGCTAGCGATTTGATTCTCCTTGACATAAGCAATATCCGCTGGGCTAACTTTGGCCTCGACAATTAAATCGCTACTGGTGGGTAATATCTCCATGATGATCTCGCCTGGCTTAACCACCCCACCAATAGTGGTTATAACAATATTTTTTACCGTCCCGTCTGTTGGAGCGAATAAGTTTTTTTCTTCTAGCACTTGTGAGTTACCTCGCAGCTCTTCAAGCTCAGTATCTAACTCTTCCTGCGCTTTTGTCATCTCAGTTTGCGCCTCTTCAAAGTACTTATTCCGTTTGTTGGTAATTTGCGCTTGAATTTCTGCCACTTGTCGGCGCAACTTGATAACATCTGCCTTACTGACATCACCATAAACCAACAGTGGCTCATTCATATTTAGTTCTTGCTTTGCAAGTACCATCATCTGTTGTAGGGAGCTAACATCCTGATTGATTGCTTGCTTACGACGATTGTATAGCTGAGTTTGGTTTTGTATATACTCACTATAGTTTTGGATATCATTTGGAAAGACCAGAGCACGCTCGAAGATCTCTGCCTCTAAGCGCGCAAGCTTCGCTTTGAGGGCAGCTATTTTTGAAGCTGAATTAGACACCGCCGCCTGCGCACGCTCTTCTTCTAACTTAACTACTAATTGACCCTTAATGACATCATCGCCTTCTTTAACTAGTAGCTCAGTCAATACACCACCTTCAACCGCTTGGATGTCTTGCGTACGGGCGCTTGCAATAACTGTACCAGTTGCACGAGTAACTTGATCAATTTGGGCAAAGTACGCCCATACAATCAGCACCATAATACCGACCAATGCACCCCAAATCACAATGCGGGTACGCCCGACTTTAGGATCATGAGTTTTATGCTGATAGTTATTCATTGTCTTATCCTAAACTGTCGCGATTGTCATTATTCTTTGGTGACGTGGCGGCATCTGATGAGGTAATAGTCTTGTTGCTGGTCATTTTAACAGTAGGTTTTCTTAGTTTAACCGATGCATTGTTTGATCTGTTCGAGCGTTCGTTGGCTTGTAATTTATCAAGCACTTGTGCTTTGGAGCCATCCATAACTATTTTCTGATTGTCCATAATGATAATACGATCCACCAGTTGCAATAATGGCATTTTATGAGTAGCAACAATCAATGTCTGGCCTTGTCCAAACTCCTTTTTGAGTACGTCAATACATTGCAGCTCTTGACGATTATCCATCGAAGCGGTTGGCTCATCCATAAGTAATATCGAGGGCTTAGTCAATAGTAAACGAGTGAAGGCGACTAATTGTTTTTGCCCTCCTGAAAGCCCCTTACCACCCTCGCTGATCGGTAAATCTAAACCACTAGAATGACTGGCTACTAGTTTAATTAAACCTGTTTTAACCAACGCATCACGCATCATGTCATCAGTAGGCGCTGGTAATCCGATTAATAGGTTCTCGCGCAGCGTTCCTTCAAATAAACGATGATCTTGTTGCAGATAACCGACTTGTTCACTCAATGACTCACGGCTAATCTGCTGAATATCAAGACCATCTAACAGTATCCGTCCTTGGGTCGGCGCGTATAACCCAGACAGTACCTTGAGCAAGGTAGACTTACCTGAGCCGATAGGTCCTAAAATTGCAATACGCTCGCCAGCAGTTATGTTGAGATTGTCGATTACTAAGGCTGGTTGGTCATTATCTTTGTAATTAAAGGTCACACTTTCTAAACTAAAACTGCCTGTGATTCTGCTGGGTGATAGCGGATGACTGACGCCATGGTTGTCTTGCTCTAAGGAAAACAGCTGCTCAATATTCAACTTAGCTGCCTTAGCATGTGAGTGCTGTACCAATAGATTAGGAATACCCATAATCGGTGCTAAAATACGGCCGCCAAGGATTGAGCACGCAATTAAACCGCCCATTGTCATATCGCCCGACATGACCACAAACGAGCCTACAATCACGATACCGACGTAACTGGTTTGCTGAATCATCTGCGATGCATAGCTTAAGTTATCATTGGCATGTTTCATATCCAGGTCGTTTTTGGTAGTTACATTCATCACATCAAGCCAACGTGATAAGAACTTCCAGTTGCCAGAACCAGCTTTAATAGTCTCAACCCCTTCGACCGTTTCGACCAAAATACCGGTTTTTCGATAAGATGCTTGGGCTCCAATAGCCGCAATACTGTCAACCTTTTTACGGGTAACTAATCCTAATGTAATAGCGATAACCGCTGCTACAACAGGTACTAGTGCGACTAAAGGATTGCCAATTATCACAATCAAAGTCACAAAGATAATCGCCATTGGAATATCAACTAACCCAAACAAAGTACTGGCAGTATAAAAACTGCGCACTTGCTCATAACCGCGTAACTGCGCAGCCATTGATCCGACTGACCCTGGCATTTGATCAATACGCACATTCAATAGACGCTGAAATACTTCACGTGACAGATATTGATCGAGATTGACTACCACCTTATCCATGATTTTAGAGCGTGCAAACTTCATGAAGGTTTCAAACAAGATAACCAACCCTACGCCACTTGCTAAGATGATCAAGGTGTACTCGCTACGGGTTGGGATCACCCGATCATATACCTGCATTGAAAACAGCGACACTGCGAGCGCAAGCATATTAATCAGGAACGACGCCACTACCGCTTCGACGAATATACCACGGTAGTTTTTCAAATCTTTATTGAGTAGCTGTTCAAAGGAAAATTGCCTACGTTTACTGGGATTACTTCCTATTTGAATGTGTAATAGCTCATTAAATGCATCACCTGAATAGGCTGTCGTCTGTCCAAGCTGACTAAATTGCCAGAATCCCTGCGGGTTTTGTTGAGTGATAACACCCCAACCTTGTGTAGAATGGAAAGCTAACAAAGGTAAAAAAGCAGCATCGGGTGCTGGTAGTGATTCAGGTAATTTAGCAACGCCTAGCTGGTTTAGTATATTGATGATACTTTTATGCGTCATTAAGTCTTGCTGCTGATGAATGACGCCTTGTAGACGCACATTATCAATAGGATATCCTTGCTGAGTCAATAAGGTATGTAACGCCTCTACTAACGCTATTGACACGGGAGAATTCGCTATCAACTCACTGTCAGATTTTTGGTCATTTAAGGCTAGCTCTGCTTTACTCATGATAAATATATCCTACTGATCAACTAATAATAGAGGTTTAAAGCAAAAGCATTAGCTTTATTCATAAACGCCACTCTCAACTTTATATAGCACACATTCTTGGCCAAAAACATGCTCGTTGCATACCAATTATTTATCATCAGTATTCTTCATAACTACAGGTTGTATAAGCACTTCATCTGGCTTCTGCCACGCGTCATCTTGACGGATAAACCAGCTTTTAACCGGTTCTAGGGGGTCATATAGTGGCTGGAGTCGACGGCTTTGATCGAACTGCTGCCATGACATCATGCCAAAATCAACTTTCAGCTTATAGTAAGTGCCAATGATAGAAGAACGGCTATCGACTAACTGCACCTGATACTGAGTATGTTCTCGTACTGCGTTCAATACCTCTAGCCAGGATTTGCGTCCAGCAAGGAACTGACGGCGGTAAGAGCTGACTACAATCTGTGCTCCTGCAACTGCTGCTATTAGTGAGTTTTCTTGGTCTTGAGCGCTGGCAAATTTCTGATATTGAGTTTGAATAGTCTCAAGTACCGAGCGCCTCGACGCCTCTTTTGACTGTGCAAGGCTATTCACACGCGACTCTGATGCTTGAGCCAACGCTAGATTAGAAAGACCTGCCCCCGGATCATAACTAAGCCCGATCGAAAACTCACTATCGTTATTAATGTCTTTATCATCATGATAATAATCGTATTCGTACTGCACATATAAGGTAGGATAGCGTGATGACTGTAACGACTTTACGCCCTGCTTGGCAGCTTCAACTTGATAGTGTTCCTTTACGACTGTAGGATTATAAAAACTGGCTTGTTCAAATGCCATACGCTCAAAAGATTTTGAATAGCCTTTCGCCCGACTGACAAGCTCACTCAAATTCATTACAGGCAGATCATCTTCTGACAGCCTACGACCGGTAATCTGCTCTAACCGGGCAAGAGCGATACGTTGCTGCTCAACGGCACCTTGATAGGCGTTTTGCTCTTGCAAAATACGGTTGGTAACTAGATCCATCTCGATACGCGCTGATATACCCTGCTTGACACGACGCTGCATCATGGCTTCAAATTCTGCCAGTAGTTTCAAGCTATCGTAATAAACGCGCTGCTTGGATACAGCGCCAATATAACTTTGCCACGCTTCTATGGTAGTTTTGGCGACTTGGTTTTGTTGCTCGTAGATGTATTCTGTCGCTGCTTTATCATCAAAAACAGCTTGGTTGACATTTGCCGTCAGCTTGCCACCAGTCCATAATGACTGCCTAATTTGTAGCTGCGACACCATACCATCATCACGATCATAGCCTGTTGATATTATGGGAGCCGGCAGCATATTAAGCTTGGCTGCACGTATACTTACCTTAGTTGCTTGTTGTTCTGCACGTGCTGAACCGACTAAAGGATGGGTCTCTATTGCTTGATTGATGAGCGCGTCCATATAGGTATCAGCGCTAGCAAAAACGAAACCTGATAGCGACATGAACAGCAAACTGACTCCTATACGCTGCCATTTGCGCTTGGTCACCTCCACCCTAGTAGAGAGCCATGTTATTGATCGGTCATACTGATAAATAGTCATTCAGTTATACTGATTCCTGCTGTAGAAGAATAAAATAGGTTTATGCAGAAATGTAAGCTCCACCCCTATTTCGTAAAATATTATTATATAGTTAACACTGCATATAATCGATATGAACCGCCCCGACTATATCGGAGAGTGGATTGCTTGAGTCAGGCAGCTTTGTCTGACTCACAAAGACTATCATAGTATCGTCTCTCAAACTCAAAAGGCGACACATAACTAATCGTACTATGAATG
>Ga0208015_1000996_pt1 | contig 11159 bp, 8 predicted proteins | sample 26BtaG_FD_184101 | JGI IMG/M metagenome (GOLD analysis project Ga0208015, IMG submission 184101) | Marine viral communities from Cariaco Basin, Caribbean Sea - 26B_WHOI_OMZ_CsCl (SPAdes) (version 2) | ecosystem: Environmental > Aquatic > Marine > Oceanic | place: Caribbean Sea: Cariaco Basin...
TTAGAGCTTTATAAACTTCGCCATCTCTAACTTCTATTCGTTTTCTGGGGACAACACATTTCAGTATACTGTCTCTATTATAATATAGATCACATGTAAATTCATCATATTCCCTATGATCTAAATATTCCAAAAACATTAATTTCTCATTATTGAAATGATACTCTGTCAAATTTTCTTTAGATCTTATCGTATAGGTATCCAAACTCCTACTCCCATCGGTAGGCTTAATAAATAGCGGTAGGTTGTAATTATCTTTAGTATATTCTTTGGCTATATTAACATTGTGCTCTAAAAAAAATTTATGAATTAACCTTTTATCCCGGCATTTTGACACAAATTCAACAGAGGAAATAACGACTGAAATACCATGTCCTTCAAATCGCTTTTTATTTTTTGCAAGTTCAAGCAACTCTGTATCTATTGTTGGAATTATTAAGCAAACATCTTGAGTTTTACAAAGGGCTATCAAAATCTCGATATAATCAGGATCATCTAATCTTGGCGCTTCAAAGCACATATCTGCAACTTGACAGGCTGAGGATAAGAATGGGCTTGAATCGATAGCATATACCTTCCCCTTGGTGTCTATACTTTTTAATTCTTTTTGAAATGATCTTACAAGTGAAACTCTACGCCCTGCTGAAGTTATTAAGATATTCATTTTTCGAAAATAGGGAATTAATTTCTTACCATATTGATTAGAAATGTTAAATATAATATAGATAAAGCAAATTATCTTAAAGAAACGATATAAAACATAAAATTAAGACATAACTTAAAATAAGAGCTAATTTCAACACATGAATCATGTTGACTAAGATAATGAAAAGTAACAGAGCGAAAGTAAAGTAGTATGATACTCCCCATCTGTAAGACAGTTTAAAGATATTTATAATTATTTATTATGCTATATTTTTGAGGTTATAAATTTGGTCAGGGGGCACTTTTCCTATCTCTGTATGTCTTCTTTCGGTATTGTAGAATTCAACGTACTGCCTTACCATTTGATAGAGATCTAAACCTCCGTTGGGAGGGTTTAAATAAATCCTTTCATATTTGAGAGACTTCCAGAAGCGTTCAATAAATATATTATCCAGAGCCCTTCCCTTCCCATCCATGGATACTTGTATGCTGTGCTTTTTAAGTACATCAATATAATGAATACTGGTATATTGCACGCCCTGGTCGGAGTTATGTATCTCTGGAACGCCGTATTTGGCGATAGTGTCTTCCAAGAGTTCTATACACCACTCTTTATCCATAGAATTTGAGATACTCCAATTAAGGATTTTTCTACTATATACATCAATGATTGCATTCATATACATAAATCCACGAAACATGGGAATATAAGTGATGTCGGTCTGCCATAGCTGATTGGGACGCTCTATTTTTAGATCCTTTAGTAAATAAGGAAACTTATAGCTTTTCGGATCTCTGATGGTGGTCCTGGGTTTCCTGTAAATGGTTTGTAGTCCCATAACCTTATACAGACGTCTTATTCTTTTGACGTTTATCCGGTAACCCAAATCAAGGTTCAGATAATCGGTCATGCGCTCTACCCCATAGTAGGGATGCTCCAAAAACCAGGCATCTATATCCTTCATTAGTCTTAAATTGAGCAGACTCTCGCTCTAGGGCTTATAATAAAGACCGGAGCGATGGATATTAAGAATTTTACATTGTTGAACAAGACTCAGCCTTGGATGGGATTTTACTACCTTTTGTCTTCTTTCAGTAGTACTCATTTGCCCAAGGCTTTCTTTAAAAAATCGTTCTCCACTTGTAACTGACCGATTTTATTGTAAAGGAGTGCGGTATCCGATTCGGAATCCTCTTTTTCAGATTTGGATCCAAAGGCCAGATCAGCATTTTTTAAAAACTCCCGCTTCCAACTGGATATTTGGGTAGGGTGTAGTTCAAATTTGGCAGCAAGTTCTTGCAGACTTGTCTGTTCTTTGATCGCTTCAATAGCTACTTTAGCCTTGAAAGATGCACTGAATTTTCTTCTTGATGTTTTCATATTGACAGGGTTAAATTACAACTTAATTTCCTGTCCTATATTTGGGGAGTATTATAGTTATTTAAAGCTCGCTCATAATTTAAAGTTCATAAACAGCAAATACCATATCCCAAAACTTATAATTGTCAATTTTCTTTATTGGGATATTCTTTTCAATTAGCGATCTGTTTACAGGGTAAGCATATATTATTAATAATTTTCTTTCATTCCTTTTCAAAGACATTTCTATATTCTTCAAAACCTTGTTTAAAATGTAATCACCGAATGGATTAAACATGAAAATCACGCTTTCGTCATCTCTAAATTCGTATTGTGAAGCATCAATATTTATAATGTCAAACGTTGTTTCTGTTACAACTTTACTTTTGTAATTTTCAATATTTTTAATTGCGATTTTGCATAGATTAGAAGAAAATTCAATACCTCTGACTTCCTTGAAATTAAATTCTGATGCCACCAAAAGTACTCTCCCTTTACCAGAGCCGATATCCATAAGAACAGTGTTTTTATCAAGATTCAAAATTTTAAAAAGCTTTCTCAAAGGTAAAACTCTTGTAGCTTGATACAATGAAGCGTGCTCAGCAACAGCACCCTCAACTATGAGGTCTTCTTTAGAAACCCAATTATAAGTGTCAATTTGATATTTTGCGTCAAAATACCGATCATACATATAAGTGGTCACTCCAGTTAAAGTTTTTTTTAATCCTTCGTTTTGTAATTTATTAACGACCCTTTTTAATAAAATGAGAATCTTCATATTATAAAAATGTATTTAGTATATGGCAAAAACAAACGCAAAAAATAAATAAAAATATTTTACAAAAGACTAACATTTATCATTTTAACACATTAAGCATTAGTAGATGTTTTAGGTGAAACACCTATCTAGATATCAAAAATACGAAATTAACAGCAGTGTTTCAAGACAATTATATGAGACAAATCCAATTAACAATAACTCGCCTCCTATCTGTCTTTTTATAACTAATTTGGGAGAGGTCTGATCAGGTCTGTCAATTACTCCAAACCATTTTGTGCTTTCGATGCAACTTGCAGCACCAATAGTAACTTCAAGCGCAACCACCCTCTATAAGCAAACCTGTAGTCCAAAAGAATTCAAAATTCAATACCGATTCAACCGTAAGTAATAAGACGAACTCTACCACCATCCTGATTTCTTGCAACTAAAAAGTACGCACTATTATTTGTCTTGTGTAAAAGTGACTTCAAACAGGAAGTTGAAGTTTTAATATTGAAGGCACATCGGTAATGCATCTGTAAAAATAGGGGAAACTTATTCAAATTACAATGATTGACTTGATATGTTCTCTAAAAACTTGACAGTCATATTGACAAACACATCAAAATCTTAAAAACAAGAAAGCAGCACTGTAAGTATGTTCAAATATGGAATGGAATATATTTGGACCATATAATAACCTTTAAATATATTCAACCAAAATATTGCTTAAAATTAATGAGATTTACTAATGTGATAAATTTGGCCAACGAGGTCAGAACAAATTATATTATAATGGCTTTCAAAATATAAACGACAGTTAAGTCGTAAATATTTACTTTTGGTCGTTTTAATTGGGAGTGATGAGTATATTAACAGATATTTAAACTATAATTTAGCATGTATCCCCAATCCCTATATCAACATGAAATTGAATAGTAATTATATATTACTTCACAATTCTTACTTATGAAACCGAAAATTTGGCTATCCTCGCCACATATGAGTGGCAATGAGCTACCTTACATACAAGAAGCATTTGACTCTAATTGGGTAGCACCACTTGGACCAAACGTGAATGGCTTCGAACTTGATTTACAATCATATCTTAAAGAAGATTGTCATGTTGCCGCGTTGGCATCTGGTACTTCTGCTTTACATCTAAGTCTTATATTATTAGGGGTTGAAAACGGAGATGAAGTTATCTGTCAAAGTAAGACCTTTTCAGCTTCTGCTAATCCTATAGTCTACCAAGGGGCAACTCCTATCTTTGTGGATAGTGAAAGAGAGACTTGGAATATGTGTCCCATACAACTTGAAATAGCAATCAAGGACAGAGTTTCAAAAGGTATTAAACCCAAAGCTATCATTGCTGTACATTTATATGGTATGCCTTATAAAGTTGATGAAATTAATCAAGTGGCGTTAAAATATGACATTCCTGTTATTGAAGACAGCGCTGAATCCTTAGGCAGCGAATATAAAGGTCGAAAATGTGGGACTTTTGGAGATTTTTCCATATTATCTTTTAATGGAAATAAGATCATAACCACTTCAGGAGGCGGAGCGTTAGTTACCAAGACTTTAAAATACAAAGAAAAAGCAGTTTTCTTGGCCACACAGGCGCGGGACAATGCACCTCATTACTTGCATTCACAAATTGGATATAATTATAGAATGTCCAATATTGTTGCAGGAATCGGTCGTGGGCAAATGACTGTATTAGATAGCCACGTGGCAAAGCGCCGTTCAAATCATGAGTTTTATATAAGTGCTTTTAAAAACAACGATAATATTGTATTTTTACAAGAGCCAGAAGGCTGTTTTTCAAACCGCTGGTTGTCTTGCATTCTATTAAATTCTAAATCTATAAGAGAAGGACTAAGATTAGCTTTGGAAAAAGAAAACATAGAGTCTAGGCCCTTATGGAAACCAATGCACCAACAACCAGTCTTTAAAAGTGCACCACGGTATCTCAATGGTGTTTCGGACGAGTTATTTAAAAAAGGTCTGTGTTTGCCAAGTGGATCAAACTTAACTGATGCTGAACTCAATAGGGTAGTCTCTACGATTATAACATACTTTAGTAAATGATTTATAAATTTTTACATAAAATATCCCATAGGTATGCCTCCAAATGGTTGGTGTTACTATTGGATTTATTTATTGTAATTGTTAGTTTGTTTTTCGCCTACTTTATTAGATTCAATTTCAAGATTGAATTTGATCTCAACGTAATGCTAAGGCAAATTCCGTATGTTCTCATTGCTGCGTTGATCAGCTTCTTTTCTGTGAGATCACATAAGGGGGTAGTCAGATTCACAGGATATAAGGACATTATTAATATAATCATTGGCGTCAATATTTTAGCCACGCTTTTGATTATTTCTACCTTCTTCAGTCGTAAGTTTGGGTATAGTGATGTATATGACATACCCGGTTCGATAATATACATCCATCTCTTGCTTAATATATTGCTTCTCATAGGCTTTAAACTTTTTATAAAATCGCTTTATAACGCTCTAAGTAATGATTTTGGTGTTACTAAGAAAGTCTTGATATTTGGCGCTGGTAATTCAGGAATGATAACATACGAGGCTATCAGTAACGACCCACAAAACAGTTATATCGTAATAGGTTTCATTGACGATAATGAAAGTAAAGTCGGGAAAAAGATAAATCTCTTAACAGTTTATAATTTAGAAAAAATAACCCCGGAATTTGTACTAAAAAACAACGTTGAAGAGGTCATTATCTCGATTCAAAATATAGATCCAACACGGTTACTTCAAATTACAGGCTATTTATTTGATTTGGGATTACATGTGAAAATCGTCCCTCCGGTACAGAGCTGGATTGATGGCGATTTAAGTATTGGGCAAATTAAAAGTGTCAACATTGAAGACTTACTTGGACGAGATCCCATCTCCATTATCAATCCTACAGAAGAATATGATAATCGGATTATTCTTATTACAGGAGCGGCTGGATCCATAGGCAGTGAAATTTCGAGAAAGGTCAGTCTATATAATTACAAAAGATTAATTCTTTTAGACAATTCAGAGTCACCCCTTTATGATCTTCAACAAGAGTTCAAACAACAAGGATTAGGGAATATAGAAGTCATTGTTGCCGATATACGCAACAGAACCAGAATTGATCAAATACTTAATGAGTATAAGCCAAAAGTTGTGTTCCATGCTGCAGCTTATAAACATGTGCCATTAATGGAAAATAATCCGTTTGAAGCTGTGAGTGTTAATATAAACGGCACTAAAAATGTAGCTGATATGGCTGTTAAGCATGGTGTTGATAAATTTGTATTGATCTCAACGGACAAAGCGGTCAACCCAACAAATGTTATGGGAGCGTCTAAGCGGATTGCGGAGCTTTATGTGACCTGTCTCAAAGGAAAAGGACACACCAAATTCATAACCACAAGGTTTGGAAATGTTTTAGGATCTAATGGTTCAGTGATTCCATTATTTAAAAAACAAATTGAAAAAGGTGGGCCTTTAACAGTGACCCATAAGGATATTACACGTTACTTCATGACTATTCCTGAAGCATGCCAGCTCGTTTTAGAAGCTGCCGCCATGGGTAATGGCGGAGAAATTTTCGTGTTCGATATGGGCGAACCAATTAAAATTTTCAACCTTGCGAAAAACATGATCATACTATCTGGTTTACGCTACCCAGAGGATGTTGACATTAAAATCACTGGTTTAAGACCAGGGGAAAAGATTTACGAAGAGCTTTTGGCGGATGGCGAGAACACCACGAAAACCTATCATGAAAAAATAATGATTGCAAAATCTCGATATGTGGATATTGAAAGTGTTGAAAAACAAATTAACAAACTTACTGCTGTGAATTCTTTAACACAACCTTTAGAAATAGTATCTTCGATAAAAGTTTTAATTCCTGAATATATATCTAATAACTCAACGTACGAAGTTTTAGATATTAAAAAATAATCCTATTTTTAATCCAAGCCTTTAAAACCATTTACATGAAAACACGTCTTGTCATAATTTTAATATTAGCGATATCTATGGCCACATCATGTGCATCCCGTAAAGATCTTGTATATTTTCAAGATGAACCCTTGAGCGGGGGCTATATAGATTCAGCGCCAGAACAGCTAGTTTACAAACCGGATGATATATTAACTATAAATGTCTCTGCTGCAGATCCTTTAGCGGCCAAACCTTTCAATTTGGCCGTCGTATCTGAAAGTGAAGATCTTTTGAGTGTAACTGGAGCTACCAGAATGCAGACATATTTGATAGACTATAATGGTAATATTGAGTTTCCTGTTTTGGGAACTTTGCATATTGCAGGAATGACTAGAATAGAACTAACAACTATGCTTAAAGAAAAAATCAGTATCTATGCAAAGGATCCCATTATTAATATTAGACTTATTAACTTTACAGTGACGGTGATTGGTGAAGTTTCAAGTCCGGGGACTTTTACTATTCAGAGCGAACGAATTTCCTTACCTGAAGCTCTTGGCATGGCCAATGACCTAACCATTTATGGTCAACGCGAAAATGTTCTTTTGATTCGTGAGGTTGAAGGTAAAAAAAAGTTTGCGAAGATTGATTTGACCTCAGTAAACGCTGTAAGCTCACCAATCTATTATCTACAGCAGAACGATGTTATTGTTGTAGAGCCAAATAATGCAAGAATACGATCATCTAATTATAACCCGAACAATGCTATTATCATTTCAGCATTAACCGCCTTAACTACAATTGTAGCAATCTTTTTAATTAGATAGTTAAAATAAAAATAAGAAAGTTTCATGGAGTCGAAAATTAACACATCTACAAATGAAATCAAAAAAACGCTCGACCTCTATCTTTCTAGATGGAAGTTAATATCCTTTTTTGTGATTATTGCTATGGCATTAGCCTACAGTTTCCTTCGTTATTCGACTTACCAATATGAAGCTACCGCAACTATTAAAATTAAAGATGAACAGCAATCCCAAAAGCTCCCAACTATGGCAGAAATGACCGGATCAGGTCTTTTTTCTGACGGAACTAATAAAATAAAAGATGAAATTGAGGTTATGACCTCAAGAACCGTAATTTCTAATATTGTAAAAAAACTAGAACTCAATATTAGATATTTTGAGCAAGGTAAGATTAAGGAACAAGAGTTATATAAGAATCCACCTATAAAATTAAATTTTTTCGCTAGTGATTCTATCATTCACCAAGTAGATACTATACTTTTTATAAAGATAAAATCCCTATCAGAATTTTTAATGTTCAGAGATGATGGAAAATCCATTATAGATCGTGATGACTCTGAAGGGAAAACATTTTCTTTCGGTGATCGTATTAAAACAGGCTTTGGTGATATGGTTATAGTCCCAAATATTGGAAAGTACGCACCAAAAAAAGGAAGTAATTTAAAGGTTTCAATAAGCCCTGTATCTGCGATTGTAGACAGTTATGAACAAAAGATTCAGACATTTATGGAAGATGGATCAACGGTTGTGAAGCTGTCACTTAAAGATAATATTCCTGCTAAAGCCGTTGATATCCTTAACCAGATAATTAAAGAATATAATAATGATGTTATTGCCGATAAAGAAGAGGTCATAAAAGTAACTTCAGATTTCATAAATAATCGTTTAGAACTGGTTTTTAAAGAATTGGAAGAGGTGGATTTTACAGCCGAGCAGCTTCAGAAAAGAAATAATTTGACCGCTCTTGGCTCTCAAGCCAATATTTACTTGGAAAGTGAAAGACAGACTGAACTCCAAATAAACAATACCGCCAATACAATTCAATTAATAGATTATTTACAACAAGAAATAAAAGAAAAGAACAAAAATTCTGATTTATTACCATCCAACATAGGAATTGCTGACCCCAACATAGCTCAAGTTACACGAACCCATAATGATCTGGTTGCACAACGTGATAGAATATTGAAAAATTCAAGTGAAATAAACCCGACGGTAATTAATTTAAACAATCAGATAGATGCCTTAAAACTCAATTTGGAGAGATCCTTGGAGAGTATGAAGTCGACAAGTGAGATTACCTTAAACAACCTAAATAGGGAAGATCAAAGAATTAGAGGTCAACTTTATACAGCTCCAACAAAACAAAGACAACTTCGTGACATTGAACGCCAACAAGGTATCAAAGAATCTCTGTATTTGTTTCTGTTGGAAAAGCGCGAAGAATCTGCAATAAGCCTCGGTATGTTTACGCAAAATGCTAAAGTGATTGACTCAGCATATTCAACTTATAAGCCAGTTGCACCTAATATGATGGTTACATATTTAGGAGCCATTTTGTTTGGATTGATGATTCCTATTGGTTTTATTTATTTAATGGACTTACTGGATACTAAAATTTATGATAAGGATGACTTAATGAGTGTTCTGAAAATTCCATACATTGGTGATGTTCCTCAGACCAGCAAAAAAACAAAACTGGTAAACAGAGTCGACTATTCTCCTAAAGCGGAAGCTTTTAGGATTTTGAGGTCGAATATTGATTTTGTATTAAAAGATCATGGCACAAATGCGAAAAAAATATTTATCACCTCTACTCGGGCGCAAGAAGGAAAATCGCACACCAGTACCAACTTAGCCTCTTCTATTTCATTTTCTGAAAAATCAGTGTTGCTAATTGAAATGGATATTCGTGTGCCAAAAATCATGCAGTACCTTAAAGAGAAACCTTCCGTCAAAGTCGGTCTGTCGGATTATTTAGCAGATAAAAAGCTTAGACCTGGTGAGATTGTTACCAAACTAAAAGATAATGCTTATTTAGATATCATTGCCTCAGGAACGATACCTCCTAATCCGTCTGAACTTTTAATGAGTCCAAGAGTTGAGGAATTATTTAAATATTTTGATGACAAATACGATTATATTATTGTAGATGCTTCTGCGGTGGGATTAGTCAGTGATACCCTTCTCATTTCTAAATTTGCCGATATGTTCATATACGTTGTAAGCGCTGATAATATTGATAAGAGACATTTAGCAGCTGTCGCCAAGCCTCTGTATGCAGATAATAGATTACCAAAAATGAATGTGCTTTTAAACGGAACCAATTTTGACAAAAAAGGTTACGGGTATGGATATGGTTATGGAAACAATCCAAATAAAAAGAAAAAGTGGTACCAGTTTGGATAACTGTAGATGAATTATTCCTTTTAGACTAAGTCAATTGTTTCATTTTATATTTCCATTTTGTAATCATTAAATTAATATTTTTGTCTCGTAAATATTGCTTAAAATTAAAATAGGTAGCCATTGCTCTTGCAGTGGCTTTAGCTTTTAAAGATGTTGAGTCATAAATAATATGATGTTCATAAAAATAGTCTGTGTCACACCAACGATCCTTATAATCACTTTCACCCTTAGAGAAATCTAATATTTCTATTTTGTTCTCTATGCACCATTCTATTAAATAATAGATTTCAATATTGCCTAATCCAACTCTAGAGTAATTAATATCAAAAGTCCTTAATGCGACAACCAATTTATCTCCATACGCAAAACTAAATGACAATGCAATAGGTATACCAGCATCATAAATTACAAACAAAGCCACTAGCTTTTTATTAATTAAAGGAAAAAGAACTTCTTTATAAAAATTCCACATTGGTAGTACCGTATTATGGGTATTTATGGCATCGAACCGAGACTCAAGAATTCTTTCAAAATCATGTATCAAGGAATTATATTCTTCTTCTTCAATATTTCCAAAAAACATCTTCTTAGTGATATCATGATTCTCATGAAGTTGTTTAATAGCTCTTCTAAAATTATATCTACTCTTGCTTGAGTTATAGCATTTTAAAATAACATCATCAATCGTATTATATTTGACCAAATCAACATATAAGCCCTTGTACTGCCTTATTTTAAGAATTTTAATATCGGAAGACTTAATGGTCTTTTCAGAATCTAAATATTGTGGGACATCGTAAACAACAAAACACTTTCCTTTATAATCAGTTACACTTTGATTAATTTGGTAAAACATACCACTAGTTATATTTTCACCAATATTAACATATTGATCAGGCCACTTTCCTTTTATGAACTTTACACCCTCTAGGAATTTAAACTTATGTGCATTTCGACCTTTACCATAGTGCCTTAGCCATATATTTTCGTAAATATTACTAGTAAACGGGTTAGATCTCATTTGTTTTAAATTTGGTTGAAAACTACAAATAAATTATAACTTTCTTCGCGTTCTCTCGGTCTTTAATAAGGTCAACTCCCTACTCGTCTGACCTGCAACCGAGGTATTCTCCTCTGCCCTTCTGATTAAATAGGGCATCACATCCTTTACTGGACCAAAGGGCACATATTTAGCTACATTATAGCCATGTTCAGCCAGA
>Ga0208015_1000997_pt1 | contig 11151 bp, 7 predicted proteins | sample 26BtaG_FD_184101 | JGI IMG/M metagenome (GOLD analysis project Ga0208015, IMG submission 184101) | Marine viral communities from Cariaco Basin, Caribbean Sea - 26B_WHOI_OMZ_CsCl (SPAdes) (version 2) | ecosystem: Environmental > Aquatic > Marine > Oceanic | place: Caribbean Sea: Cariaco Basin...
CGAGAAAAGTAGCGGTTTACAGGCTTGCTCTTTGCCAACCGAGTTTTATGCTATTGCTTTGCTACGTCACTTTGCCAATAGCAAATACTGGCTTTATAGAGCACTAAATAGTAATAAAAATACCAACTGGTCATTCAATAATAAAAACTGGGCAGATAAACCTGCGCTTATTAAGACAAACTGCGGCTATTATCGCATTGTGCCGATAGCCCTGCAAGGACGATTATGTCTTAGCCTTATACAGTATTTCAGCGTGAAGCGATTACTTTAACCCATCTTCACAGTCAGCCAACGTTATGTAGCCTAGCTTGATGAGCGGATAATATTATAGTATGGCTTAATTCAGCGTATAGATAAGTTACCTAGGATAAGCCAAGCTGATTTTATTTATTTTAATTTAGAGTACTGAACTCGTTAATAAAGTCTTTAGTTTAGCCAAAATATCGCCTATTTGGGTCAATAATAAAGTTGTACTGTTAATAAAAAATACCCTATAGTGCATTTATGACTTCTTACCGCCCGAAACTTGTTGAGAACGCGTTTGTTGATTTTATCAGTCAACGTATCAGCCCTTTCCATTCTCCCTTAAGCCCTAAGGTTCAATTAATGAGCCGACAATGGCTGACGGATGACCTGATCGCCCTACAGTTGCGCCCCAACAAAAATTGGTTGCAGCGTTTGCGTAAAGCTACTCAAGGGTCTATGGCTTGGCAACCCGGACAAAACCTAACTTTAGGAGTGACATTGGGCGGTATTCGCCACAATCGCTCTTATTCTTTAGTGGGCACATCGACGATTTGCCCTCTCTTGCCAGCCACTTATGCTGACCCGCAGGCTGTTAGCAAGCGCCAAAATAAGCAGCAGCAGAAACAGCAGCAGAAGCTATCGAATACGATCGATACCCTAACCTTGGTCATTCGACCCCAAGGACAGATTTCCGATTATTTAGCGCATGTCGCTGAAATTGGTGAAGTGTACGATTGCTCTTTGCCCCAAGGTAATTTTACCTTAGCAGGTCATGGAGTAAGCACAAGCCAGCCTTTGGGTTTTGTGGCTTCAGGCAGTGGCATTACCCCTATGCCGGGGTTGATTATTGAAGCGTTACAAACGGGCACTAACAAGCGCCCAGTCACCCTATTGTATTATCATCATCAACACGCTTTTGCAGAATTTTGGCAGCATCTTAGCGAGCGCTATGCTAATTTTCATTATCACTTGGTTAATACCCAAGATTCTGACAGCTATGTGGCGGCTAGCCGTTATATTGCTTTACCGGTATTATCTGCCACCCAACTCGATACCCCAGAATGCCGTATCTTTGCTTGCGGCTCCACCTCAATGTTAGCCGGACTCACCGAAGCTTTAGGGGAACTTGAGCACAATCAAGCGGCCGCTACAGACGAGGTTTCCGTAGCCAATACAGAATTATCCACCTCAACGATAGCCAATTTAGCCGTTGAAAACTTTGACCAAGTCTTGGCACCGAGCGCGCCTATAGCAGGGGCTGACTCATTAGCAGACAACGCGGCCATTGCGGCAAGCTCTGCGCCACCTTTAAATATTCACTTGCGCCGTCGTGGTCGCATTCTACCCGTACTTGCTGCCTCACAAAGTATTTTGCAATGTGCAGAAGCCGAGCGCATCCAGTTGCCGCATGGCTGCCGCCAAGGTATTTGTAATACCTGCCGCTGCGATAAGATTAGCGGGGTGGTCAAAGACATAGTGACCGGCAAAATCACGCACGGTGGTCAAGAGTCCATCAAACCTTGTATTAGTATCGCTTTAACCGATGTGGTATTGGATGCTTAACAGAGAGCCTCTCTAGGCTCACCTAGCGGCTAAGTACTGAAGCGTTATGCAATGACAGTACTCGCCTTGTACGCTAATCATAATAGATGAACAAGGATCTCTCATGAGCACGATCTTTACTTTACCGACGCTAAGTGCCGCCCTATCTATCCTACCGTCGTCCTTACCTTTTATAGCTAAGGCGCCTGCTGCTAAACCTACGCAGCCCGCTAATAAATTCGTGGCGGCGGCTGAGTCTATAGCGGCTAGCAGTATGGGCGATAAATACCCTATCCTGTCGACCTCGCCTTTATCGAGCAAAGAGACTGCTGCCTTGGCTGCCGAGTTGGATGCGATTCGCGATGAGGTTATGGCAGATTTAGGCGAACAAGATGCGCTGTATATTCGCCGCGTTTATGCCACCGTTGCCTATAGTGAGATTGCTGGACGTTTATTACTGGTAGCGGCTGCCTTGCCCAAGAGCAAACGCGCTCGTTTAGGGTTGTGGTTGGCCGGCGTCACCTCACTAAGCTTGAGCAAAATTCTAAACAATATGGAGCTTGGTCACAATGTCATGCACGGTCAATACGACTGGCTGCAAGACAACCATCTCAATAGCCGTCAGTTTGATTGGGACAACATGTGCCCTGCCCCGCTGTGGCAACACTCGCACAACTACTTACACCATACTTTTACCAATATCGTCGGCCGTGACCATGATGTCGGCTATCACTTGGTACGCATCACTGATGAGCAGCCGTGGCAGCCCCACGACCGTTTTAATCTGCTTAAAATTGCCTTTTTAGCGATGGGTTTTGAGTGGGCAGTCGCCTTTCATGACGTGCAAATTAGTTTTCAAGAGTATAAGCAAAGCGATGAATTCCCCACTATTATGCGGCAGAAGTCGCGCTCTTTACTCGCCAAAATAGTTCGACAAGTTGGTAAAGACTATGTCGCCTTACCACTAGCGACTGGCCTAATCGGGGGCAAACGCAGTGTGGCTTATACCTTAACCGGCAATATTACCGCTAATATCGCGCGCAATATCTGGACTTGGGCGGTTATTTTCTGTGGTCACTTTACTGAGCAGGCGCATATCTATACCCATCTTGATGATAATGAAACCCGTGGTGATTGGTATGTGCGACAGATGCTAGGCTCAAGTAATATTACGGGCAGCAAATTGTTCCATATTATGACGGGTAACCTATCGCATCAAATTGAACACCATCTGTTCCCTGACTTACCTGCCAATCGTTATGCCAGCATCGCTCCTAAAGTGGCTGCGGTCTGTAAAAAGTATAATTTATCGTATAATACCGGCCCTTTTTCTACGCAGCTAAGCCAGGTAATTCGCCGTATTCATTATTTTAGCCAGCAAACTGCCGCCGAGAAGTTAGCCAGTCAACAAGCTAAAATCAATAAGGTAGCCGATGAGCCTGCTATCAGCAATGCTGTCTTTAATGATGAGCTAACCTTTACTGCCGAATCCGCCTCTAAAGAATCAGCTACAGAATCCGCCACAGGGTATAAAAGTGGCTTTCGCTTTGTCTCAGCACAGCGCAAACGTTTTATTAAAAAACTGCCGCCAATTTTGGCACAAACCTTGGCTTATATTTAATAGCTGCCCGTTTAAATAGCGGTCATAGGCTAGTAGTTATTGCTTAGCGACCTCACGACCTCACCCTTGGAGGCAGGGCATTAAAGTAAGCTACGTATGCTTAGAACTGCAACACATTAGGGGTTTACTGTGTACGTAACTTACTGTTTATACATTAACTTTGTTTTTAATCTCGTTATAATAAAGGTCTAAGTCAACACGCCACTCTTAGTTGACGATTGCTTTTTTTATTTGGAGATTATTATGTCAATCGACATCACTCATAACGAAAATGCCCAACGCTTTGAAACCACTATTGACGGTCATACCGGTTATATCAGTTACCAAGATCAAGGAGACGCTTTAGTCTACGACCACACTATCGTCCCTAGCGAATTAGGCGGTAAAGGCGTGGGTTCAGCCTTGGTGAAACACGCTTTAGATTACGCGCGCAGTCACGATAAAAAAGTAGTGCCGCAGTGCTCTTTTGTGGCGACTTATATCAAGAAACGTCCTGAGTATGCTGACTTGGTAAAATAGTCCAATTATTGTTGTCTCTACCTATTGCCGCTATGCCTCTTTCAGTAGGAATGTGCTACAGTCGCTAGGGTGAGAGAGCGCATTAGCTTATTCACTACCGTCGGTAACCTAGCGGCTACTGGTCGGTACTGTCCTATCTTTATAATTATAAATAGAGCCTCATAACGGCTCTATTTGTTTCTGGTTTCTCACTTTAAGGAGGGGTCTATGAGTCATTTAACCGATGCTCAAGTTGCTTTGCAATTACAAGATCTAGCGGGTTGGTCTCACGAAGGTGATGCCATTGTTAAGACTTACAAATTTAATGACTTTATTGAAGCCATTAGCTTTATGAATCAGGTGGCCTTTCATGCAGAAAAGCTAGAGCACCATCCTGAGTGGAGCAATGTCTATAATAAAGTAACGGTGCGGTTAATCAGCCATGATGTCAGCGGCATTACCAGTCGTGATATCCAATTGGCGAAGCGCATGGAGCAAATTTTGCAACCCAAACGTTTTTAGCCATTAAGGGAGCCGAGTTTAAATGATCTGACTGTCAGCACTCTCCTGTCTTTAATAACAATAAGGGGTGGCGGCGTTAGTAACAGCAACCCGGTAGTAGTACAGATATAGCGTAAGCGATTGGCAGAGTGACAGGAAAGTTACTCTGCCATTTTTGCTTTAAAGCTGTACCTTTTTAGCCAATCACTTTTACAAGAAGTCATCTTAGCAGCACCACAATGCATACTATGCTTATGATTTTTATATATATTATTTTAATACCTTATTTTTTTAGTAGCTTTAAATTTTTACACATTTAGTGTGATTTATTTAATCACCTACCTTATGTTTAGCAGTTTTATACTCAGCTACTTCTATATCAATCTACTTCTGTACTAATCAAGCCATACCAATAAAGGAGCTCCACTATGTCAGAGACTTCACAGACTACTTCTACCCCTGCTACTACTGTCGATACAGAGTCACGCCCTTATGCTGTTATTCTTTACGGCGCGACCAGTTTTGTAGGACAGATTACCGCACATTACCTCGCCAAATTTCTACAAGATAAGCCTACGCAATGGGCGATCGCTGGACGCAACGCAGACAAGCTTGAGGGTTTGGAAAAAGATTTGCGTAAAGCTGCCGAGGCTAATAAAAGTGGCGATTTCTCCATGCCAGCCACTATCATTGCCAATAGCGATGATGCGGCAAGTTTAGATGAGATGTGCCAGCAAGGCCAAGTGATTATCTCTACAGTAGGGCCCTATCTCCAATACGGTGAGCCCTTGGTAAAAGCCTGTGCGGAAAACGGCACAGATTACGTAGATTTAACCGGTGAAAGTATCTTTATTAAAGATATGTTGGATAAGTATCAAGCTACGGCTCAACAGTCTGGTGCCCGTATTGTTAACTCGTGTGGCTTTGATTCTATTCCGTCAGATTTAGGCGTCTACTTCACGCAGCAAGCGGCTAAAGAGCGCTTCAATGCCGCCTGCCCTGAGATTCATATGCGCGTAAAAGCCGCTAAAGGAGGACTCTCTGGCGGTACCATAGCCTCGATGGCGACTATCTTTGCTGAAGTTGGTCAAGATAAGTCTCGCCGTAAGCAACTGGCGAACCCTTACCTGCTGAATGATGATAATCAAGTCCCTAGTGTGCGTCAGGTGTCGCATGCCAAACCGACCTTTGATGCTGAGCACGACCGTTGGTTAGCGCCTTTTATTATGGACAGTATCAATACGCGTATTGTCCATCGCAGCAACCAGCTTTTAGACTATGCCTATAGCCGTGATTTTAAATACGATGAAGCTATGTGGATGCCCGCTGGTATTAAAGGCCGAGCCATGAGCTATGCCCTAACGGCGGGTATCGGCGGGTTTGCGGTAGCTATGAGCTTTGCCAAAAGCCGTGAGCTGCTCTCTGACCACGTCTTGCCTAAATCAGGCGATGGTCCAAGTGCTGAGGAACAAGAAAACGGCTATTTTGACATTCGTTTCTTTGGCAGTACCGCTGTAGGTGAGACTATCACTACTAAGGTCACAGGCGATAAAGACCCAGGCTATGGCAGTACTTCGCAAATGTTAGCGCAAGCGGCTCTATGTTTAGTAGAAGATATCGATCATGATGAAATTGGCGGGGGTTTCTGGACACCGGCTTCTGCTATGGGCGAAAGCTTAATCCAGCGTCTAACCGAACATGCGGGCTTGGCTTTTAGCGTTATTGAGGGCTAGGGCGTGTCCTCGATTGAATTATGAGACTAAAAGTGAGATAGATTTTTGTCAGTCCATGGAAATTTTGCAGAGAATATGAGCATATTGTCCAGAAATTTTCGCAGAATGGCGGAAATGTAGCCAGTTTTAGTCCATTACACGCTAGTGTTGTTAATTGAGGACATGCCCTAACACGTTTACTCATAATGATACATAACACTACATTTTGTTAGCTTAATGACACAGCCATATTAGTTGTCCTCAAGTAATATCTATCTATTGCGTTAGCAAGTCTATTCTATGATTGTTAGCGCTATAGCTCACCCTATTATCTTTAACACTTTGTTTTTGAATAAGTTATATTTTAAATAACGGGTTTAGACCGCTAGTAGTCTATTTTGTTATTTCGGTAACTAGACCCCCTATTTATTTAATTTTTACCTGTATCTTTATACTTTTACGAAACTGCTAAAAACCTATTTTTAGCTCGTTATCGTTAAGCAAAGATTTATTGAGTGACTATGCTAATAGAAGTAAGGTCGCCATTAAAAACAAGGTCAATAGAAAATAGCAGTGCTATAAGATTATTAAAAGGAAAAATAGATTTTGCCTGTACTGCTTAGCTACTTATTAGTTGCTTAGTAATTAAATACAGTAAGGCTTATTGAAATTTTAAACTACTCTTGAGGAATAATAATGAAATTAAATCTATTAACAACAGCTATCGCAGTTTCTGGTTTTGCCCTATTAGCCAATAGTGCCAATGCGGCAATGACGACTGACCACCATGGTAACGTAGGCTATGACAGTTACGACGAATGTGTGGCGGCAGTCAATGATGGCTCTGCTAAGTTCTATACCCCTTATACTTATCAAAACCCTCAACGCCGAGCCGGTGAAGCCTCTGTGAAAAAGATGGCTTTATCAGAAGTCACTATCCCGACTGCTATGTTAGGCGATATGCCTGTTAAGAATGCTGACTATAGCGCAGGGGCTTGTGACCAAGGCGTGGGCCAATCGCAAGGTCGCTATGGCGTATCAGGTGCTTTAGTGGGTAAATACGTGCCATTTGCGGCAGACATGCCAGTGAACGTCTATATGAACAGCAAAGGCGAACCTGTGCGTGTGACCATGCAACAGTGTGATAATCACTTTGGCAGTAAGTTCCCTATGCCCATTGGCAGCAAAATCGCTACTACTGAAATCGTAGCACCGCCAGAAGCACAGGTAGCTATCAATGAAGAGCGCAGCGTTGAAGTCATCACTACTGAAGTAAAACGTGTTATCCGCCCTAGTAATTATAAGGTCAAACAAGTCCTTATCGCTCCGCAAGACCAAGTCAATCGTATTGCTACTGCTGAAGGTACTGCAGTCACGGTAGAGGGAGCAGGTGGTACGGCTTATGTAGGTAACGAAGCTGATCCTCGTATTCTTAATGAAGTAGAAGTAGATGAGCCAGTCGTCGTGATTGAAGTCCCTAACGATGATGAGCAGAATGTAGTTGAATTAGAAACGGATTACACTTTAGAAGATTAAGTCTTTACCTGTTAACTGCTTAACACTCAAGTCTTATTTATAAAAAAGAACACCTTAATTTAAGGTGTTCTTTTTTTTGGGTGAAACAAAGGCGTTATAACGTTTATTTTAAATAGCAAAACTATGACATAGGGTTAATAACTCTAAAATATAACTCCGACATACTAGCAAAACAGTTAAATATAATTATTTTAACTTAACAGTTTTTTTAGTATTAATGAAACTAACTCTGATTTAATTTTTGTTTATTTAACTTAATACTGATCTAACTTAATACTGATTTAAATTAATAACCGTTACTTAGTGAATTTATCACATAACTACTATTTAAGGAGAAAGATTATGCAGGGTTATTCACTACTACCAATGGCTCTATTTTCAGCAGCCCTAGCCCTTCCTACAGTAACGCTAGCCGCCGTCCCAATGGAAGCGGCTATTGCCGATACTGCTAGTGCCGAGATGGCAGCAGCAGACTCACAACAACACGACTTACAAGAAGAAGATTTGCAAGAAAAAGACTATGCGACAGCCGGCGCTGCTGTAGGTACTGTAACCGTAGCTACGGCACACGCCCCTAGCCATGATGTGGCGGCTATGGTCGAAGAAGATATGGCTCAGGCCAATGGCGCAGAGGCAGGCGATGCGGCTATAGCGACCGCAACTGCTGCACCAGCCGCCAATCAGCAGCCTGCAAGTTTGAACCAACAACATAGCTCTGCAGATTATAAGCGACTCATGCAAGGCGAGGCTAATCGTGGTAATGTCAGTCCGGCTAATTTAGGCGCACAACCCGCACCCAACACCTTACAGCAGAAAGTAAAAGGTCCGCATGGTGAGCTACTAGCTACCCAACCTGGTGAAGTACAATTGCAAGAAAACCGTCGTTTTAAAACGCGCTAAGCTGTACTCTTTAGGGCTATTGACGAAAAGATGTGATTATTCAATCAGCGCTAAGACAGAAAAAAGGCAACCCATAATGGATTGCCTTTTTTATTGAACGATACTAGCTAGATTGAGCAGCTGTATCTCTTAAAAAATGTCTCTTAAAAAACGAATCTTATTTTTTAAGACCAGCCTCTTTAAGTAGTGCGCCTAAAGTACCGATTTTATTCTCATCTTTAGCAGGTTTCGCTGGAGCGGCTTTATGGTCTGCACGAGTATTGCGTGGTTTGTCCTTACCACGAGCTTGCTCACGACGAGCTCCGCCACGATTATCCATACCCGCACCACGATTCTGACCGCTTCTCGCTGCAGGCTTACCGCTACGAGCGCCACGACGGTTGTCTTTTTGCTCGCCATCTGCTGCTTGCGCTGCCGCTGCTGGCTTGGCTCTAGGCGCAGCTTCAGGTTTCATGCTAAAACCAATACGGCCGCGTTTTTCATCGACAGATAGGACGCGTACCTTAACGATATCGCCTGGCTTCACGCGGTTCATCGGATCTTCAACGAAGTCATTCGCCATTTGTGAGATATGGACCAGACCGTCTTGATGGACGCCCACATCAACGAAACAACCGAAGGCAGTCACGTTGGTGACGACGCCTTCTAAAGTCATGCCTTCTTCTAAATCACCGATACTGCTGACGTCTTCTCTAAAATTCGCCGTTTTGAACTCAGGACGAGGGTCATGAGCCGGTTTAGCTAATTCTTGTATGACCGCTGAGACGCTAACGTCATCATTGGCTGCTGTTAGATTGTTGGTATCTAAGGTATTTAGCGTGCTGTCATTACCCAGCAACTCTTCTAGCGACTTGCCTGATTTTTCTAGCAACTCTTGCACTAGCGCATAACTCTCTGGATGCACCCCAGTAGCGTCTAACGGATTGTCGCCATCACGTACCCGTAGGAAACCAGCGGCTTGCTCAAAAGTTTTCACGCCTAAACGTGGCACTTCTTTGAGCTGCTCACGGCTAGCAAAAGCACCGTGCTCTTGACGATAATTCACAATTTGCTGCGCCACATTGCGGTTAAGACCCGCAATGTGCGTTAGGATAGCGGGACTGGCGGTATTGACGTCAACGCCCACAGCGTTCACACAATCCTGAGTCACTTTATCCAAGCTATCCGCCAACTGCGTTTGGTTAACATCATGTTGATATTGTCCAACGCCAATCGCTTTTGGATCTACTTTTACCAATTCAGAGAGTGGATCTTGCAAGCGACGCGCGATTGATACCGCACCACGTAGCGAGACGTCTAAAGTAGACAATTCATCACTCGCCAATTCGCTTGCTGAATAGACAGAAGCGCCAGATTCATTAACGACGACGGCTTTGGCATTGATATCTGCATCCGCATCGATAACGGTCTTAATCATAGCATCTGTTTCACGGCTGGCAGTACCATTACCGATAGCAATAAGCTCAACTTGATGATTTTTTAGCAAGTCATGGATAACGGCTTTAGCTTCCGCCATTTTATTGTCTGGCGCAAAAGGATAGACCGTTGCTGTAGCCGGTTTGCCCTCTGCATCGATAGCGACTTGGCCTTTATCATCAATGACGGCCATTTTGACGCCATGACGGATACCAGGATCTACGCCTAGAATCACTTTACGACCCGCAGGAGCGGCCATAAGGAGATGCTGTAGATTATTGGCAAACACATCGATAGCATCAGCTTCTGCAGTCAGACGACGCTCAGTCAGCAAACGGTGCTCGATATGCGGGCGCCATTTGTCTTGCCATAAACTGGTAGCTGCTTCACGTAAGAACTCACGACGCTCAGCAGGTGCCGTAGCATCAAGCTCGAAACGGCTGATAATTTTTTCAATAAACGGCGCATCTTCACCAGCGACTTTCAGCACCAAGACATTTTCTTGGCGGCCGCGGAGCATGGCTAATAGACGGTGGTTTGGTAAGCGAGCTAATGGCTCACTATGCTCAAAGTAATCTGAGAACTTTTCGCCCACTTCGCGCTTTTCTTCATTGGCAAGCGCTGAATTGATGGTCGCTGTTTTAGCAAAGCCTACGCGCAAGGTATCTAATAGATCGAGGGCTTGGGTCCACTCGTCAATGATAATCGCTTGTACGCCCGCCAACTGCTTGTCAGTATCCGCAAAGTCGACTTCGATTTCGTTGCCGCTATCATCGGTGATGGTCGCTGGCATCTCGTAGTCTGCAAGCGCTGCAATCGGCGTAATCTCTTCCAATTTTAGCTTTTGCGCTGCAACATCTAAGCCCGCTGCACGAGCTTTCGCCGCTAGCGAGCGACGACGCGGACGGTAAGGCAAGTAGATGTCTTCTAACTCAAGTTTAGAAGTCGCTTTATCGATACGGGCTTGTAGCTCGTCCGTCAAGTTACCTTGAGAGGTCAACAGCTGCGTAATCTTGAGCCGACGCGTGGCCATATCACGCTCATAGCTGAGGGCTTTTTCGAGCGCTCGCAGCTGCGTGTCATCGAGACCTTGCGTTTTCTCTTTGCGATAACGGGCAATAAAGGGCACCGTGGCACCTTCGTCAATGAGTTTGACGAAAGCATTCACTTGCGCAGTCT
>Ga0208015_1000998_pt1 | contig 11147 bp, 1 predicted proteins | sample 26BtaG_FD_184101 | JGI IMG/M metagenome (GOLD analysis project Ga0208015, IMG submission 184101) | Marine viral communities from Cariaco Basin, Caribbean Sea - 26B_WHOI_OMZ_CsCl (SPAdes) (version 2) | ecosystem: Environmental > Aquatic > Marine > Oceanic | place: Caribbean Sea: Cariaco Basin...
TGAGGCTATTGGTGCCATTACTAGTGGCTCAGTTAGTATTCTTCCTCCAGAAACAGCGAAATATAATACAGACGGCACACTTGATGTGGCAGCTGGTACACAGGCTGGTCAGGCGGTCAATCTGGAACAGTTAAATACTGCTATCGCAGAAAGCAGTAACAAGTACTTTAGTGTTAATTCTACCGAAGTTCCTAACCGTAATAATAATGGCGCTTCGGGTGCCAACGCGATAGCAATTGGTCCTGAAGCCGCAGCACCAGGCGATGAGTCTCTAGCACTAGGTCATAAAGCGCGCGCTGATGCTGATATCTCAACCGCCATTGGTAATAATGTGCGTGCTGAAGGCAAAAGGTCTACTGTACTTGGTAATGACAGCCGGGTATATGGTGCTAAAGGCGTAGCAATTGGTTACGAGGCAGTTAGTAATGGCGAAAACTCACTAGTGATGGGTACTGGGGCTGCGGCTAATGAAAAAAGTACAGGTGCTAGGGTAGATAATGCCATCGTAATTGGAACTAAAGCCAGATCTACCGCGTCAGCTGATGGTATTGCGATTGGTAGAACTGCGCTAGCGGAAGAGAATCGCGCCGTTGCTCAAGGCTTTAATGCAGAATCTACTGCAGATGATGCGATGGCATTTGGTAGTCGTTCGCGAGCAAGTGGTACTAGTGCTCAAGCAAGTGGTACCAGTGCTAATGCTAGCGGTACAAACGCGCAAGCGCGCGGTACTAGTGCCAATGCTAGTGGCATGAACGCACAAGCTAGTGGTACGAATGCTAGCGCTAGTGGTTTCAACGCTCTTGCGCAAGGAACCCGTGCGAAAGGTTACGCCACCGATGGTATCGCTATGGGTACTGATGCAACGTCTGGTTTTGAAGATCCAACTAACCAAGATCCTGATCGTAATACGGCAGGCATCGCCATCGGTAAAAGCTCACTGGCAGACCAAAAACACGCGCTAGCATTAGGTGTTGAAGCAAAGGCTCGCGCTCAATCAGCAACAGCAGTAGGTGACGGGGCTAATGCTAGTGGTATAAGTGCATTGGCTATAGGAACAGGTGCTGCTGCTAATAAACAAGATGCCACAGCGATCGGTCAGGAATCAGTTGCTAGCGCCCAAGATGCCACCGCTTTTGGACGCGGTGCTGCCGCTAGCGCCCAAGATGCCATAGCCTTTGGCCGTGGGGCGCAAGCCGTAGCACAAGGCGCAATGGCGCTTGGCCAAGGTGCCAAAGCAAATACCAATGCCAACGATGTGGCACTAGGCGCAGGCTCAGTCACGGGTGCGGTCGTCAATACCACAAACGCTACGATCGATAAGAATACTTATACTTATGCAGGTACTAATCCAACCAGTACGGTCAGCGTAGGTACAGTAGGGAATGAGCGTACGATTACGAATGTCGCTGCAGGTCGCGTATCAGCAACCAGTACCGATGCAATCAACGGCTCGCAGCTTCATGGCACCAACCAAGCAGTAACTGCATTGGGGAGCAATCTAGATACTGCAGGCCAAAGCGTTGCCACTGCTCTTGGTGGTAACTCAGCCTATAACCCCGCTAATCATACAGTAAGTACCAGTCTGAATGTTAATGGCAACACATACACGAACATCGAAAGTGCCATTAAGTACTCAGCGCAAGGTTGGAATGTCCAAACCAACGGCGATACTGCTAGCAACGTTGCTCCTGGTAGTACTGTACAGTTCAAAGATGGTAAAAATATAAAGGTTACGCGTAATGGCAAAGATATTACGGTCGCTACCGCCGACGATGTAACCTTTACTAACATCACATCGGACAGTATGACAGTTAACAACACCGACAGCATCGCTAAGGGCGGTACTAAAAACTATGTCACTCAAGGTAGTGCTTCTGTAGTGAATGGGGGCGACGTCTATACTGCAATCAACACTACAAATCAGCAATATCAAGGTGATAACGGCGCAGTTGTCACTCGCAATCCGAACCAAGTATTGAAGGTGAAAGGCGGCGCTACAACGGGTACAGAAAACAATATTCAAACAGTATCTAACGCTACAGACGGCAGCATCAGCGTTAAACTGGCTGAAAAGATTGATCTAGGCATTGATGGCCGTGTAAAAATAGGCAGTACGACTATCAATAATACTGGCATGACCATTGCAGGTGGTCCAAGCGTTACCGCTGCTGGCATTAATGCTGGCGATAAAGTCATTACAGGTGTTGCTAACGGCTCAGTAGCTGCTGGTAGCAAAGATGCTGTCAATGGCGGTCAGCTCAGTAGTGCGGCTGCTGCTGCCAAAACAGAAATTACTGCAGGCACTAATGTAGCCAGTGTGACTAAGGGCACAGGTGGTAACGGTCAAGATATTTACACCATTAATGCCAAAGGAGCTAGTACTACAGCAGGCTCAAGTGCGGTCACTGTGACCAATACCACCGATGCTGGCACTAACGTGACTAACGCTGAAGTTGATCTCAGTGCTGACAGTAAAGCAAGCTTAGCCAAGGCAGATAACTCTGTACAGTATGACAATGTGGGTAAGACTAGTGTTACCCTGGGCGGAGCAGGTGCTAGCCCGGTTAAGATGACAAACGTAGCGCCTGGTGAGCTTAATTCAGGCTCAGCAGACGCCGTTAATGGTTCTCAATTGTATGCCACTAATCAAAATGTAACTAAGAATGCGAATGATATCACAACTCTTAAAGGTGGCTTCACCCTAGAAAGTAATGGTGCTAATGGCGCCGCTATAAAAGCTGGTGACACTGTTGATATTGGTACCACAGATAGTGAGACCAACCTTACGGTAACCAAGTCAGGAAACACCATTGACTTTGCTTTAAACAAAAACCTAGATCTTAGTGATACAGGCAGCATAACGACTGGCGCCACCACCGTTAATAGTGATGGCATCACCATCACCAAAGCCGCAGGTGCTCCTGCTGGCATCACTGATGTCAGCTTGACCAATGCAGGTCTTGATAATGGTGGCAACAAAATCACCAATGTTGCTGCTGGTGAGATCAACGGCACCTCAACCGACGCAGTTAATGGCGGCCAGATCCAAGCAGCTGGCGACAGCTTAGCGAATAATGTCTTAGGCGGAGATGCCAAGTATGTAAACAACAGCTTCACCATGAGTGATGTGGGCGGCACCGGTGAGAGCACCATTGACGACGCTATCAAATCGGTCAACAGCACCGCAAACCAAGGTTGGGACGTCAAAGTTAATGGCACTGCCTCTGACAACGTAGCTCCAGGTGAGACCGTACAATTCGTTGATGGTAAGAACATCAAAGTCACCCGCGACAATGATCAAGTCATCAAAGTGGCGACCAGTGACGAAGTTGAGTTCACCAAAGTCACCTTAGGAGACGCTACTAACAACACCATCTTAACCAGCAATGCAAATGGTTTAGATGTCGGTGGTGACAAGATCACCAACGTAGCAGCCGGCACTATTGGCTCAGGCTCAACCGACGCCGTTAATGGCGGTCAGCTATTCGGTACTGCACAGTCTGTTGCTACCAGCTTAGGTGGTAACTCAACAGTGAATGCGGATGGCACAGTTAACGCCCCAAGTTATGAGCTTGATAATGGCAGTAACACCGGTACTAAGGTAGCCGTTAACAACGTCGGCGCCGCATTAGGTAACTTAGATGATCGCACGACCAGCAACACTACCGAGATTAACAAAGGCATCAAATTTGGTAATGGTACAACCAACAACCAATTTGCCTTAGGTGACACCATTAATGTTAAAGGCGACAGCAACCTAACCAGTACCACGACCACTGATGGCGTACAAGTTAGCCTAAACAAAAACCTAGATCTAGGAGCTAGTGGCAGCGTAACGACTGGTGCCACAACCGTTAATGATAATGGCATCATCATCACCAAAGCAGCAGGGGCTCCTGCTGGCATCACTAATGTCAGCTTGACCAATACAGGGCTTGATAATGGTGGCAACAAGATTGTCAACGTAGCCGCTGGCACTATTGGCACAGGCTCAACTGACGCGGTTAATGGTGGTCAGATCCAAGCAGCTGGCGACAGCTTAGCGAATAATGTCTTAGGCGGAGATGCCAAGTATGTAAACAACAGCTTCACCATGAGTGATGTGGGCGGCACCGGTGAGAGCACCATTGACGACGCTATCAAATCGGTCAACAGCACCGCAAACCAAGGTTGGGACGTCAAAGTTAATGGCACTGCCTCTGACAACGTAGCTCCAGGTGAGACCGTACAATTCGTTGATGGTAAGAACATCAAAGTCACCCGCGACAATGATCAAGTCATCAAAGTGGCGACCAGTGACGAAGTTGAGTTCACCAAAGTCACCTTAGGAGACGCTACTAACAACACCATCTTAACCAGCAATGCAAATGGTTTAGATGTCGGTGGTGACAAGATCACCAACGTAGCAGCCGGCACTATTGGCTCAGGCTCAACCGACGCCGTTAATGGCGGTCAGATTAGTAACGTGCTGGGTGGTAGCGTAAATAACAGTACAGGCGACTTTACCGCCAACATCCCGAGTGCAAATGGCGGTATTGGCAACACAGGTGAGAACAACTTCAATGACGCCATTGGTGCCGTCAACGCCACTGTAAATGCCGGTTGGAATGTGAGTGCCAACGGTACTACAGGCGAAAATGTAGCACCGGGTGCCAAGGTCGATTTTAGCAATACCGATGACAATATTGTTATTGCACAAACGGGCACAGATCTTAAGTTCAACTTAAAGAAAGACTTAAAAGTTGACAGCGTCACTACCGTTAACAGCAAGCTTGATGATAGTGGCCTTAGCATTAACGACGGCACAGGCAACCTAACCACCGTCACCAATGATGGCTTAACCATCGCTGGTGGTCCAAGCATCACCAAAACTGGCATTGATGCGGGGAATAACAAAATCGTCAACGTAACTGCTGGTACGGAAGACGACGATGCCGTTAATTTCGGCCAGCTAAGTCAAGTAAGTGGTAATGTGAATAAAGGTCTGAACTTCACAGGTGATGACACTACCACTATTATCAACCGTCAGCTCGGCGATACTCTGAATATCAGAGGCGGTGCAACTGGTGCTCTAACCAATGGCAACATCGGTGTAGTCGCTAACGGTAACCAACTTGAAGTGAAGATGGCTGAAAACATCAACCTTGGTAGCGACGGTAGCGTAACGACGGGTGATACTGTCGTTAATAACGACGGTTTGACCATCGCAGGGGGCCCAAGTGTAACTAAAGATGGCATCGACGCTGGCGGCAGTCAGATCACCAACGTAGGTAGCGGTCTAGGTGGTAAAGATCTAGCTGATATCACAGGTGATGGCTTGAACCATGCCGTTAATGTCGGTGATTTAAAAGACACCATTGGTTATATCAATAAAGATATCGCTGCTTCTAAGACTGAAGTGACTGAAGGTAAAAACATCACAGTAACTGAAACGACAGGTGCTGATGGTCAGACACGCTATGAAGTAGCCACTAAAGACGACTTAGTTGCCGACAGTGTGACAGCTGGCGACGAGGCAGGGGGTACTAAACTTGATAAAGGTGGCGTTACTATCACTGGCGGGCCTAATAAAGACGTCATCTTGGGCAACGATGGCTTAGACAATGGTGGTAACAAAATCACCAATGTCGCTGACGGCGCTATCAACGCAGGTAGTACTGATGCCATCAATGGTGGTCAGTTGCATAATCTTGGTAGCGATGTTGCTGGCATTATCGGTGGTGATGCTACCTATGATGCAGATGGTAACCTAACCGCTAATAACATCGGCGGTACTGGTAAAGGGAATATCAGTGATGCTATTGCTTCTATTAACCAAGGTAATGCTCAGGCCAATGAAGATATCAAAGTCAACACTGATAATATTCAAGCCAATACTGACAGACTAGATGCTGGTCTAAGCTTCGGTGCTGATAATGGTGACAACATCAATAAACCAGTAGGCGATGGCACTGCCCTTAAGTTTGAAGGCAGCGATAACATCACTACAACCACCACTGGCAGCGGCATTAAGTTTGATTTGAATGGCAATATCAGCGTGGATAGCGTGACCACTGGTAATACGACAGTCAATACCAATGGAGTGACCATCAAAGATGGTCCAAGCATAACCACAGAAGGCATCAATGCAGGTAATAAAACAATTACTGGTGTCGCTGATGGTATTGAAGTCAATGACGCTGTCAATCTTGGCCAGTTGAATGCGCTTGATGGCAAACTTAGTAATAGTGTTAATGAGCTAGGTTATAAAATAAATGAAGTAGAAGACGATGCAAATGCGGGTATTTCAGCAGCAATGGCTATGTCTTCACTACCACAAGCTTACATCCCTGGTAAGTCAATGGTTGGTGGTGGTATCGCTACTTATAATGGTCAGAGTGCAGTGGCGATTGGTGTCTCTAAAGTATCTGATAATGGTCGCTGGGTCATTAAGGTAAATGGTACAGCAGATACTCAAGGCAATGCAGGCGGCGCAGTTGGTGCAGGCTTCCATTTCTAATATAAGCACACTACTTCATGGCAGCGTTTATCTATGAATAGACGCTGTCAATTTACCCATAAAATATATTTAGGAATGTGTAATGAAAAAATCTGTATATCGTTATGGCTTATTGGCAACGACCGCTTTACTATTTACGGTAACTGGCTGCAGCCAAAAAAATATCTTACCAACTTGGCATTTGACGCCTGGTGCTCAGCATGGCTCTGTTGATTCTGATGACTTGGTCTTTCCTGATCCAAACAAAGCATGGCAAAAAGGCGGTACCATTGTCAATCATAATGATGTTGCCAAGATTAGAGTAGGAACTACTAAAGATGAGATTTACAAACTCATCGGCACCCCTCATTTTAGTGAAGGCTTCAATGCTCGCGAATGGGATTACATTCTCAAATTTTACAATACCGATAGTGGAGTAGAGGTTTGCCAGTATAAAATTATCTTCGATGACAGTTATGAGGGCAGAATGCGCGACGACGAATTCTTTGCAACTGAATTCTATTGGCTGCCTGCATCCTGCGGTAAATATTCGGAATTTGCGCGTTAACTAAAAAACCTAACGTTATAACATTAACCAAGATAAGGTTTGTCATTATCATTGTTAATACTGCCTTCCAAGCTAGGATCATAGTTTGGAAGGCTTTTTTATGGTTTTTTGGTTGCTTTAGTAAAGTTTAGCGGATTTATTTGAAAAGTTAGACACACAGCTTTTCAATCTTATTTGCAGATGGTGTTTCACAATCTTATCCGCATCCTTTGAATACTATTTTTATTTATAAACAATATGATTTCCTGATTAATAATGCTCTTTAGATAATCATTATTCCTGGGTAGTCCTAAAAATACAGACACTGTATACGAATACAAATAACAGTAGAGCAGCCTAAATAATAAGATAAACAAAGATATTTTTTACAAGGAGTAGTCTTAACTGACGATGGAGTGGAGGTAAAAAGACTAAAAAAACACGGTGCCTAAAAATGTGTTAAACTTTATTTTACAATGAATGACTTCGTTATTTTATAATTGTATTATGGCTGTAGGTCAATAGAATAAGTACATGTAAGATAATATCGTATTATATTATTTAGTCGACCAACCTTGACATGGTGGAGGTCGCTAGTTCGAATCTAGTTACGCCTACCAAAATTCGAAAAGCCCCAATCTTTATGATTGGGGCTTTTTTTGTGCGCGTTTTATAAGGGCTAGCGCGATTCCACTTCTGATATAGCTGTGCTCATTGGCTTTCGCAATAAAAATTCTAGAAAAAGCGTGTGCCCAAATTGTGCCTTTTACCAACTAACCTATGCTGTTAATCCTGTAGACTAGTACATTTTTATAGTCACTAAAGTCGTGAGATAAATACTAAAATTTTTCATTATTCTTTTTCTTTATAATATCTTTTATGTTTCATCAAATAAATTTGTACTCTTAATTAAAATTATGTGTGTTGATAATATGTTTGATTATATTAATTGCATCTTGTCAAAGCAAGATTATGATATTTAACATATAATAAATTTGATATTCTAATATAGATAAAATACAGAGACACACAAAGATAAAAAATTTAGAAAACTATTGATCTTTAATAAGTAGGTTTCAGGGGTTGGTTAGAACTAGCACTCTATTCGTTAGGTAATATAAATGATTAATTATGACAAAGAACGCAAAAAATTCGTACAGTGGGTGAAAAGAAAACTATCAGGTGAAGAGTTACCGTTTGATAAGACTATTCAATCAGAGGTTTTAGTTGAGCCGAATCCATTTAATAGATATACCACAGGTATCTTATACCCAGCGGGTCTTGAAGATGAGCATGAGGTAGTTGATGAAATGGAAGATAGTATTGAGTCTTCATCTAAGACTTCCCAACGATATCAACCCCCGTCTTCTATGGGATTTTCGTTTTATGTAGATTCAAGCCTACGCTACATTAGAGTATCTTTCAATGCTAGTAAATTTGAGTTATTAAGTTCCTCTGAGAGTGGCTTTAGTGAGAGAAGGAGAAAGTGGAAAAAAACCTATTTAGGTGAGTCTGGCATAGATGATGGAAGTGGTAATGGTGTACCCATAAATAAAAGTTCGACTCATTACATCTATAACGATATAGCAAGAATAGACATTATTGTACGTAATCATGGCGATGGAAAAATCATCACAGTTACTTTGTCAAATCTACCTAAACATGATGTTCAATCTGATAAAAGTTATAAAAATAACGACAACCCCTCTTATTTAGATGAATTAAAGGATAAGGTTGCAAACTCATTATTTGAGGTTGAGCTAATTTGTCACTTCGATAAATCCTCACTGAGGAATTATCCTAGAGTTAATAAAGAGCTATTAACTGAAGAAGAGAAAGAATTAGAGCTGCGCTATAAAGATCAGCATGTATATGCAGTTGGGCATGGTGTAGCAGTAGATTGGAAGGAAGTAGATGATAGTGAAATTATGCTATATAGCGATTTCATGCCAGTTTATGAAGTACCTCAGGTAACGGCAGATATAGGCGGCTCATCAAATAGAGTGCTAGATTTCGATTTTTTATCGACAATTGAAAATAATGATGAAGTATTTGAGCAACTTTTAGAGTTCATTGATAGTTATGAAGACTGGATTGATGGCCAGGAAGAGCTTAAAGAGCAAGAAGATGAAGATGAAAAAATAACGGCTCAAAGAATAATTGATCGTATGCATATCGCTGTTAGGCGAATGAAAAGCAGCATATCTGCACTAGAGTCTAATGTTAAGGCTCAACATGCATTTGCATTAGCGAATAAAGCAATGCTTGCCCAAATGCAACGTAGCCGTCCTGAGGTTAATAAGTATAGTTGGCGTCCTTTTCAGCTAGCGTTTTTCCTTATGGTACTCGAATCTATAATAGATGAGGAAGATGATTATCGCGACTTGGTTGACCTAATTTGGTTTCCAACAGGCGGCGGAAAAACCGAAGCTTACCTCGGTGTTATGGCGTTCTTATTTGTCTTTAGAAGGTTAAGTTACACAAGTAGTGGTAATGGTACAGTAGCTATCATGCGTTACACTTTGCGCTTGCTAACCTCTCAACAATTTGTTCGAGCATGTAAAGTTATTGGAGCTTTAGAACTTATTCGAAGAAGTGATGCAGAGCTTGGGGATGAGCCATTTACAGTAGGCCTTTGGTTAGGAGGTTCATCTTCACCGAATACATTTTCACAAGCCAAAGACTATAAGGAAAAGCAAAGCTTCAGCAAGTTCGTACTCCTTGAGTGTCCATGGTGTTCGCAAAAATTTGCAGCAGATAATTATGTAGTAGATGAGGATCGCTTCCATTTCTCATGCACCAACGGCAGTTGTGAATTTGGGAAGGTTAAAAATAATATTTTGCCATTTAACGTAGTTGATGAAGCATTATATAAGAATCCCCCTAGCCTCCTCATAGCAACGGTTGATAAGTTTGCAAGATTAGCTTGGATGGACAGTGCTAATGTATTTTTTGGAGGAAAAGCCAATAGACCTCCAGATTTAATCATTCAAGATGAGTTACATCTTATCTCAGGCGCTTTAGGTTCAATCGTTGGTCTTTATGAGGCGGGGCTTGAAGCTATAATTACATCCCGAGGGGTATATCCAAAGCTCATAGCCTCTACTGCTACGATTCGTCAAGCATCAGAGCAAGTTAAAGCTTTATTTGGCCGAGATATGGCAGTATTTCCACCTGTTGGACTACGCCAAAGAGATGCTTACTTTGCTAAAGAGGTTCCTTTAGAGGTTAAACCTGGTCGACTATATGTGGGGTACTTAGCTTTCAATAGACAACGAAAAAATAGCTTAGAAGACTTATCAGGTGCATTGTTAGCTGCTCCACAGATACTTTATTCTGGTCAAGATAACTTTAAGGATGCTTGGTGGACTCAAATGGTTTATCACGGTAGCTTAAAGAGTGTTGGTAACAGTCAAACTAACTTTCAGAATAATATTCCTAATATTCAGAAAAGATTCTTAATGAATTACTTTTTGACTGAAGCTGATAAACTTAATGTTGGTTATTCACAGAAAATTGAAGAAGTAATTAAAAATCAAAAATATTATGAAGATTTCATTAATGGTAAGTGGTCGATAGGTGAAGAACTACTTGATAGTAAGGATATAGCTGACCTGTATCTACAGTGCTTTCCTGCTCGAAATATTAATACTAAGACTCTCAAGGGTGATAATACGGCAGAGTTCAATGCACAAGTATTTGAATCTTTAAGCTCAGCGTTTTATAAAAGTGATGCTTTAGATGCAGTTCTCGCAACTAACATGGTTTCAGTGGGATTAGACGAACCTAGATTAGCTTTGATGATAATTAATGGACAGCCTTTAACGACAGCTGAGTATATTCAGGCAAGTAGTAGGGTAGGACGTGGAGAAATACCGGGAGTTGTATTTGTTAACTACTATAAAACACAAGCAAGAAGCTTGTCTCACTATGAAAACTTTAGAGCTTATCACAGCTCATTCTACCGCTTCGTCGAGCCATCTAGCTTAACTCCTTTTACAGAACAAGTTAGAAAAAGAGCACTACACGCTGCTCTGGTGACAGCAATTAGACATGGTGAAAATGGCTTGTCAAAGGATACGGATGCTGAAAGGTTTCTATCTAATAATGAAGATACAGTTC
>Ga0208015_1000999_pt1 | contig 11144 bp, 22 predicted proteins | sample 26BtaG_FD_184101 | JGI IMG/M metagenome (GOLD analysis project Ga0208015, IMG submission 184101) | Marine viral communities from Cariaco Basin, Caribbean Sea - 26B_WHOI_OMZ_CsCl (SPAdes) (version 2) | ecosystem: Environmental > Aquatic > Marine > Oceanic | place: Caribbean Sea: Cariaco Basin...
TTAAGTTTAAACTAGGTTCTTTATTAGTTGAATGGGGTGCTGATTTATTAGGAACTAATGCAAGTATACAACTTGATGGCGGGGCTTCCAGTTATTTTGATGTTAACAGAACGCAAATAATGAGTACAGCAGCTAATGTAAGCATAACTGATGATGTAAATGTTTCAGGAGAAATATACGCTCCACAAGTTGGTTACGGAAGTAAAGTAGCCTGTTGGAAAGATGACCTAAGTTTAGGTTACTGTACTGACCAGCCAGATATGGATGGAGCTTGTAGTTGCACATAATGAAAAAAACAAAGCAGGAGGAAATAATAGAATATTTTGAAGGTGATATAATATGAAAAAAACAATAGGAATTGGGATAATGGCTTTACTAGCCATAGCGACAGTAACAAGTATTGCTATGTTCAGCAATAAGGAAGATGCACTAGCAGACTTCAGAACCAAGAAACATGCGAGAGAGGCAACAATAAACGAAACAGTAACGACAATAACGTACACAACTGATAAGGACTGTACTATAAACTACGAAACTGAAGAGTTTAAGTGCAAACAATGCTTTGAGTTCGTACTCAACAACGAAACTATAGACAGGTGCATATACCTGCCAGAGGATGGAAACGCAACAAGCGATGAAGCTTCTGTTAAAGCAACAGTAAGAAATGAGATAGAAGAGAGAATACCTAAAGAACGGGTTAGTTACACTGCTAGAAGCAGTAAAGGAAAGAATGTTAGCTTGGAGAAGAAGTCAAAGGAAGTAGTTAAGAAATGAAATGAAAGAAGATGAGAAAATGGCTAATATTAATAATGATGGTTTTGATTACGATTCCGATAGGTTCAGCGATGGACATTTGCGAGGGGACAGCCAACACGGAGGACATCCCATGTATGGTGGTATCTACTTGGGCATACGACAATTGCAACACAACGCAAGCAGCGATATTCAATTCAACTCCTGCCCTTATAGAAACAAAGAACTTTACGGATTATGGAGCAAGTGGGAGATGCAATTTCACCTGGAACTACTCAACCGTAGACTCTTATGTATGGAATGTAACCAATGGGGACACTGGAAGAATTATTGTGGAGGTAAATGATACGATGCAATTAGCTATAGCTTTAGTGTTGTCTGGCTTTGCTACTTTGTTCATACTTATCGGAGTATATTTATTTTTTAAGAGATACAAAGCGAGTGCAGAAAATGATTAGTAAACCACGAATGGAAATAACGGATATTATTGCGGCAGCCTCTCTTTACTTAGGTTTATTGCTTTTTTTAGTTGCCTTACATCTATTGACAATAAATACAGTAGGAGACACTTCAAGTATGTTAAACACCGTGTTCATAGTTTTTTTAAGAATATATGAGGCCTTGCTATTATTTGGAATAGTTTTCCTTATAATACATTTCCTAAGATGGATGGTATGGAAAATAACTGTACCCAAATGGATGAGAATGAATATGCAACAAGGAAAGGGGAGGTTTGAATGAGTACACACAAATATACCTGGACTGATATTGGTTTTGATAATTGGGTTAAAAGACAAGTTCAAGATATGAGGGAAATTGGGTTTAGGGGAATTGGAACTGCTGGAGCTACTAGGTTACTACACGATAAATTCATTATTCCAAATGAAATAAAGTTAAAGGATTTAATAAAGTCAGAACAAAAAGTAAAGGTAAAATGGAAAAAACAACTTTTATGAAAAGAAAGCTCGGTAAGAGAGGAAACATATTGGATTGGTTCTATATAATAGCAATTTTATTTATGACTGGGATAGCTATTCTTACATCATATATCGTAATAACTGCGGCTGATGATACTGGTTTGTTTACAGATTATGAAGAAGCACAGACTGCGGTGGATTATTCCAAAAATTCTATACTTAACTTTGATAATATGATGTTGTTTGTTGTTATTGGTTTAAGTATATTTGTTTTAATTAGTTCTGCTTTAGTATTCAACCATCCTTCTTTTTTTATTATGGGTTTCTTCTTATTGCTTATAGCCGTGGTATTCTCCGCAATAATAAGTAATAGCTGGTGGACTTTTGCAAATCAAGGGAGTATAATAAGTGCAGCCAGTAACTTTCCTAAAATAAGATTTTTAATGGATAAGCTTCCATTTTATATAGCTTTTATGGGAATAGCTTCAGCTATTGTAGCTTATGTAAGTTATATGAGGCAATAAATGAAAAAAACAATATGGTTAATCTGGGGAATGATTTTGTTACTAATACCTTTAGCATATGCAACACCAGATTTCTATGACGAGTTAATATTTGCATACACTTTTAACGAAAGCTCTGGAGTTATTAACGATTACTTTAGCAATAGTACAACTTTAGGTTATTACGTTACTGAAATAGGGGGTAACGTTCAGTATGCTCAAACTGGCGGTAATATTCATGGTTCTGCTATTTTAAACACTGTAGATGCCCAACAAACAACATTATTTAGGGGTAACTTATCTTGGTGCAATTACCATAAAGCGGCTCATAACTGGACTTTGGCTATAAGAATGGGTGTTCATAGTGAGAATGTGGGTGGTGCTGATAAGATTTATACAACTGATTCTGCAACTCATGATTTATCTGTAACGCCCAGTACTTTAAGTATTGGTTATGCACCTGCTGGTGATACAGCAAACCAGTATAAAATGAGTGCTACACCTAATATATTTTGGTATATATTGACACATAATGAAACGGCTGACGGGGGGGCTACGGTTATATATTTAAATGAAACAAAAATTGATTCTGTAGCAGAGACTGGAGCTTGGACTAATAATTGCGAAGGGGCTACAGAGAATATATTTGGAGGGTACTGGGCTAATGATGTTCTATTTGGGTGGTTCGATGAGATGTATTACTGGAATAGAACCTTAAATGCTACTGATATAGGGGAGTTTTTTGACAACCAAAATGGAACATTTTATCCGTTTGCTGCTGCGGCTGCATCTACAGTTGGTGATTTACTAGTGAACATAACCCACCCAGACGAAGGACAATATATAAAAGAACATTTTTGGGTTAATGTAACAACAAATCTAAGTGCGACTTGTACTATTAATGATACAAGATGGACTATGGGGGCAAACAATGCTTCTAATACATCCTTCGATTTTTTAAATAACACCCTATTAAGTGAAGGAAATTATAGTATCAATGTAAGCTGCATCAATATAACAAATGGTAATGGGAGTTCCATAAGGGCCTTTGTTATAGACACAATTCTCCCTACAATATCTACTAACCTAGCAAACAACGATTCAATAATCTTTTTGGAGAATCTAGTTAATTTTACTGGTTACATAAATGTGTCAGACACAAACCTATATTCTTTATACATCAATGCAACAAATGGGAGTATATTCAACACCACAAACATAGCTGGAAGCACATATAATTACTCCTTGAATCTTAACACCAGTTACTTTACCCAGGGCCTAAACAAGATTTACGTTAGAATTGCTGATGGACACACAGATAGAATTATACCTAATTGGGAATATGAAAAGAATCCACTTACAAAAGAAATAAAATATAAGTTTGATGATAGGATGCTTGGGACTGATTACGTTAATATACATCCTACTTCAATAGGAATGTTTGATACTTTTGATACTAAAAAAGAAATAGATAGATACACCTTTAAGTATCAGCCATATATAATCAAACCAAGTAGCATGACTTTTGAAGTTACTAGCAGCCATAAAATAGATATTGTTAACAAAAACAATTACAACGGCTGGCTAGTAATAAATGGACTTAACAAATGGATAGATTTTAACTTAAAGGATGCTACAGGAAAAGAAACATATAAGTTGGATAGGATTAATGACCAATCTGTTAGAATAACTATTGAAAACCTAGATAGCAGAAATGAATATGTATTTGAGTCTATTGGAGAGCTTAACGTAGTCGAGAAAACTTATATTTGGTATCTTCTTAATGTAACTGAAACTTATAGTTCAAATATAATAGAGCAGAGCATAACTACATATAGTTTAAACATAACTAAAAACTCTAGTATCATCTCAACAAACGCTACATTTTATTATAATCATTCAGAACAAAATGTGGATAAGGTAAGCACTGCTTTGTGGGATTATTACAATACTTCAGTACAGCATGCAGCAGTATTTGATTATAACCATAATATGACTGTTAATTGGAGTATTAACGCAAGCACAACTAGTGATTTTATAACCTACAACACTAGTAGGAATGATACAGTTTATGAAATACTGTTAAGTGGTTGTGATGCTACAGTCAAAAACGATTCGTTAAACTTTTCTGTAAAAGATGATGGTTCTGGAGAATATATAACTGTATTTGATTTTGAAGGGCATTTCGAAGTGTGGGATAGTAGGAACACAGACTATAAAAAGAATTTTACATTTGATTGGAGTAATTTAAACAACAATGTAACTTTATGTGTCTATCCAGATACTGCAAATTATGTAACAGACTATACTACTTTGTTTGAACACGCTTTGTATGATGCTACAAATTATATCGTGGCAGGCAGTTATCTCAACGCAAGTTTACAAACTCTAAACATATACTTAGTTAATTCTACTTTGTCCACTACTGTAACAATTACTTTAGTTGATGAAAATGATAATGAATTAGTAGATTACATAGTAGAAGCACACAGATATGATTTAGGGACTGGCAACTTCACCTTAGTACAAACAGAAGTTACTGGTTCTACTGGGAAAGCACAGTTTAGTCTGGATGTATCTACAGACGAGTATAAGTTTATAGTTAAAAATAGTGTAGGAACTATAGTTTATACAGAATCAAAACAAAAATTAATAGAAACAACATACACATTTAGAATAACTCTCGGAACTTTACCAGAATTTATTTTAGCTAGTTTGTATGAATTGGACATTACATTAACTGGAGATAGAATAGGCACAAACTTTACTTTAGACTGGAGTGAAATAAATCACGCATCAAACTCATTAACATTTAGAGTTGTCAAGTCAAACTTTACTTCAGGCCCATCAAATGTTTATGAAATAAATTCCACACTTAATACTGGTCTATTAAATTATACTATAACGGATGATACAACAAATAGGAGTATAGATTACACTGCTGAAGTATGGCTAAACTCCACAAAAGACGGGAAGTTCCATTTGGCTAAAACAGTTAGTCTAAGTTTTAAAAAAGCTTGGGATATATTTGGGAATGAAAGTTTGTTTATTGCCTTCTTGTTTATAGGTACAATGACATTTATTGGCCTAGCAGTTAGTGCAGAGATTGGTATAATCCTAACAATAGCTGGAATGGTAATAGCTTGGGCATTAGGATTCTACATAATTGCATCTTCAGGGATGATAGCTTTAATATTTGGATTGATAATATTGTTAGTGAGGTTGAAGAAAAGATGAAATTCCATCATGCTGTTGTTTTAATAATTATAATAAGTATGATTGCTACTTCAATAACTATCTACATTGGTGATTTAGGGGATGGCTATTCACAAACTGCAGATTTTAGTAATTTAAACTTAACTGAAGCAAGAATAGAAAGACAAAGGGAGATAATAAATGATACTTATGATGATATTAAAAAGATGACATTAGAAGAAAGTAGTGGAGTTTTAGTTGTGCCTTATGTTGTGTTTAAGACAGCAATAGGTTCTGCTAAGTTAATATTCACTTCCTGGACTTCATTGGGAACAATTATATCTGAAATGGCAGACACATCACCAATACCTGTCCCAGATTGGTTTATTTTATCCATAATTGGATTGATAATGACTAGTTTAGTAGCTATGTTAATATATGCGTTTATAAAGTGGAAAATGGAGGATTAAAGTGCCAAAACCATACCCAGACCCAAACATAAGTTCCGCAGAAGGAATATTAGACTATGCTTACACAGTTACAGACGGCTATATCTCACCATTGTTTATGGCTGCATCCTTTATAATAATCTTTGCTTTGTTGAAGGCTAGGTTCTATAAAACCTCTGATTCAGCTGCTGTTGCATCCTTTTTAACTCTAGTTCTAGGTAGTTTTATATGGGCTTTAGGTTACCTACAAGGGAGAATAATTGTTTTGTTCTTGTTAATAACTGTTGCTAGCGTAATCTGGAGCTTCTTTGATAGTAATTAGTTTAGTATATCTTTAGTAATTCTTTAGTTAAAGTTTAAATAATAACTTTTGGTTATATTTATAACAATATGTTAGATTTAAACACAAATCTATGTCTGAAATTGATGTAGGGGGGTGGATAAGATGGAAGGAATAAAGCTCATACCTTATATTGCTCTAGTTCTGTGCATTAGTGGTATTGTATTAGGAGCTGCTGCTATTACATTAAGCAAGTTCAAAGATACTACAACTGATGATGACGCATTGTCAGCAATCAGGAACGCAACAGAGGGTATAACAACTGTAGCTGAACAACAGCCAACAGTAGCTATTATAGCTGTTATGGTTATAATCATATCAGTTATAGCAGGAGTCTTTACCTATATGAGGTTTTTTGCTTAAAGCCTTTCCTAATTAAAAATGGAAGGCCTAAAGCTAATACCTTATCTGGGTTTAGTTCTCTGTATAGCTGGTGTTATACTTGGGGCAGTTGCTATTACACAAAGCAAATTTGGAGATAGTATGGACAAGTGTTGTAATACTCTGAACTATACAATTCATTCTAGTGGGGATTATTGTTATAATTCTACTAGTGACCCTGGGGCTTGCGGACAAGATAACCTAAATTTGAGTGATGAATACTACTCAATTTGGCAGTCTCAAGATGGAATACAAACTATAGCAGAACAACAACCAACAGTAGCTATTATATCTGTGATGGTTATAATCATAAGTATTATAGCTGGTGTATTTGTCTATATGAAATTTTTTAGTTAAATAGCAACTAGAATTAAAGGGAGGGAACTCCCCCTTTTTTTTATTTTTTACTTCTTCTCTGTAGTTTTTCCTTTAAGTTCCTCTATGAGTTGAGCTAATAGTTGCTCTACTTGAGATATTCTTTCTTCGTGGTTAATTATCTTATCGTATGTATAGTGTTCCATTTTGTTTACCTCCTACATTAATCTACCTATCAATGACGCTACGTCATTCACAAAATTGAAAAGTATCAGAAAGAATACAAACAATGTAAAGAACTGCAGTGAATCCATATTAAACTTTCCTTCTAACGCTTTTCTTCTATAAACAAAATAAACAGAGTACCCAATCGCAGGGATTACAACAAACTGCAGGACATAACCTAGCATCCTAAGCCTGATTAATGATTTAAATATGGGATTAGCCTCATAAGTGGTATGCACAGCTTCTATGTCTGCTCCAGTCTCTTCTGCTGTAATGTTAAAGAGAATCAAAACAGATATTCTCATAGTTAAGAACATTACAAGACTAATCCACATAATCATATCAATCTGTCTGATTATCTTCTTCTTCGACTTCATCTTTGTTAAACCTCTTTATGGCTATATGCAAAGCTAAACCTGCCCCCAACGCTAAGATTCCTACTATAAAAAATATCACTATATTAGTTATCACAGACAACACCCACAGAAATAAAAACATAATAAAAAAGGTGTGTAAAACATTATTGGCAACCAAATACTTAAATTTGTCGTCAGCAGAACATTTTTTTAGATGAAATATTCCCATCCTCATTTTGATTGTGCCTCCTGGAGTTTTCTAATAATCTCCCTTGTTTCTTCTTCCATCTTTTCAAGTTGCTGTTTTCTTTCTTCCGTAATAACACCTATCCTTTCCTTATTTATCGCTGTTAAATTATAACACCCCCTAACTCCTTCAAGGTAGGTGTAATTGAGGCCAACATCTTTACAAGAATGGTAGTAACCAATTCTTTCTGCTTGTGTATAAATTACATAACACATATAAACCACACCAAACATAATAAAGCATAACATGACTATTGCTTCTAATTTAGTCGGTTTTCTTTTACCTAAATCCACGATGTAAGTTTCTTCTTCTTTTCCCATTTAGTTTACCTCCTCTTAAAATAATTTCACATTTATTACAATAAGGTTCATTATCAATTATAACTCCCTCGCTAAAAAGAGTTAAACATTTTTGACAAATATACCTTTTAAACATCTTTCGTCCCTTCTCCTCCTCTTAAAATGCTTCTTATAGTGCCACTCACACCTTCTTGAGCAGTACTTACTTCTTCTATTGTGCTTAGTTCCGCATATGAAACAGCGTTTCATTGTTTTCCTCTTTTAGGACAAAGAGTTAAGTCTCTACTACCTTTCTCGTCTTAACGGTTTTTATTATTTGCCCTTGTTTATTACTCTTTAACAATGATTCTATTTTGTTAAGAACCGCTAAGTTCATAAATAAAATACTCAGTAATGAAAAAAAACATAGTCCAAATATTAAAGTAATAATAATTTCCTTTTCAATAAACAACCAAATTATCCCCCCAACTAATAAAACAAAAGACATTATTAAATATACCATACTCCATAAACCACATTGTTTATATTCTTCCATTCTCGTCTAGCCTCCTATTCCTCTTTACTTATAAAGAGTAAAACCAGCAACAGGCAGGAAAAAAGGGTGGCAGAGCACAGCTAGAACTCAACCGTTTGAAACCTTCCTGCTGCTGGTCTAACGCCTACGCCAATAGGGTTAGTATGATTTACCCGGTAAAAGGTATCACCTGATACCGAGTGTTCATTCCGTCGCCTTGCTTAATTACTGATACTTGCTTTAGGTCTGGCATCTTTTGCATCAAAGCTTTTATGCCGCCTATCACACTTCCAGGTACTCTGTAGTCTTTGCCATCAACTATAGTTACCTTATAGCTGAACACATCTCCATTCTTGTCTGTTCCTTCTCTATCCTCTAACTCAAGGTCAACCGAAAACTTATCTAATTCGGCTATGTTCTTGGTTAGCTTTGGCTCGAAAGCCTTTGCTTCTTCCCTTATCGTTGCCATTTTATTCCTCCTTCATCCTTTAGATGAACTTATAACACTCCTTACACCATAAACCATTTGTCAGCCTTGTAAGGTATAAAGGATTCCTACAGGTGGGACACAGGTCTTTAGTTTTCCACATTCGGGGTGAAGTATGTTGCCTACCTATGGGTTTCCTTCTTCTTGCACTATCAATTTCAGTGAATAAACATTGGATTACCATTTAGATTGCCTCCTTATACATACAAACGTCACACATCCAATGAGGTATTTCTTTGAAGAGATACCAAACTATCATGTAACCTTCTTTGCATTTAGGGCATTTCTTTTGTTTCATTTTAAAAAAACCTTGTTAGGTTGTCTAAAATTCTCTTTTACAGTCTGGTGCACAAAACCAATTAATATCAACCAAATGAGAATAAAAACAAAATAACTTATAACAGGTTCTAACCCTAAATATGCTAGATATAATACTCCTAGTGAAACTGAAATAGCAAACAAACAAAAACCCATTTCAAAGAGTAGTTTAAATACTTCACTTAAAGTCATATAAGCTATTGTTCTTTCAGTCATCGTCAAAACCTAAATCCGAAAGGATTTTCTTACTTAATTCTGTTTCTGCATCAACTTCATGATTACAAACACTTAATGATATTGGATTACCAAAATTGTAAAATAACTTCTTTCTAGCTTTGTCAGGCAGGTTATGATACATTATTAAAAACTTCATTCTTGCGTTCATTTTTTAATCACCTCAATCGTGTAGTTATCTTTCACAATACCAACATGTTTCTTGTTTCATTCTTGGGTTAAAAAATGAATAAAGGTCTTGCGTTGGAAATAGAAAAAGAAACGAAACCGCTAGATTAACGTTTCCTTGCAATCCTATTAGCCTTTTCGCACATTTATTCATTTTGATTCAAAAGCCTCCCTTGCAGACTTAGGCTGCTTTCTAGGCTTCTTGCCTTTATTTGCTAGTTCTTTTGCTTCTGCTAGATGTTTTGAGTTGTTCTTCTTTTTAAGTAAGAGACATTTATACAACTCACTAACTTTAATATCTAAATCTAATATTAACATCTCAATTCTCTTTAAATCTTCTTCAATCATTTTCCTTCCTCTTCACGAGCAAGCAAATCAATTATATTATATATTCTTGAATTAACTTCTTCAAGTAATCCCTTCTTCTTTAGATAATCACAAGCCTCTTCATAAGAAGATAAACATTGGTTATCTATCTCTCCATCACCATCCCCACAAGCTTGGTTTAATACATCTAATAACATCTCATCAACATCTTTTTTCTCTCTCATTAATCTACCAACAGTTTTAGATAAATTTAAGCTTTCTTGTTTCTCTTCTTTGACTATTTCTCTAATTCTTTCTATACCTTCTAAATATTTACATTCTCCTTTTTTCCATGAACAGTAACTCATTCTCTCACCTTCGTTTTATATTCTTCAATAGTTACTGCTACTGGTGTTTTAGAGCTACGTTTGGTTTTTGGTTTCATTCAAAACCACCCATATCATTTAACATCTTGTGATAAGGCATTTCTTCATTTTGAAAATCATTTATCCCCTTTTGTTGTTGTCTAGATTCTATTACTTTTTGTTGTTTTACATCTAATTCAAAACCGATATATTTCCTTTGTAACTTCTCACAGACGTAAGCAACAGTACCACCACCCATAAATGGGTCTAACACTAATTGATTTTTATTTGTAAGGGTTTCTATTATTTTAATTGGAAACCCCATACTCTGACCCCACTTATGGTATCTTTTATCTTGTGTCTCGCTAGTGTGGATATTAGATAACCACTTTAGTTCCTTTGGTTTACCTTTAGTAAATACCACAACAGGCTTACAACCCACCATTAATTTCTTAGACCAAAATCTTGGGTAACCCCCATTATGTTTAATCTCAAATAACCAAAACCATTCTAGGTATTTTGACATGTCCCTAATTACTTCTGGTAAAAACTGAGCTCCACAATAGGCAAAACAAAAAGTGCCTTCTTTCATAACCCTTTTTAGTTCTTTAGCCATCTTCCCATATAAATCTACACTCTCTTTAATATATGGTGGGTCTGTTATTACTAGATCTATACAATCTTTTTCTAGCTGTTTTAATCCTTCTATAGCATCCATATAATGTATCTTATTTATTTCTAACATTTTATTTCGTTTTCTTTTGAAAATGTG
>Ga0208015_1001002_pt1 | contig 11127 bp, 6 predicted proteins | sample 26BtaG_FD_184101 | JGI IMG/M metagenome (GOLD analysis project Ga0208015, IMG submission 184101) | Marine viral communities from Cariaco Basin, Caribbean Sea - 26B_WHOI_OMZ_CsCl (SPAdes) (version 2) | ecosystem: Environmental > Aquatic > Marine > Oceanic | place: Caribbean Sea: Cariaco Basin...
CTTACAGCTATAAGCTGATACTTAACAATTGCTATAAGATAATACTTAACAATTAGGAATACAACTACTACGACAACATACAGTTTATTTAAGTATAAATCAGCAAGTTAACGTGTACTGGCCGTCTTATCTTTATACGACTGCGTATCGGTTTAACTCATGGCCATCTTTAATACGTTAACCAAGTGCTCTTGGTGGGGGCGAACCGCTTTATGGTATAATTACGGTCTACAAAATTTATATAAAATAAGACCTACCATGATGAAAAAGACTTCTTTAATCCAATCTCCCGAAGCCCTCGATAAAATGCGCGTGGCGGGAAAGCTGGCCAGCGATGTGTTGGTCATGCTCGATGAGCATGTCAAAGTTGGCGTGACTACCGAAACTTTAAACCAAATTGCCCATGACTATATTGTCAATGTCCAACAAGCCATCCCGGCTCCCCTGAACTATAATGGCTTTCCGAAGTCCATTTGTACTTCAGTGAACCACGTGGTGTGCCACGGTATCCCTACTGACAGTAAAATCCTCAAAGATGGCGATATCATTAACATTGATGTGACCGTTATCAAAGATGGCTATTATGGCGACACCTCAAAAATGTGGATCGTGGGCAATGGCTCAATTATGGCGCAGCGCATCTGTGATGTCGCGCAAAAGGCCTTATATGCGGGCATGAGTGTGGTCAAAGACGGGGCTTATTTAGGCGATATCGGCGCGGCTATCCAAGAAGTGGTAGAGCCTGAGCGCTTTAGCATCGTTCGCGAGTTCTGTGGTCACGGCATTAGTAATGAGTTCCATCATGAGCCGCAGATTCTACATTACGGTAAAAAAGGTACGGGCATGCAGCTGAAGACTGGCATGACTTTCACCATCGAGCCCATGATTAACCAAGGCGTTTGGCAGACTAAAGTGCTGGCCGATGAGTGGACTGCGGTGACGAAAGACCGTAAGCTCTCTGCACAGTGGGAACATACTATGGTCGTGACGGATAATGGCTGTGAAGTCTTTACCACCCGTCCTGAAGAAGACTTAAGCTTTTTAAATAGCTAGAATTTATTAAATGGCTAAAGTTTGTCAAAAACTAGCCATCTGTTAAAAGCTGACTGTTACCTGCTTAACCTATTGAATTGACCGTTTTTTTAGTAAAAGGCGCGCAATTATTACCGCTATAGTTTGCAGATAAAGATCGCCAAGGCGATCTTTTTTTTGTTATGGTAAAAGCTTAGTAATGCTACTATATCGTGGCGATAGCCATTAATTTTGCCCACAGATATAGCGATGCGGATACGGACAATATTTGCATCGCGGCGGCGGCTGCCCTAGTCGCAGTCTTGCCAGTACGACCCTTATTTCCACCTCAATTGGATGCCCCTATGTTTACGTGCGACGCCGCGACGATCTACATTACCCCCCTGCCTCCTCTAGCTCAATCTACTGAACGCCACTTCGGAGTACCCGCTTGGTTGGCGCAAGTCAATGACGATATCAATAAAGCCTTGGCGCATGGGGTCGGTATTCGTCAATTGGTTACCGCGCGTGCTGGGGCTATCGACAGCTTACTGGTCGCTCTATTCGAACATTTCGCATTAGACAAAACTGACTTGGCGCTATTTGCTACCGGCGGTTATGGCCGCGGAGAGTTGTCGCTGCACTCTGACGTCGATATCCTCTTACTCTCGCCTGCAGAGATTGACGATGCAACCAAACCCCAGCTCAATGATTTTGTCGCCAAACTTTGGGATATGGGCATTGAGCCGGCGCTTTCGGTACGTAGCGTTGATGATTGCTTAGACGCTGCAGCCGATCAAACCATTGCTACCGCCCTATTAGAGGCGCGCCTATTGGCGGGCAATGAGGCGCTCACTAATGTCCCAAGAGACGTAGTCAATCAAGCGTGGCCGCAAAAGGACTTTTTTGAGACCAAGATGGCGGAGGCCAGAAGCCGCTACCTCAATCATAATGCCACCGAATATAATCTTGAGCCAAATATCAAAACGGCGCCCGGTGGTCTGCGGGATATTCATATTATCGGTTGGGTGAGCAAGCGCTACTTCCGAGTCAGTAAACTCTATGATTTAGTGCAGCAAGACTTTTTGACCGAAAAAGAGTTTGATGACCTCACTTTTGCTGAAGACTACCTCTGGCAGATACGCCATTACTTGCATGAGCTGACTGGGCGTAATGAAAACAAGCTACTGTTTGATTATCAAAGGGAAATAGCGACGTTAATGGGCTATGAGTCGCGACCAGAGGACACGCGCAATGCGGCCGTTGAACGCTTTATGCGCGATTATTACCGCTGCGCTATGCAAATCTCAACGCTCTCTGAGATGCTCACTACACATTATTATGAGACCATCATTGAGCCGCGCTTGCCTGATGATGAGCGCCCTAAAAAGACCCCACTGAACGCTCGTTTTAATCAGATTGGCACCCAGATTGCCATCTCACACAACCGGGTCTTTGCGCAGCATCCTGATGCTATCCTAGAGATGTTTTTATTAATGGGTCAGCACGGGATTAAACACGTCCGTACCCGTACTCTACGCGCGTTAAAAATTGCTGCGCGCGGCATTGACCAAGGCTATCGCGAAAACCCGAAAAATAAAGCGTTATTTTTAGCCAATTTAAAAGAACAAAACTACCTCTATCACCGTCTACGCACGATGAACCGTTATGGGGTATTGAGCAACTACATCCCGGCCTTTGCCTTAGTCACGGGTTTGATGCAATACGATTTGTTTCATCGCTATACGGTCGATGCGCATATCTTATTCTTAATCCGTATCTTACGCCGCTTTTTAGACGCCCATCATCAAGATGAGTATCCGCTAGTGAGTGCCATTTTTGGCCGGATTGAGCGTAAAGAAATCTTAGTATTGGCTGCAATGTTCCATGATATTGCCAAAGGCCGCGATGGCGACCACAGTACTTTAGGCGAGTTGGATGCTATCGAGTTTTGCTTAGCGCATGGCATGAGCCAAGCGGATGCCAACTTAGTAGGCTGGTTGACCCGCTATCATTTATTAATGTCGATGACTGCCCAGAAAAAAGACATCTCCGACCCCGAGGTCGTCAGCGAGTTTGCTAATATCGTTGGTAATGTCACCCACTTAAACCATCTGTACGTGCTGACCGTCGCGGATATGAATGCGACCAATCCACAACTTTGGAACAGCTGGCGCGCGACGTTGATGAAACAATTGTATTCGCAGACGCGCCGGATCTTACGGGCTGATATCGATGCCCCGACCAATCGCCAAGATATGATTGCCGCGACCCGTGCGCAAGCTATCGAGATGCTAGACATCGTCGATAATCAACATATGGACCGTGCTGAGGTGATTGCGCTCTGGGACGACTTGGGCGATGAGTATTTCTTACGGGAGATACCGCAAGATATCTTGTGGCATACCGAAGCTATCCTTAATCATCCGCCGATAGGCCAAGCCTCTAATGCCGACAGTCAGCCGCTAGTGGTATTGCGAGAACATCGCGAGCTGGCCCTAGATGCGGTGCAGGTGTTTGTCTACACGCAGGATCAGGCCAATTTGTTTGCCGTCACTATGGCGGTCTTTGACCAGATGAACTTAGATGTTTTAGATGCTCGTATTATCACAGCGACTCGTGACTTCGCTCTGGACTCTTACGTGCTGCTGGACCGTCACGGCACGCTACTAACCGATACGGAGCGCCAAGAGGAGCTCAAAGAGCGGCTTATCAGCGCCTTTATGCACCCTACTACCGTCAAGCTGGCGCAAAAGCGACTGCCCAGACAACTGCGTCATTTTGAAGTGCCGACTCGCGTGGCTTTCGATTTCAATGCCTCATCTAAGCAGCACGTTATGACTTTAGAGACTTTGGATCAGCCCGGCTTGCTCGCACGAGTGGGACAAATCTTCTTGCAACACTCTATCGAAGTGCATGCCGCTAGGATTACGACCTTAGGCGAGCGCGCTGAAGATATGTTCTATATTAGCGATAACAATGATCAGCCGCTGTCTGAGCCGCGCTTGGCAGCCTTAAAGCAAGCTTTAATGGACAGCTTTACCCAGACGGCTGAAACCGTTTAACCCGCTGTTATGCACTACTAATCCCAATGCGAAAAGCCCCTTATTAAGGGGCTTTTTTATTCTACTTATTAAGAGCTTTTTCTATGGCGGCCTCTTTATCCTAAAAGCACAGATGGTCAGCGAGTAAAGCTATAGCATACTTTTATAAATCATTTGCCCGGCATACTGATGCAGCTCGTATTCCGCAAACTCAGGCGGCAGATGGACCGTAAAGTCCTGATGATTTAATAACAGTCGCCCCTGCTCGACTTCTTTTTGCAAGATAAGCTGTAGGCTCGCCAGCTGTAAGCGATACTGATAGCGACTTTCAATATCCAGTAAGGTCAACGGTGTGTGCGCATGGATATCGCGTAAGATACTGTCTGTGGCCAAAGTATACAGTCTATCGAGCGACTGCTCACGACGTTGGTCTGATTGCGCAATACGCCGCTCTAACCTTTGTGCTAACCGGCCTCGCGAGGTATAAGCGATCACAAAAGCGGCGGTCTGTATAATGAAAACTGCCACATAGTGCCATAGGGTCAAATCCCAATCGAACAGCCGGCTTAAGAACATCAGCAGCATCGTGCCGATGGCATAGCTTATCAGCTGCGATAATACCCATAAAATATTACTGTTATCACCATACCAAAATAACATACGGGACTGCAGCGCAATCACTTTCTCGCGTGCCATTAGCCATTCCCGCTCTTGATCTATCAATAAATCCATCATATTTCCGTTGATTGTGCTTAAGCTGTCGCTATCATTTGCTAATGCTTTGCCCATAATAACCAGCCTCTGTGTCATCTATAATTGTAAAAGCCAGACTCGCCGTGACCAGCTTGCGTCCAAATCGTGTCCTCCGCTTAAATTAAAGCGGGCTAGTAGCGCTATGGGCTAGGCCCTATAAATAGCCGTAAAATTTCGCTGGACTAGATAAGACACTTTTCGTCGAAAGTGCTACACTGCGATTGACCTATATTGTTTTTAACTATTGCCAATCAGCATAATTATCGCTGTGGATAGGGCTTATTAACGTATTGTTGATAGCTTCTCCGCCAACTTATTGATTACTTGTTGATTGTTACCTTTTATATAGTTACGTTTCTTATTGTTAACTTTTATTATAGATATGAATATGATGAATCACAAACTTGCTGACCTCCATCCCTACCCCTTTGCCAAGATGGCAACTTTGCTCGCAAATAGTGCGCCAGCTGTTGATTTTAAAGAGATTAAGCTAGGTATTGGCGAGCCAAAACATGCGCCGCCGGCCTTTGTGCTGGACGTTTTAACAGAAAATTTGGACAAAATAGCCCACTATCCTACGACGAACGGTCTGTTTGAGCTGCGGCAAACCATTGCGCATTGGCTAGAGCGCCGCTTTATGCTGCATCATGTCAATCCAAACAGCCAAGTCCTGCCAGTTATGGGAACGCGTGAAGCTATCTTTAGCAGTGTGCAGGCTATCATTAACCTGCCGTCAGAAACGACGGGGATAAAGTCGGCTGCCGCTACTGCTAAGCCGTTAATAGTTATGCCCAACCCCTTTTATCAGATTTATGAAGGGGCAGCCTTATTAGCAGGGGCTGAGCCTTACTTTATTGCTTGCACCGCTGAGAATAACTTTAAGGGTGATTATCGTAGTGTGCCGGCGCAGGTCTGGGAGCACACTCAGTTGGTCTTTGTCTGCAGCCCTAATAACCCTACTGGCGCAGTGATGAGCTTTGAGGACTGGGAAGACTTAATCCGCTTATCCGATCAATACGGCTTTGTCATTGCTAGCGACGAGTGCTATAGCGAGTTGTATTTTGACACCCCACCAGTGGGATTATTACAAGCATGTGCGATGCTAGGCCGTCACGATTTCAAAAACTGCTTGGTATTTCATTCGCTATCTAAACGCTCAAACTTGCCGGGACTACGTTCAGGGTTTGTCGCCGGGGATGCGCAAATACTGGCCCAATACCTGCAATATCGTACCTATCATGGCTGTGCGATGCCTATTCCACATCAACTGGCTTCGATTGCAGCTTGGCAAGACGAAAACCATGTGCGTGAAAACCGCCGCTTATACGCCGAGAAATTTGCACTATGGATGGCAGAGTTGGGCGATACTTTAGCGCTAACGATGCCGGATGCCGGCTTCTATCTTTGGGTACGCGTACCCGCAGCCTTTACCAATGCTGCCGGTGAAGGGGATGATGAAGCTTTTGTTCGCGCTTTGTTTGAACAGGTCAATATTCATGCTCTGGCCGGCCGTTATCTGTCGCGAGAAGTCGATGGCATTAACCCAGGCAAAGGCTATGTCCGCATTGCCCTAGTGGCCAGTATAGAAGAGAACCAAGAGGCTATTAGCCGTATTAAGTCATTATTGGCCATGCCTGCTACCTCGGACACTACGGCTTAATGTTGTTATTGACTGCGTTTATTAATTCAATCTGCAGTGGTCAAGAACTTGTTAGTTTATAGATAAACTAACAGGTTCTTTTTAAGACACTACCCAGCTCTCTTTAAGACTAAGAAGACTAAAAAAGAGCTGGGTAGGATAATGCAGTATGTGCGATAAGACCAACGACTGCCCCCGTCATAGCAAAGGAGTTGCCCATGACCAGTTTGGACTTTTCCCAGCCGCCTTTTGATGTTTTAAGTTCGGTTGAGCGACAGAGCCTAAAAAAACATACCCAAGTCCGCTATTTGGGCAAAGGAGAGGCGCTAACTCATGACGAGTACGCTTATTTTTATGTGGTCTTAAAGGGCCGCGTGCAGCAGCAACTCGCTGATGACTATATAGGTGAGTTTGCGGCCTCCGCCTTTAGTAACGACTGGTTTGATGCCCGTCAGCCCATCAATGATAGCGATGCTTATAAATTAAGTAGCGAGCGCAGCGCTATGCACGCTGCTAGCCCTGCACTTCATCCCAGTCACTATGCTAGCCCCCATCCTAGCTCCCACCGAGATAATCGCCTGCCTGCCAAAGACGCTCAAGCCATCCCTATCCCAGCCGACCATTATAGTTATAGCGCCCTAGAGGAGTCGCTGCTGCTACAGATTGATGGGGCCGCTATCGACCGCCTGTCAGCACAAAACCATCATATCCGGCAGCTGTTATCGGGCGAACTTAGCGAACGCTTACAAGCCCTCAATCGCCGTAAACGTATGGGCACCACTGCTGGCGAGTCGTTGAATAGCACCCACGCTCTCTCCACGCCTGAGACCGGAGCAACTCACCCGCTGCAACGAGAAACCCAGCAAATTATGCTGCAGCCGGTCACCATGATTCCCTTGCTGCCTGTGCATATGGTCGCAGCAAGCGACAGTCTATTCACAGCGGCTCAGACCATGACCGCAGCTGGCCTCAAACACGTGCTAGTCCGTCGGCAACCGAGCGTTGAGCGCCATCCGACCAAGGGTCAGGAAAGCCATATTGGCATCCTAACCGATGCCGATATCTGCCGAGCGGTCAGTGAATCAGTCAATATGACCGAGACGCTCTGTGGCGACTACGCCAAATTTAAACTGCGTACAATCGCCCATCAGCAAGACGTTAGCGAAGCTCTGCTAACCATGATTCGCTATCGGGTCCATCGGCTACCGGTCACCGGCGCAGACGGTGAGATTATTGGGATACTCGGCCAAAGTGATTTATTGGCCTTTCTCAATCAGCACTCGCAGCTTATCTCAGTACAAATTGAGCAGGCGGTTAATGTCAGCATGCTGCATGACGCAGTTGAGCAAATCGGCCAATATATCCGCGCACAGCAGCAAAATGGCATTAAGATTGGCGTGATTAGCCGTATGGTACAAACGCTTAATGCGCAAGTTTTTACCAAGCTGTGGCGCCTGTTAGTCCCTGAGATGGTTTTTGAAAATACTTGCGTCATCGTCATGGGCTCAGAAGGCCGCGGTGAGCAAATCATGCGCACGGATCAGGACAATGCTCTGATTATCCGCAATGGCTTTAGCCACCCCCAACTGGCGGAATTTGCTGAGCAATTCAACCAGACCCTCGCCGATATGGGCTATCCGTTATGCGATGGCAACATTATGATGACCAACCCTATTTGGCGGCAACCGCTCGGACGCTTTAAAAACCAAATCTCCTCATGGTTTGAGGTACGTGAGCCTATCCATAGTGTTTGGCTCTCGGCATTGTTAGACGCGGCGTATGTCTGCGGTGATGAACGTCTACTCGACAGCTTACGCACCCATCTACAAGTCGCCCATAAAAATGCCGACCCTATGTTTGTGCGCAATTTTGCCCGTGCTGCGCTACAGTTTGGCGATGTCAGCCAATGGTGGAAGAAGTTTGCTCCCCTCATCGGCAAGCCTGCCTCGCAAGATATCGACCTAAAAAAAGCCGGACTATTCCCGTTAGTGCATGGTATTCGCGCGATAGCTTTAGAGCAGGATATCTTAGCAGTGACCAGCAGTAAAGGGCGGTTGACTGCGTTGGTACAAGCGGACGTGTTTACCGAGCTCCGCGCTGAGACCTTAAACGAGGCGTTAGAGTTTTTTATGGGGCTGCGCTTGGGGGTCGCGTTGACCAACGACGATAAGTTTGCTCGTCAGGTCGATCCGACCACCTTATCAGCCCTCGAGCGTGACTTGCTTAAAGAGTGCTTGAATGTGGTCAAGAGCTTTAAGAATGAGCTGCGTCAACGCTACCAGCTTGAGGTCACCTAACCGATGGGCTGGTTGCATAGCTTAAAAACGGGCCTCGCTAAGCGCTCACTCACTCGACCTGAACTGGCGAATATGTTTACTGCGCCTAACGCTGAAGCGTGGGTGGCTATCGACTGTGAGATGACGGGGCTCAATGCCAAGCGTCACCATCTACTATCCATCGCCGCTATTCATGTGAATGGCCAGCGTATCGATACCGGTAATGGCCTATATATGGTATGCCGGCCACCGGTCATGCCTTCAGCAGACACCATTATCATTCATGGTCTGCGCCCCAGCGATGTCGAGGGCGGCATGAGGTATGAGGACATGCTGGATATCTTGTTGCCCTTCATCGGCAACCGCCCTATCGTAGGCTTTTGCCCGCAACTCGATATGGCTTTTTTAAACCCTTTAGTGAAGGCTTATATGGGCACGCCGCTGCCCAATTCGGTCATCGATATTCGCACCCTCTATCAACGGCGTAATGGCCACAATACAGGAGGCATTCAGCACCAGTCGCATCACCTGAATAACATTATCAAAGAATACGACATCCCTGATTTGGGCAGCCATGATGCCTATAATGATGCGGTCATGACGGCGATGGCTTTTTTGCATTTGCGTTAGCCATTGGCGTTATAGTTATAGTAAGTGCGCGTGCTTAAACAGACTTTTCTTGCTCCTACTTCCCATCACGGCCACTTCATAGTAGAGTACTCGCACTTTCCTTTGCCTGCTATAGTAGTTGTCTGTCTCATGCCCACTTTGTCTCATATCTTGACCCCGTTAGCGCGCCTATTTGCCCTTACCGGATTAGCTACCTGTACCTTGGCCATCAGTATCTCTGCCCAAGCGCAGCTGCCTGCAGAACTCGAAACGGCTTTGCATAAAGCCAATTTAAGCTCAGAAGATATCAGCCTGGTCATCATCCCTGTCGGTAAAAAAACCCAGGGTGAGACTACAGTAACCAGTCAATTGCCAGCCGCGGTGGTTTTAGAAAAAGAGTCGCCTTCAGTACTGACCGAAAACAATGGTCAGACCTTAAGTTCTGACCCAGGCTTTACCGCTACCAGTACGCTGCCGAGCAGTCCGACCACTGGTAATGGCACTGATATTGGTAGTGCTACTGGTACTGGCAGTACTAAGGCCAAGCCTGCAAGCGACCCCTTAATAATAACCACAGAGATACCCACTGAGGCCACCACGGCGACTGTTAACGCAGCCAGTAAGTCAGCGGCCCCTCAGTCAGAGCATTCGCAAAGTAATACGACGGTTGCTACTCCTGTTTTACCCACCCCCTTACCAACGGCCTTATATCATCTACCGGCTACCCCGCGCACGCCCGCCAGCACCATGAAGCTCATCCCCACCTTTATCGCTTTGGATACTCTAGGCAGTGACTTCGCTTGGATAAACCGAGTGTATTATTCAGGGATGCGTATCGGTGAGACGCTCTATGGAGACTTGATTATCCAAGGTAGCGGCGACCCAAAGCTGACCAAAGAGCGCTTAGAGCAGTTACTAGCCCGCGTGCAGCAGGCCGGTATTCGCCATATCCAAGGCAATATTATTGTAGATACTTCGGTATTTCATAATGTGAGTAAAGACCCTGCCGCCTTTGATAATGACCCTTTGCGCCCTTATAACGCCAGTCCCGACGGTTTTTTGGTCAACTTCTCCACTCTAGAGATTCACAGTTTTCCAGACGCTAGCGGCAGTGCGCAGTTGCAATATGCACCGCGGTTAGCCGATTATGATTTGCCCCCCACTATCGCTATGCGCCAAGGGGCTTGTAGCAGCCCGCGGTATAGTCTAGCGCCGCAGTGGCGTACGAATGCCTTAAATTTCGCTAGCGCCATGCCCACCAATTGTGGCGAGCGCACCTTTTATGTGGCTTATCCCGACGCCAAGGATTTTGCCAAGCGCGCCGTCAAGCAAATGTGGACGCAACTGGGCAACTCTTTAAGTGGTGATGTCATCAGTCAAGAGTCCCCAGTCCGCCAACAGGCCGTATCCGTATTGCCTCTGATCAGCTATCCCTCAGCGTCGTTACGCGATATTGTCCATGATATTAATCATCATTCGAACAATGTGATGACTGAACAAGTGACGTTAACCTTGCCTTTATTTGCAGCTAAGACTGAAGATACGTCTACGACAGCCACTCATAAAGTAGGCCATAGCTTGTACTACCAACACCCTTCAAGCGACTACCCTGCTGCCTTGACAACTATCCAGCAGTGGTGGAGCAGTCATCTCACCACGCCCCCACCGGTGATGACCAATGGCTCAGGGCTGTGCCGTACTTGTACCGTGACCGCAGCCAACTTGGCCGAGTTGCTGCAATATGCTTACACCCGTCCCGAGTTTACCGCCTACGTAGACTCATTAGGTATCGCCG
>Ga0208015_1001003_pt1 | contig 11120 bp, 10 predicted proteins | sample 26BtaG_FD_184101 | JGI IMG/M metagenome (GOLD analysis project Ga0208015, IMG submission 184101) | Marine viral communities from Cariaco Basin, Caribbean Sea - 26B_WHOI_OMZ_CsCl (SPAdes) (version 2) | ecosystem: Environmental > Aquatic > Marine > Oceanic | place: Caribbean Sea: Cariaco Basin...
CTATGTTTGGTCGGAACGGCAGGATTTGAACCTGCGACCACTACACCCCCAGTGTAGTGCGCTACCAGACTGCGCTACGCCCCGAGTGACTGACTATTTTACGCAAAATTATGTATATTGCAAGGGCTATTTATAGCAGCCAATATATACAATATTATTCTGCCTAGCATAGTTAGCATAATCGCTTAGCAGCCAATATTAACCCAATAATTCTTTTAGAATTTGGTTCACTTGCTGCGGGTTAGCACTACCGCGGCTGGCTTTCATCACTTGCCCGACCAAACCGTTAAAGGCTTTTTCTTTACCGCCGCGATATTCTTCGACCATTGCTTCATTTTTTGCGATGACTTCTTCTACCATCGCTTTGATAGCGCCAGTATCGGTTTCTTGCTTGAGGCCTTTGTCTTTGATGATTTTATCTGCTGCATCATCACCATCGCCGCCTTCGCGCTCATATAGAGCACTAAAGACTTTTTTAGCCAGTTTGCCAGATAGCGTGTCATCTTTGATACGCTTGAGCATGCCAGCCAATTGCTTAGCGCTGATAGGGGAGTCGATGATGTCGGTGTCATCTTTGTTCAGTGCGCCGAGCAAGTCGCCCATGACCCAGTTGCCAGCCATTTTGGCATCTTGCTGACCGATTTCAGCCACCACATCTTCGAAGTAGTCAGCAATTTGACGACTACCAGTCAAGATACGAGCGTCATATTCTGACAGACCAAGCGCTTCTTCAAAGCGTGCGCGACGAGCAACTGGTAGCTCTGGCATCGCTGCTTTGATCGCATCAACCGTATGCTGCTCGATACGGACAGGTAGCAAGTCAGGATCAGGGAAGTAGCGATAGTCATTGGCGTCTTCTTTGGTACGCATGGTACGCGTTTCATCACGCTCTGGATCATATAGCATGGTTGCTTGTACGACTTTGCCGCCATCTTCTAAGATATCGATTTGACGTTCAATTTCACGATTGATAGCACGTTCTATAAAGCGGAACGAGTTTAGGTTTTTTAGCTCAGTACGCGTACCGAGATCAGCGCCTGGCTTGCGCACAGAGACGTTACAGTCACAGCGGAATGAGCCTTCGGCCATCACTGCGTCTGAGATACCTAGCCAAGTAACTAGCTGATGGATGGCTTTGATGTAGGCAAGTGCTTCGTGAGCTGAGCGCATGTCTGGCTCAGAGACGATTTCGATTAGTGGCGTACCAGCACGGTTCAAATCCACACCAGTCATACCGTCGACTGCGTCATGGACAGATTTACCTGCATCTTCTTCTAGATGCGCGCGGGTGATACCCATACGTTTAGGGTATTCGTTCTTTTCGCCTTCATTGACCACGACATCGATATAGCCTTCACCCACGATAGGATTAGCCATCTGAGTGATTTGATAGCCTTTAGGCAGGTCAGGGTAGAAGTAGTTTTTACGGTCAAACGTATTAAACAGACCTAGCTCAGCATTGACACCGATACCGAATTTTAATGCGCGATCGACCACACCAGCATTTAGTACGGGTAATACGCCAGGCAAACCTAGATCGACGATACTTGCTTGGCTGTTTGGCTCATGACCAAAGTCAGTCGGCGCACTTGAGAAAATCTTACTTTCCGTATTTAGCTGGCAGTGAATCTCGATACCGATGACCACTTCATAGCCATCGACAAATAGCTCTTTACGCACGGCGTGCTCGCGAACGGCATTATTATCAGTAGTAGCTGTACTCATTATACCGTCTCCTTTGCGATGGTAGAGTGTTGTAGGTGATGGTCGGTATGCTGCTGGAACAGATGCGCAGTCGTGAGCAATTGACTCTCTTGCCAGTGTTTACCAATTAATTGCAGACCAATAGGTAGGCCTTCTGTCGTCAAACCTACTGGCTGACTGAGCGCAGGTAGACCCGCTAGGTTGACCGCGATGGTATAAACGTCGCCTAAATACATCGTCGCAGGATCAAGGTTATCAGTAAGCTTGTAAGCTGCCGTCGGTGCAGTTGGGCTAGCAATCACATCACAGCTCGCAAAGGCTTTATCGAAGTCTTTGACGATCAAACGGCGAATCTTCTGTGCTTTTGTATAGTAAGCATCGAAATAGCCAGCTGACAGTGCATAAGTTCCTGTCAAGATACGGCGCTGTACTTCAGGGCCAAAGCCTTCAGAGCGTGAGCGCGTGTATAGATCGATAAGGTCCGTTGGATTCTCACAGCGATAGCCAAAACGTACGCCATCGAAGCGTGATAGGTTCGATGATGCTTCAGCAGGCGCTAGCATATAGTAAGTGGCAAGCGTGATCTCAGGATCAGTGATGTTTACTTCTACAATCGTTGCGCCCAGCTCTTCGTATTTTTTTAGTGCGGCACGTACTGCTTGCTCAACTTCGCTATCAAGCCCTGTACCGAAGTATTCTTTGGCTACACCAATACGGAGACCGTCAAATGGCTTATCACCAGCAGCAGCTTGGGCATCATTGATGTCTTGTACGTAGTCAGGCATCTCGTATTTGATAGAAGTTGCATCGCGCGGATCATGACCAATCATTGGCTGGAGCAGATAGGCGCAATCTTTAGCGCTACGTCCCATGCTACCCGCTTGATCCAAACTTGAAGCGTAGGCAATCATACCAAAGCGTGACACACGGCCATAAGTCGGCTTGATACCTGTCAGGCCACAGAATGAGGCGGGCTGACGAATAGAGCCACCTGTATCACTACCAGTAGCAACAGGGACAAAACCAGCGGCAACAGCAGCAGCACTACCACCTGACGAGCCACCAGGCACGCGCTCTAGATTCCAAGGATTCTGTACCGTACCGTAGTATGAGCTACTGTTGTCTGAGCCCATCGCAAACTCATCCATATTGAGTTTACCTAAGCTAATCATGCCTGCTTTGTCGATATTAGAGACGATGGTCGCATCATATGGTGAGACAAAGTTATGCAGCATCTTTGAGCCACAAGTGGTCAGTACGCCTTGGGTACAAAAGATGTCTTTATGTGCCATTGGTACGCCAAGTAGCGGACGCTGATCGCCTTGTGCACGCATCTCGTCTGCCGCTTTCGCTTGTGCGCGTGCTGTCTCAGAGGTATGAGTGATAAAGCTGTTAATCTTGCTGTCTAGCGCATCGATACGCTTGATGTAATGCTCGGTTAATTCCGCGCTGCTAAATTGTTTTTTTTGCAAGCCAGTAATGAGCTGCTCGGTACTTAATAAATGAAGTTCAGACATAAGGTGTCGTCCGTCAAAATGTTAATAGCATAAAATAAAATGAGATAATGGCAAATGCGTGATTGTATTATTCAGCCACTATTATTCAATCACCTGAGGCACTAGATATAAGCCTTCTTCTACGGCAGGTGCGACTGACTGATTACGCTCACGATTGATGTCGTGTTTTGCCACATCAGCACGCAACTCTTGGCAAGCTTCATGGATATTGGCTAGTGGCTTGATGTCTGTGGTATCAACGTTAGATAGCGTATTCATCAGTTTTAATACTTTACTGATATCATCAGCATAGCTATCGGCTGTACTTTCATCGACACCTAAGCGGGCAAGGTTGGCAACTTCTAGGATTTCTTCACGGCTGACGTTGCTGTCAGACGTTGCTGGCTGCTGAGACATAGTTTCTCCAGTTAAGGACAGTTTTTGTTAAAGTAGTTGGTTACGAAAACGAAAATACGTAAGCGCTAAAATAGAAACAACTAAAATAGAAATAACTAAAATAGAAATAAATAGTAAGTGGGCTTATTATAAAGCATCTGACTCAAGTTTACAGAGCATGACGCTTGATTGATGCACAATCTCAACCAAGAGGCTGAGTTGATAAAGACGTAATATTAAATAAGATATGGTGCTAGCCGAGCCATAATGCCAATTAAGACACAATGATTTACAGAGAATTGCAAAACTGACCCTCTAATTCATCTTTGTTCCTCAATTGCTCTCCAATTAGCTTCTAAAATACGTTACAGTATGCATCTGCTATTAAGCAAAACATTCATCTGCCTGTAGAGCCTTGTTAGTTATCAGATTAAATGATGTTTCATTGAGTTGAATGATATTCACTACTATTTCAAACTTTGTAACAACTTTTGGCGTCTAAGACAAAAATCCTTACTTACTGATGCAAATATCTATGTTTTTTTTGAGCTAAATCGGTATAATTTAGCTCAGTTTTTTCATTTCATCATTATTGTTTGGATTTTGACTTGTTGGGATGATTAACTGTTGCCACAAGTAATGTTTAACGACGACCTGCTCAACACTGACGAGTAACACCTCAGTCAATCTCATTCGCCTCATTCGTAAGACGCTGGATATATTAGTCATGAACCTGTTTGGATTTTTATCAAATAATATCGCTATCGACCTCGGTACTGCGAACACCCTAATTTTTATTCCTAATAAAGGCGTCGTGCTTGACGAGCCTACGGTGGTCGCGTTACGAAGCAATCGTACTCAAAACCCGACCGTCGCCGCTGTTGGTATCGATGCCAAGCAGATGCTAGGTCGTACGCCTGCGAACATTACAGCGATTCGCCCGTTAAAAGACGGTGTGATTGCTGATTTTGAAGTGACGCAAAAAATGCTTAAGCACTTCATCGCTAAAGTAAAAGCCAAGCGTTTTATGGCACAGCCTAACGTTGTGGTTTGTGTACCATGCAAGTCTACTCTAGTTGAGCGTAAGGCGATTCGTGAGGCAGTATCATCAGCAGGTGCGAGCAAAGTACTATTGCTAGAAGAGCCGATGGCTGCGGCTATCGGTGCTGGTATGCCAGTTCATGAAGCCAGTGGTTCTATGGTTGTGGATATCGGTGGTGGTACAACTGAGATTGCTGTTATCGCGCTATCTGGCTGCGTATATGCTGAGTCGATTCGTATCGGTGGCGATATGTTTGATGAAGCGATCATCACTCATGTACGCCGTACGCATGGCTGTGTCATCGGTGAGACGACCGCTGAGCGCATCAAAAAAGAAGTCGGTTCTGCATTGAATGAAGACAGCCAACTAGAAGTAGAAGTTCGTGGTCGTAGCATGGCAGAAGGTGTACCAAAGACCTTTACTGTTAATTCAGAAGAAGTGCAAAAAGCATTGACTGATCCATTGAGCGGTATTGTTAGCGCTGTAAAAGTAGCACTTGAGCAGACTCCGCCAGAGTTGTCATCAGATATCGCTGAGCGTGGCATCGTATTGACAGGTGGCGGCGCACTATTACGTGACTTAGACAAACTTATCTCACAAGAGACTGGTTTGCCAGTGACGGTAGCAGAAGACCCATTAACCTGCGTTAGTCGCGGTGGTGGTATCGCGCTTGATTTCATCAATAATAAAAGTTTAAACATGATTTTTGTTTAAGTCATCTTTATCCTTAATTGCTATATAGTCTTGGCAATATATGATGATGTATGTGAATAATGAAACTATCAATATAGTCGGTTTAATAAAACTTGGATACAGGGAAGGCAAGCGAAAGTACTACAAGTATTAGGCTGAGCGTGACTGACACCTTACCTAATTTATAGAAAATTGACTATATATAAAATTAAAGGTAGCCGACTGTGCTACCTTTAATTGCATTCATTTGTGCTAGAACCCAATATCCTCGATAAACACTCATGCTGTAAATAAGTGCTATTGTTCATTTTAGAATCCTTAAATCAGACGACTTATGACTCCAAGTATTTTTGCGCGCCAGCCGTTATCACTTCGTAAGACTGTTATCGTACTGATAGCAGCCTTAATTTTGATGTGGTTTGATAGCAAAAACTCTGATTGGTTTAAGCCAGTACGTAGCACCAGTCATGCCGCCATGCAGCCAATCTATGAGCTGTCTCTATTACCAAGCTATGCCAAGCATTGGGCTGGTGGCAGCCTGCAATCAAAAGAAGCACTGCGTCGCGAAAACATGCAGCTAAAGTCGCAATTGATACACGCGCATGCCAAGTTACAACAGCAAGATTATATCTTGGCACAGAATGCACGCCTGCAAGGTATTTTATCTACCACCAAGCCTGAGCAGTTTGATCTTAATTTGGCGCAAGTCATCGGTACAGATACCAATTTGCTCAGACAGATTGTCGTACTTAATAAAGGTGAGCAGGACGGTGTGCAAGTTGGGCAAACGGTCATCGATGAAGACGGTGTATTAGGACAGATTATCAATGTCTATCCGAATACTAGCCGTTTGTTGTTGATTACAGATGAGCAGCAGTCAGTTGCGGTTACTGTTAAGCGCACTGGTCAGCGTGCTATCGTCACAGGCCAAGGTATCCCATCTTCATTGAGTCTCAATTACGTCTTCAAAACATCGGATGTGCGGGTAGGTGATGAGCTAGTGTCGTCAGGATTGGGCGGACGTATTCCGGCAGGTTATCGAGTAGGGCGTATCGCGCATGTCAAAGACGAGCAAACCGATAACTTTAGAACGATCGAAGTTACTCCAGCAGCTAACTTTATCGATAATGCCTATGTCTTAATACTTCAAGACAAGCTGCTAAACGAGAACAATGCTGCTGCTATGGCTCCGTAGATAACGACGTAAGACATGGTATTGACGGCTAATGAGCTGGTTTATTAACGTTTTAAAGCTTTCCATTTAGGGTATTCACCTTGCCAATATCCAATCAACAATATCACAGCAACCATCAAACACTCGCTAAGGTAAGTACCCATGTCGTATCCTGATTCTGAGAATGCCACGGTACTATTGATAGTTGTGATTGTTCTGAGTTTCATCGCTGCATCATCACTCAATGTCTATCCATTAAGCCCAAGTATGGCCACACTGCGTCCCATGGTCATGATCATGGTGTTGATCTATTGGTTACTGTTTCAGCCGCGCTATGTGGGTATTTTTACCGCATTTACGGTTGGACTGATTGCTGATTTATTGATGGATACCCATTTAGGACAGCAAGCGTTCGCCGCTGTTGTGGTTGCACTGGTTATCAAAATTACCAGTATCTACGTCAGACAGTTGAATACCGTTAGTGCTTGGTTAATTGCTAGTCTAGGGTTGATTGTCTTTCAGTTAAATCTATGGATACTACAGATGTTTATTCAAAACGTCTTTGTTGCTCAGTCTGCTTTGTCATTGTTTATGAGTATCATTAGCTGGCCACTCGTACTGTTTGCTTTACGCAAGTTTTCGCGTTAATGAGTCACTAGCTATAGCTGTTACTCTGATTAACAGCTTAGCTTGCTCGGCCCACAATACTGTATGACCACACACATCATAAATTTATAAATGAAGAGAATATCGATGGATATCGTTTTAGCGTCTGGCTCTCCGCGTCGTCGTGAGCTACTAGAAAGAGCGCAACTAAACTTTACTATCTTAAGTGTAGATATCGATGAGACGCCGTTGGATAATGAGTCGCCAACAGACTATATCGAACGTATGGTCGAAACCAAAGCCGATGCTGCGATACAACAATTAAGCGATACCTCTCAAGCGGATCACGATAGCCTTACCTCACCGTTTATTATTCTGACTTCTGATACCATTGGCGTGCTGTCAGATGGTAAGACAGTATTGGTCAAACCTATCGATCGCGAGCACGCATATAGTATGTGGCAGCGTATGTCTGATAACGTTCACGAAGTATGGACTGCCGTTCAAGCGACTCAAGTACAGCTATTGCCTAAAGCAAAACCAAGCCCATCAGAACCTATACATTCCTTGCAAATTATTAACCAGAAGCGAATCACTGAGCGTACGGAAGTGACCTTTATACCAATGACGACACAAATGATGAGCGACTACTGGGACAGTGGCGAACCCGCTGATAAAGCTGGTGGATATGGCATTCAAGGACTGGGAGCTGCGTGGGTCAGTCGTATCAACGGCAGCTATACCAATGTCGTTGGTCTGCCACTGGCACAAACACTGGCACTAATCAAAGAAATAACAGAAGGCAATATGGACACAGTCAACCCGTTATAATGGGATATGCACATAATGACACGGTAGGGTAATGGGCAAGAGCAAGTCGCATTTGTTACACTGTCAATCTAATAGGCGATGACCGTCTAATAAGAAAGCTGAGAGATAAGAGAAAAAACTATGTCCGAAGAGCTGCTGATTAATATTAGTCCAATGGAATCCCGTGTTGCGGTTTTAGACAATGGTATTTTGGGCGAGATTTATATTGAACGACATCACAAACTGGGGTTGGTCGGCAATATCTATCTGGGGACGGTCGTACGTGTCCTTCCTGGTATGCAGGCAGCCTTCGTAGATATTGGTCAATCACGGACCGCATTTCTACATGTTAACGATATGCAGCGTGAACCACGCCCCGTTGCAGAAAAAAACAAAGCGGCTAAGGCCACTAAGCACGAGATAAATGAGGACGATGCGACTACCAACGCTTCTGCTGATAGCTTGGCTGTGACACCGCCTATTGTCAGTGCGCAAAGTACAGAGATCGTACCAGCGTCTAAAACATTGATTCAGCATCGCCTACATGAAAGTCAGCGTATTTTAGTACAGGTAACCAAAGATCAGTTAGGGAGCAAAGGTGCTCGTCTAACGACCAACATCTCACTACCATCACGTTATCTAGTATATTTGCCATCGAGTGATCATATTGGTATATCGCAGCGTATCGATGGTGAAGAAGAGCGTAGCCGATTAAAGACCGAACTTAGTAGCCTAATGCAAACGGTCAATCTAAAGGGTGGTCTTATCGCCCGTACTGCTGCTGAGCGCGTGCCTGTCGATAAGCTAGAAGAAGACATCTATTATCTATTGCAGCTATGGCGTACCATCTGTGCTCGCCGCCAAGAGATTAATCATCATCAGAGCTCAGAGCTGATCTATCAAGAACTGTCACTACCATTACGTTCTATCCGTGACTTGGTTCACGCTGATACCGAAAAAGTCATTATTGATAATACGCAGATTTATGAGCAAGTCAGATATTTTGCCAAAGAGTTTGTTCCCTTCGTCTATGATCGTATCGTGCATTACACCGCTGAGCAGTCGCTATTTGATGTACACCGTGTCGAAGACGACTTACGTGATGCACTAAAGCGCCGTGTCGATCTAAAGTCTGGCGGTTATCTGATTATCGATCAGACCGAAGCTATGACCACGATTGATGTCAATACAGGTTCTTTTGTGGGTGGTCGCTCATTAGAGGATACGGTTTATAAAACCAATCTAGAAGCCACACATGCTATTGCTCGTCAGCTACGACTACGTAATCTAGGCGGCATTATCATTCTAGATTTTATCGATATGCTTGAACAGCAGCATAAAGATGACGTGCTTGAGAGTTTACAGGCGCAGCTTACCCAAGATTATGCAAAAACCAAGATTACTCAGGTTAGCGAACTTGGCTTAGTAGAGATGACACGCAAACGCACGCGTGAATCGTTGGGTCAGCAGCTCTGTGAGCCGTGCTCAACTTGTCAAGGTCGCGGGTTTGTCAAAACCGCAGAGACCGTTTGCTTTGAGATTTTCCGCGAAATTATGCGCTGCGCCCGCACTTATAATTCTCCCAAAAAGTTCACAGTAGTAGCTCATGCGGCAGTCATTGATTTACTACTCACAACAGAGTCAGACACAGTGGCTGATTTAGAGTATCTACTGGGTAGGGTCATTACTTTTGATGTAGAGAATCTATACACTCAAGAGCAGTATGATATTGTTTTAGATTAATATTATTCAAAACAAATGATAGTTCTAGATGAAAGTATTTATGTGACTGAAGATTAGTCTAAGAATGAGCATCTCTAATCACAATAGAGATTGCTCTTGCAATACCTAAAATACTATGTATAATATACACCACTGAATTATATATGCGCAGCTGAATAAAAAAAGCTGGCGCTATGACAGCTAGAGCATCGTTTCTAGCACTATTTCATTATGCCTTTGCTACTTTCCAATTAATAGGAGGGTTGGCGGGGCTTTAAACTATTTTGCTTTTGGCACGCTATAAGTTCGGATAAAGAACTCATTCTGGTTAAGAACAGAAGGCCGCTTTAAGTGAATATTTAACCAAACTGCTTTTGATCATGGTCTTGCGACGCAAGAATGACAAAGGCACATATTAGGAGCTTGCTGGCATGGCTAACCAGAGAATCCGTATCCGTCTTAAGTCTTTTGATCATCGTCTGATTGATCAATCTGCACAAGAGATTGTTGATACTGCAAAGCGCACCGGTGCGCAAGTTTGTGGTCCTGTACCGTTGCCGACTCGCATTGAGCGCTTCAACGTTCTAACCTCACCACACGTTAACAAAGATGCTCGTGACCAGTACGAAATCCGTACTCATAAGCGTATGGTTGATATCGTTCAGCCAACTGACAAAACTGTGGATGCGCTAATGAAATTAGATTTAGCGGCGGGTGTTGACGTTCAAATTGCTTTGGGTTAATGCACATTAAACACCCAACCCATTAATATAAGATATAAAGAGGTCTAAAATGGCGATCGGTTTAGTCGGTAAAAAGTGCGGCATGACCCGTGTCTTCACTGAAACAGGCGCATCTATCCCTGTAACAGTTGTTGAGGTCGATGCAAACCGCATTACTCAAGTAAAAAATACTGATGTAGATGGTTATCAAGCCATCCAAATTACCACAGGTACTCGTCGTGACAGCCGCGTAACAGCTGCACAAAAGGGTCACTTCGCTAAAGCTGGTGTTAAAGCTGGCCGTGGTGTTTGGGAATTCCGTGCCAACGAAAGCGATCTTGAAGGTCGTGAGATTGGTGGCGAGATTCTAGCTGACTTGTTCGAACAAGGTCAGATGGTTGATGTGACAGGACAGAGCAAAGGTAAAGGTTTCCAAGGCCCTGTTAAGCGTCACAACTTTAGTATGCAAGATGCTACTCATGGTAACTCAGTGTCTCATCGTGCGCATGGTTCAACTGGTCAAAACCAGTCACCAGGTAAAGTATTCAAAGGCAAGAAGATGGCGGGTCAGATGGGTAACAAACGTGTTACCGTTCAGGGCCTAGAAGTGATTTCGGTTGATGCCGAAAAAGGGTTACTTGTCATCAAGGGTGCTATCCCAGGTGCCACCGGTGGCGATGTTATCGTACGTCCGTCAGTCAAAGCCTAAGCAAGGGGATTAACGTGGATTTAAAAACAGTTACAGGTGCGGCGGT
>Ga0208015_1001006_pt1 | contig 11105 bp, 11 predicted proteins | sample 26BtaG_FD_184101 | JGI IMG/M metagenome (GOLD analysis project Ga0208015, IMG submission 184101) | Marine viral communities from Cariaco Basin, Caribbean Sea - 26B_WHOI_OMZ_CsCl (SPAdes) (version 2) | ecosystem: Environmental > Aquatic > Marine > Oceanic | place: Caribbean Sea: Cariaco Basin...
TGTATCACTTGCCCAACCAGTTTATGATGTTACTGCTGACTGCGATATTGCTAACCGTTACCTTGTTTGGCACGCCCATTAATGGCTCCAAACGTTGGATAGAGTTGGGTATATTTAACTTTCAGGTGGCCGAGCTGGTCAAGTTGGTGATGATTATTTTTGTCTCTGACTTTGTGGTGCGACGCTCATATGAGGTCCGTAATGGCTGGGATGGCTTTTTGCGGATTTCTTCCGTCGTCGCTATTCTCACGGTATTTCTACTCTTACAGCCCGATTTTGGCTCGCTAGTGGTGATTGTTGGGTGTATTCTGACGATATTTTATATCGCAGGGGCGCCGCAAAAGCAGTTCCTACTGTTAGGCGTCATCGTAGGAGGCTTGGCCTTCGCTGCAATCTCGATGGTGCAATACCGTTTGACGCGGGCGCTGTCCTTTCTCGATCCCTTTGATGATATTCAAGATACTGATTACCAGTTGGCGCGCAGTTTGATTGCCTTTGGTCGCGGTGAGTTTACTGGGGTGGGCTATGGTGAGAGTGTGCAGAAGTTATCACATTTGCCTGAAGCGCATACGGATTTTCTACTGGCCATTACCGGGGAAGAGTTGGGCTTTATTGGGGTGGCAACGATTTTATTACTGGAGGCGCTGATTATCGCTAGTGCTATGCGCATCAGTTATAGCGCCCTACAACGCCGCCAGATGCGCTTGAGTTATACCGCTTTTGGTATCGGGGTTATCTTTATTGCTCAGACCATTATTAACGCTGCGATGAATATGGGCGCTATGCCTACCAAAGGTCTGACGATGCCGTTCTTTAGCTATGGTGGCTCGTCCATGCTGATCAGTCTAATCATGGTAGGGCTGCTGCTAAGAATCTATAAAGAAAGCCCGGAAATTGAAAAAAACCAATGCCGTCACTATTAGTTTATAGTCATTAGCATGCCGCTAATCAATAAGCGAAAATAAAAAAATACGGTCTGATATAGGCCGTATTTTTTTGTCTAAAACTAATTTAGTTAAGGCCTAAGCAGTCCCTAAGGTATGTTGACCCTGCAACGGCGCCATGTCCCACTGGGCGATAGCTTGCGCCAGCATCCGGTCAGGCGTATCAAAATCAACTTGAGGTTGTAATAATAACTTTAGGGCAAGTTGCAGCAGCTCGCTAGGATAAGCCGTATCTATAGGCAAGGCTAAATTCTGTTTTGACAGCTTTTGACCGCTAGCATTCCGCACCAGAGGCAGATGATACCAGTGGTCCACCGTGGGCAACCCAGCTGCGCGCATGATACTGATTTGCGCAGTCGTCATGGGCAAAATATCTAAGCCACGCATGATGTGACTGATATTCTGTAAGCCATCGTCAATACTGGCTGCCAAGATATAGTTGATAGTCCCATCTTGACGCCTGACCACCACATCGCCCTCTAATTGCTGGGGATTGTGCCACTGGGGCCCTTGAACACCGTCCCTAAACCCAATCAGATGGTCTGCTAGTTGTAGACGAACTTTATACTGATGGCCCTCTAAGTGTCGCGGCAGACACAGACGCGGGTAAGGCGAGGTCTCAATACCATGCTGTTCGGCATAGGTATTGAGTGTTTTGCGAGAGCAATCGCAGCCATAGGTCAACGCCGCTAACTGGTCCTGTAAATAGTCGTTGTAAAGATCGGTACGTTCCGACTGATATAGGACATCGCCATCCCAACCCAACCCTAAGGCCTCTAAATCCATCAGAATTTGCTCAGTAAATTCGTCTGAGCAGCGCGCCATATCGGTATCTTCAATGCGCAAGCGCCATTTACCGCCTAGCGATTTAATATGACAATAGCTAGCAATGGCTGTCGTTAACGAGCCCAGATGCAATTCGCCCGTCGGTGAGGGTGCAAAGCGGCCAATAGGCTCGCGCAGGGGGGCTGTCATAGTCGTGGTCGGCTGAGAGGTGACGGCATTGAGCATAAGAAAATCAGTGATAGGGTGCATGAGGGTCACCTTACGTTGAGTAAGGAGTAGCGGCTATCAGGAGTAACAGCCGGTAGGGCGCGGGGTGTTAACCCTTAACTTATGAACACGTTACCAATATATGTATTCACAAACATAGCTCAATAAAGCTAAGAGGCGAAGCCGACAGAATGGCTGCTTTACCTCGCAGTGGTACGGTCTGATAGCAGACTAGTAGTCTCTATAATACAGCATAAGCGGGTTAAGCTCTATAAGTTAAGGCCAGATAGTACCCCGCTAAAATAAAACGTAAAAAAACCGACCTGGTTACCCACGCGAGCGCAAGCAAACAGGTCGGCTACTTATCACAATAGCTTGCTAATGAAGATAGCAGGCTCTTAGAGCCATTAAGCGTGGCCTAAGTTTTGGCGCTCTTTCATCTCAGCTAGCGTTTTGCAATCGATGCATTGGGTAGCCGTTGGGCGCGCTTCCAGACGACGCAGGCCAATCTCAACGCCACAAGTCTGACAAAAGCCATAATCATCGCCATCAATCTCAGCGATAGACTTGTCAATTTTGCGGATGAGTTTACGCTCACGGTCGCGGGTACGTAATGCTAGCGCAAACTCTTCTTCTTGGGTAGCACGGTCGTTGATGTCGGGCATAGCACTAGACTCGTCCTGAATGTAGGACTTAGTGCGATCCGCTTCACCGATCAATTGCTCCTTCCAATGGATAAGAATCTTTCTGAAGTGCTCCAACTGCTCATCAGACATGTACTCTTCATCTTTGGCAGGCTCATAAGGCGTGAATTTGATATCCGCCGGGGTAGGGGAAACTTTGCTCATAAGAAATTCCTACTAATTCAAAATAATAACAAGGGTGAACTCATTCTTGTGGCACTACAGCGATAGTCAAATTAGCCACCTAGACCTATCCTAGTAATACCGTCCCAAAAAGTGATGTCTAGATAGCACGAAGGCTATGCAGCGCTGATCACTCATCTTTCTAATCTTTGGCGATAGTCCCTTCACTGCTGAAAGATATCGTCCACCGCACGTGCCGAACACAAACATTAAACCAACTATTCTTCTTTTATTCTCAGACTCAAGGTGATCACACAATGAGGATTTGAGTAAGGGCTACTGTGCATACGATAATACCCTTTTACTCTAGGGAATATCGCAAGCCGCCAACCCTTAAACCCAACAGTGGCTAAGCCCACCTAAAAAATCCGCTCTATTAAATGCTATACCAGCAACATTTTCAACCTATGAAGGGTGGAGAATTGTGAGCTTGTGTTCAGATGAATCAGCTATTCTGAACTAAACCATACGGTTAATTGCCCTATTTAAGCGGCTTACTCAGTACAAGTCAATCGGCTAATTTAGCTAGAATGGTTGGCCGACTATCTATAACGTAGCTGACGTGTTATGCGCCGCGGCAAGCAGTCGCTGTACCCAACTGTTAATCTGCCCATCAGCCCCCAATTGTAGCCAACGATAACCAGGTCGGGCTTCGTTATCGTAAGCAAACTCATCCACGTGCGGGCGGAACTGATAGCTGGTCGCTGGGGCCGCATAGACAGTAATGCCTTGCTTATGCAGCACCCGCTCCTGATGAGTATGGCCATGGACAATCGCTCGCACTTGCGGGAAGTCTGCCAATAGTGACCATAAATCCTCAGGGTTTTCCGCCATATGAGCATCAATCCAAGCTGACTGCATTGGCAGTACATGATGATGCAGAATCAATAGGGCCGGTTTATCACAGCGGCTCAATTGTGCGCTTAACCAGCTCATACTCTCTAAGTGTAACCTACCGGCCACTTGCCCCGGTACGGAAGTGTCTAGCAGTAAAATCTGCCAGTCTGGGGTGGTAATCACATGGTGGTTTACCAGTTCAGCATTGGCCGGCTGCGCAATCAGACGCCGCTGCGCAAAAGGCAATTGCTTGCCAGTCTCGTCCGTCACGTCATGATTGCCTGCTATACATGCAAAAGGAATGCCAGTCTCGCGCAGTTGTGTATAAATTCGCTCATAAATACTGGGCTTAACTTCACTGACCAAATCGCCCGTTACTAAAATCAAATCGCAGCGGATAGCTTCGGCCAGCGCTTGCGCCAGTACCGCTTCAAAATTTTGCTGCAAAGGGTTGTTGTGGATGATGGTAGCGGGGTCTTCGTGAAGGTGCAGATCTGTAATCTGCAACACATTAAGGATGCGGTCAGCAGGGGCTAGAGTGGTCGGCGGCTGTGGCAACAAGTCAGTCATCAGGACGCCCTCGCTAAACATCGAGGCAATGGGAGCTGCAAACCATCACTAGGCGCTAAATACAGCCGCGGATGAGGTAACTGCTGCCACTCGGCTATAGGCTTGGACGTGCTAGGCAATGTCTGGTAGCTGCCCCAAACCTCAGGGTATACATAGGCAAACATACGTCTATTCCCTTAACGATTAACTTAGCGACTACTGAGTAATCTACAGCCGTTTACTGGTCAAAAATCAGCCAGTCCAAACTGAGAGCAGGGTTATATCATATCTGTTATTATAATACCAGAAATTTTTATAAATTTTATGAATTATTAGGAGCGGCTAGCCGTAAGTTTTGTAGTTAACTTAGTGATAATTAAGGTCATAAAGAATATCACCGCCAATACCAAGACGATCGATAGCCCGGTTTGGATATCCAACCAGACACTGCTCCAGACCCCAACGGTCACCCCAATCTGCGCCAATACTAAAGCAACTACCACCATACGGTTGGGAGAATTGGCCAACAAACGGGCAGTGAGCGCGGGTAAAATCAGCATGCCGCTAATCAATAGGCTGCCTACCGCTTGGAGCGCAATAGCGCAGAAGCCAGCGAGCACCCCCATAAAGAAGAGTCTTTGCGCCGCCGGATTAATCCCTTGGATACGGGCCAATGCCTCATGGGTCGCCAGCTTAACTTGTGCGGACCAAATGTAGCGTAACGCTATGAGGCCTATCAAGACTGCCGCCGCAATCATAGGCAGATCAGCCCAGTCGCGCTCTAGCAGATTACCAAATAAAAAGCCTAGTACATTGGCTTGCTGATCAGTCAATTGCGTCAACGTCAGTAGGCCAAAACATAATAAGGTGACCGCTACTACGGCGAGTACCGCATCCATGGGCAAGCGCTCATCGTCAATGACGACCAGACTAAACACCACCAGCACGCTGACTAAAGCGATACCAATACCGCTCGGCAGTTGCCACCAAACGGCTAGACCCACACCGAGCAAGGTGCCATGCGCTAAGGCATCCGCAAAAAACGCCATACGCCGCCAGAGGACCAAACAGCCCAGGGGCGCAGAAAGTAGCGCCAATAAACTTCCTGCAATCCAAGCAGGAGCAATGATGGCAAGCCAAGAAAGCATAAAAATTCACTTAAAGTAATGCGTTATAAAGATAAAAGCCAGAAGTGGCTTGAGGAAAATAAAGGATAAGACGGGTATTTTATAACAGCTCGCTAGGGGCATGATGTTCGCAGTGGTGCGGCTTATGCACATAAGGTTGCTCATAATTATGGCCAAAGAGCTTTTGAAATTCCGCGGAGACGGCCAACTCGCTGGGCTGGCCCACACAACAAATATGTTTATTCAAACAAATCACTCGGCGACTGCCTTTCATCACCCAGTGCAGATCATGCGACACCACCAGCATGGCGCAGTGTAAGAAGTCCGGCAGCTCATCAATAAACTGATATAACCAAGCTTCTGAATCCGGATCTAGCCCCTGCATCGGCTCATCTAATATTAACAGGTTGGGCCGCTCTAACAGCGCTCGAGCCAACAGAACCCGTTGGGTCTCGCCACCGGACAAATGGCGCAATTGTCTTAATAATAGATGTGATAGCTTTAATTTGTCATAGATAAAGTCTTGTTGGGCTTGATCGAGTAGGCGGGTGTCGGCCTGCGCCAATAAGTCTTGCACGCGCAGCGGCAGGATAGGGGAGACGCTAAAGCGCTGCGGCACATAGCCCAGACGTAATGGCTGCTCCGGGACGATTTTACCACTAGTCGGGCTCAGTAACCCCAGAATCAATTTGACTAAGGTAGATTTGCCGGCGCCATTGGGTCCAATCAAGCTAATGGTCTCACCGGCAGCTATAGCAAAGCTCACTTTTGAGACTAAGGTCTGTGGCCCTATGGCATAGCTGACTTGGTCGAGACTAAGTAACGGCGGCGCTGTAGTGGCGTTCGTACTACGAATCGTCGCAGCTGGGTCAGTAATAGGAGCGGGGGAGACAAGGGAGGTCATGGCTACCTGATTTATTCGGAAACATTAAAAAAACAGGATATCACTATATCACTGTAGAGAGGAGAGAGCCGTTAGGCGAAGGTAGTGAGGATAATATATAAGACACGGTATCATTATAATAAGACACGGTCTAATGAGCGTGACTAACCGCTATTGGCAAGACTGACAGACACCTTGCAGCTCAATCACGCTATGAGACACCTTAAAACCCACATCGCTGTTGGCGAAAGTCATCATCTCTTGCACCGGTAGACTGCTACATTCCTGCACCCCTTGGCAAGTGGTACAGATTAAAAATGCAGCCGTATGTTGCAAGCGCGGATGGCAGCAAGGGATATACGCATTGATGGAAGCCAGCTGATGAATAAGGCCTTGCTCAAGCAGAAACTCTAGACTGCGATAAATTGTAGGCGGAGCGACATTCTTACTTTGCGTCTAGAGTTTCTGCTTGAGCAAGGCCTTTTGATGCTGCGAGCGCACTTGCTGCAGTTCAGTGATTAAATCGTAGGCACCCACGGGCTTATCAGCTTGTAGTATAAGCTCATAAATTTGCTGTCGCAGGGCAGTAAAGCGCACGCCCTGCTGCTGACACTGCGCCTTGGCCATGTCCAAGCGTTTGGTGATGGCTTGGGGACCAAGATCATGCACGTGATGCAAGTGCTCAGAATGTGGTTTGTGGTCATCCATAGTGGCCATATTTGTCAACTAATATTTACTCAGTTTAAGCGATAGCCTGCCTTTGGGCAATACACTATCTACCGTTATAGGCATAAGCCCTAGGGTGAAGGTTCGATTCTTAGTAATAAGCCAAGCATGCCAACTAGCGAATTATTCAGTTCGCTAGTTATACGACCGGCATTAAAAATGATTAACTGTAAAAATACTTGGTAATCTAAATCAACATAATCTATTGATAATCAAAGTGTAGAGTACAGTTGTACCGATATGCTGCAACTTATATCTAGACAGTCATTATCTTAATGTTATATTATAACATAATAGCAAGGTACGACTAACACTTATCTTGACTAGGCAAGCTAACTTATTGTATAGCTGTAATTTTATCAGTATGTTAACCGCTACTTATCAAAGGAGCAAGTGGTAATAATAGACTTTAGTCCAATAAATAGAGTTTTTATTCCCTAGAGTAAGATTAATAGGCAATATCATAATAATTAGGCACTGCCACGGTCTTAGTCAGCCGTAAACTATCGTGTCTTTACTGTCGTTCATTATAAACCCCTACCATCGCCCCCACGTTACTGAGACCTCTTATGCCAAGCTCGATATGCTACTTATTGCCAACAGCCCCTAACAGCATGCGCAGCCAACCACTGGATAGGGCTAAGCAGCCTGTATCCAATCACCCTTTATTTAAGGTCATTGCACCTAAAGGCCCTGAGTCCAAGGGTGCTATAGGTAAAGCTGCTGTCTCAATGAGATTGCTAGGTATGACAAAGCTAGCCGCTATGGCAGCGATCAGTATGACGCTGCTGCTAGCGTTTGCCCCGAGCGCGCAAGCTGCCGGCGTCAGTGTCAGCAACTATCCTCTCTATCTACTGAGCAACGAGGTGACCAAAGGCACACCCGATGCTAAGCGTCTGCTTGAACCAGGAGATGTGGGGCACCACGGTAGCTTAAGTCCTAGCGATATCAAAACGATTAAAGACAGTAAATATGTGGTTTGGTTTGGCAATCCTTTAGAGCCCAATTTAACGGATGCTTTAAAAAAAGCGCCCAATGCGATTTCTTTATTAAGCTTTAAAGCTTTTGCTCGGCAGCCACTCCGCGATGTACAGGGCCAGCCTATTAAAGGTACTGAAGACCCGCATATCTGGCTGAATCCTGATAATGCTAAAGCCATTACCCGCGCCTTGGCTGTGATCCATAGCCGCGCTGATCCCAAAAATGCCCCACTATATCAGCGTAATACCGCAGACTTTGCTAAACGTATGGATGCAGCGGTAAGCCGCGTCAATCAGCGCAAGCTGCCAGCGGGGACTAAAAACAGCTACTGGGCCTATCATGATGCCTATCAATATTTAGAACCCGCGTTAAAGATACGTCTGGCCGGCACGCTCACCACCGACCATCACCTGCCGCCAAAAGCCAGTCAGTTTCGCTGGTTGCAACAGCATCACGCCAACCCTACGATGTGCCTAGTGTCGCAAGGTAAGGTGAGTTCGGGAATCCAGAGCAAACTTGCCCCTGTTAACATCACTACGCAACTAGAAGATATGAGCGCCTCTAAGGACTTTGTCAGTGGTTGGCAGCAAATGGCGGGGGATATCATCAGCTGTATGGCTAACCAATAACTTTTAAACTCGGCAGCCGTTACTGAGCCTGACGTGAGCCTCTAGCAAGGGGCTTACGTGAGCAATTATTATTCGATTAATCATTGAAAAATACGCTTTTTTTGCAGGTTTGTGGTATATTCCTCTTGCACTACATCTAGGCTGTCCCTATAATAGGGGCGCTTAATTTTTACATCAGCAATGCTAAAGAAACCGTCTTACCTAAACTGTAATTATTATCTTAGTTATGGAGTTTATGGTAGGCCGTCTGCCTGAAAAGGCTATGGTTGTTAGCTATCGTAGGATGTCGTATGACTCAGCCTGCAAAACGCACGCAATCAGATCAAGTCGTTCGCGCGGTCAAACAGCAATTATGGGTCCTATTTGGCCTCATGGTGTTTGCGGTATTGTTAGACACGCTTTGGATGGGCACGCAGAGTGCTGTTGCTAAAAGCCTATCGCTGGGTGCTTTATTAAGTTTTATCTCTCAAGCCATATTTGCGTGGTTTGTCTTTCATCGCACAGGCTTTCATGCTCGTCTTTATATAGTCCAACAGATGTACCGTGGACAGATGATCAAGTGGGCAGTGACGATCGGCGGATTTATTGTCATTTTCATTACCATACAACCCTTGTCAGCGCCTGCGCTCTTCACCGGTTTTATGCTAATGCAAATAAGTCACAGTTGGATGCTATGGCGCTTGCGCTAAGTTAAGGTATGACACCTACTTAATGTACAGCTCGCTTTATTAGCACCGCACTTTCAAATTTATAATATTTGCAACTTTGCTACGATAACTAACATTATTTTGTTATTTCATAGCGAAGACTGAGAGTAGGGGTCAAGTTATTGCAGCCCTTATGGTGACTCAGTTAACTTAGAATCAACCATTAGTAAAAAATGACCTGACAAGGTCATATTTGGCTTACAAAGCGTAAAATACTAATAATTGACTTTACACAAATATGTCTCTGCATTAAGATAGACAACGAAATTGTGAACCTTAGCGTATTGGCTAATGGGATTTACAAAGAGAGCCGGCTAGGGAAGCTAGGCTTGTAGTCTTATAAAACACTATAAAGGGCGAATAGTAAATATGTTTCGGCCCTTTTTTGATAAGTGTTCGTTTTGTAGAGCACCCTAGATTTTGCACAGTAAAGCTAGACCGTTTTAACAGATACCAAGTTTTAGAGATACCAGGTAGTAGCACGTAACGACCGCAGCAACAAGCAGTCAATGGGCACCCTAATATGGTGGCGTTCTCTGTCCTTGCCAATAGCAAGACAAGAGTATGAGCACCTTAAGTATTAGGCGATACAAACTCGGTGATTCAATCGTTGATTATAAAGAAGCGAAATTATGGCAGGCGAGCAAACCACAACAGAATATATCTCTCATCACTTAACGAACTGGACGTACGGCTATCTGCCGGGCGAAGGTTGGAAAGTTGCCTACACGGCTGAAGAAGCTAGTGCTATGGGCTTTAAAGCTATCCACCTAGACTCTATGCTTTGGTCTATAGGGTTGGGCCTAGTGTTCTGTGCGCTGTTTTGGATGGTTGCGAAAAAGGCCACTTCAGGCGTCCCTGGTAAATTGCAGGCGGCTATTGAGATGATCGTTGAATTCGTTGATAACAACGTTCGCGACTCTTATAGCGGGACTTCAAAACTGATTGCCCCCTTAGCGTTGACCATTTTCGTTTGGATTTTCTTGATGAACTTGATGGACTTATTGCCCGTTGACTTCATTCCAGCACTGGCTGGACAGATCGGTGCAATGATGGGCCATGACCCACATCACGTGTTCTTTAAGATTGTGCCAACGACCGATCCTAACATCACGCTCGGTATGTCGTTCTCAGTCTTTGCGCTCATTATTTTTTACAGTATTAAAGAGAAAGGTATCGGCGGGTTTGTAGGTGAGCTAACGCTACATCCTTTTAGCGCCAGTAACCCTATCGTGCAAGCTATCTTAATTCCCGTAAACTTTATTCTAGAGTTTGTTACCCTAATAGCCAAGCCTATCTCTTTAGGTCTACGTCTATTCGGTAACATGTATGCTGGGGAATTGATTTTCATCCTGATTGCCCTAATGCCATTTTGGATTCAATGGGCACTATCAGTACCGTGGGCAATATTCCACATTTTAATTATTACCCTTCAAGCGTTCGTATTTATGATGCTGACCATAGTTTATATGTCACTTGCATCATCAACTGAACATTAATTAGACATTCAATAGGTAAATGAGGATACATCAATGGATCCAGTATTAGGTGGTTATACAGTTATCGCAGTTGCACTGCTTATCGGTCTTGGCGCTTTAGGCACCGGCATTGGCTTTGCTATCTTGGGCGGTAAATTCTTGGAAGGCGTAGCCCGTCAGCCAGAGCTGGGCTCGCAATTACAAACCCGTATGTTTATCGTAGCAGGTCTACTTGATGCGATTCCTATGATCGGTGTCGGTATTGCTATGCTATTGTTGTTCGCCAACCCTCTAGCCGGTTAATCTGAAATCTCAGTTTGACTTAATTTGATCATGAACTTTGATCAATTAACTGATTTTTCATTAACAATGAGGTGATCACGTG
>Ga0208015_1001008_pt1 | contig 11099 bp, 8 predicted proteins | sample 26BtaG_FD_184101 | JGI IMG/M metagenome (GOLD analysis project Ga0208015, IMG submission 184101) | Marine viral communities from Cariaco Basin, Caribbean Sea - 26B_WHOI_OMZ_CsCl (SPAdes) (version 2) | ecosystem: Environmental > Aquatic > Marine > Oceanic | place: Caribbean Sea: Cariaco Basin...
ATCAGATATTAGCGAAAATAACCCTAAAAAAGAGACCCTCTATGCTTTAGGTGGTGTGGGACTATTTTTAGCAATTGTATTACTTATTGGAATTTCTGCCTTTTTGCGTCCAGCGGGCGAGCATATCGAAGCTGAACCTGTTGCTGATGAAGCGGTAGCCGAAGCCCCTGCAGAAACTGCTGCGGCCCCTGCGGCAGAAGCTGAAGCGACAGCAGAAGCACCTGCAGCAGACGATGCGATGGCAGTAACTGAAGAAGTTAGCACTACGCCAGCTGCTGATACTGCCGCACCTGCGGAAGCCGCCACTGCAGATACGGCGACTGCTGAAGCGCCAGCAGCAGAGACGGCACCTACAGAAACAGAAGCGGATAATGCGACCGGCGAAACAGAAACTGTGCCAGCGACAGTACAGCAATAGCAAAGCAGTAATAAATTAAAGGTCGTCAGCTCTTTTTATAGCACTAGCAGAGCGACTGTTCTTGCATTGATGGTCTTATGTTGATCATCTTATAAAGCTTAAAATATCGTAAAAGCTCGCTTAATCTTTTGATTAGGCGGGCTTTTTTTATTGGCATTTTGTAGCTGACATCTTTACATAGAGGGGCCGTAGTGGAACAATGTCGCCCATATTTACTGGCCTGTTTGCTAAATTTGGGCGGCTTTTTACTTGGCTTATGAGCTCCGAAAGAGTAATTAAATCCATACATTAGCAACAATGCAGCAGACCGTCAGTAAACAAACTCAACCTAGACACCTGCACGAGAATCGCAGCGCAATGGCGGTTGCTATGGGACTAGGTCCATAAGTCCCTCTAAGTCGCTTTATTTAAGATAAGCCCCGCGTCCATTAGCTAGCCAATCCCTTGCAGGTCGTTCGATATAACTTTGTTGTAGACAAATTTATAGCTAAAGGATTAATTTTATGAACACGGATTCACAACGATCGCTGTCTGCCGCAGAGGTAGAGGCGTTAGACAACGGCTTTATGGGGCATCCCAAGCCGTTACGCTCCCTATTTTTCACTGAGATGTGGGAGCGCTTTTCTTATTATAGTATTCGTCCGCTCTTAGTTTTATTCATGGTGGCGACAGTTGGTAGTGGCGGTTTTGGCTTTGATGAAACCACGGCTTCCGCTATTTACGGTATTTTTGCCGGCTCATTGTATTTGGCGGCAGTACCGGGCGGTTGGCTCGCTGACAACTGGTTAGGTCAGGAGCGCGCATTATGGTGGGGCAGTATCATTATTGCTCTAGGTCACCTTTGTATTGCGCTGTCTGCCATGTTTGGTATGTCGCTATTTTTCATGGGGTTAGTCTTTATCGTCTTGGGGTCTGGACTGTTTAAGACCTGTATCTCTGTGATGGTCGGCGCGCTCTATCCTAAAGGCGATGTACGCCGCGATAGTGGCTTTACCCTTTTCTACATGGGCATCAACATCGGCGCGTTATTAGCCGCCTTAATCGTGGGTGTCTTTAAAGAAAAAGGCTTGTGGCATATCGGCTTTGGTGTCGGTGGTCTAGGCATGTTAGTGTCATTATTGGTCTACCGCTTTGCTGCACAAAAGAACCTAACCCGTTATGCGCGCGCGAAGAATATTGTGGCTGATTGGGAAACTGCAAACGATCGCTTTAGTAATATCGGCCGCTGGGTAATAGGGTTTATCGTTTTATTAGCCGTGCTCTTTGTCACTATCTCGACCGGTGTGCTACCGTTTAACCCAGAGTTGGTCGCGGAGTACATGACTTATATTATTGCGGGTGTGGTACTGCTGTATTTCGTCGTGATGTTCTTATCGCCACGCTTAGATAAAACGGACAAGCTGCGCTTACTGATTTGCTTAATCCTGATTATCGGTTCAACGCTATTCTGGTCAAGTTTTGAGCAGCAGCCGACTTCGTTTAACTTATTTGCGGATCGTTATACTGATTTGAACGTGATGGGCTTTGAGATTCCTAGTATTTGGTTCCAATCACTCAACCCATTATTTATTCTACTATTAGCTCCTATCGTTAGTATTATTTGGGTGAAATTGGGCAAACGCGGTCTTGAACCCAACAGCATGATGAAGTTTGCTATGGGTATGCTGTTAGCAGCCGCAGGTTTTGCGTTGATGATTTTTGCAGCGAAAATTGTGGTAACCAATCCAGGTGCCTTAGCCTCACCACTTTGGTTAGTGGGTAGTTTATTGCTATTAACTCTAGGTGAGTTAGCCTTGAGTCCAGTCGGTCTATCTTCTATGACTAAGCTGGCGCCAAAAGGTATGCAGGGTCAAATGATGGGGTTATTCTTTGCCTCGGTTGCTTTGGGTAACTTAGTAGCAGCCTTCTTTGGTGGCCACGTGTCAGCCGATAAAATCGAAGGTCTACCCACGCTATTTACGACTATGACCGTGTTCTTGGCGGTGACTGCAGTTATCTTGCTGATATTAGCCAAACCTATTGGCAATATGCTTAAAGCCAGTGAAGAGGCTGATAAACTCAGCTAAACCTCACTGAAACTAGGTCAATTGTTGATAGTAAAATAAAGCGCGTTATCTTTTAGGATAGCGCGCTTTTTTAGGTCTTAAAGATACCCTTACAAAAACCGTATGTCATCTAACTGGGCCAAGTCGTAAAATAGTCCCATAGCGACCGTTTCTCAATGACAGCCGCTGTTTACTAATGAAAGCCGCTTTTTACTAACGAAAGTGAGTGTCTGCTATTGAAAGTCAATCTTTTACCCCAATAGCTAGTAACTTACATTTAGCTTGGCTATGAGTTAGCTAGACAGAATTAGCTAGCCTGCACAGACCTTCAGTGTGTCGCTAAGTTATAACAAGTTGTCTTAGAACTATTCGTCATCTCCAATCCGCCTAAATAAACCCACTGCGACCCAGTCTTGACCGCTCACGGGTGGCTTGTGCTATTAAAAAATGCAATTCAGATAAAACGCACTGAGCTACAGTCGGTTATTCAGGGTAATACCAGTCAGCCAAATGGCTAGAAAGCCAAGCGCTTAATAAGGAAGTATCTATTTATGAGCAAATCACCTATGAACAAACAAACTATTAAAGACCGTATCACCAGTCTCCGCGAAGCCCTTAAAGCCAATGACATCACGGCGCTAATCGTGCCTTCAGCAGATCCGCATCTGTCAGAATATCTGCCAGAATATTGGCAAGGGCGCTTATGGCTGTCTGGTTTTACCGGCTCGGTAGGCACCTTAGTGGTCACGCAAGATTTTGCTGGCGTTTGGACCGACAGCCGTTATTTCGTGCATGCAGCGGCACAGTTAGAAGGGACGGGCATCACCCTACAAAAATTACAAAAGGGCTCGCCTAACCACATCGAATGGCTCGCAGAAAATTTACAGGCGGGCAATAGCGTCGCGGTCGATGGCAACGTTTTATCGCTGTCTGAGCAAGACCGTCTAGTTGATGCGCTAGCGGATAATGACATTCGTATTCTTACCAGCCAAGACGTATTAAGTGACGTGTGGCAAGACCGTCCTGCGCTACCGACCGCGAAGTTATTTGCTCATGATGACGCTTTTTTATCGCAATCGGCGAAAGACAAACTAGCGGCCGTCCGTGCCGAAGTGGCAGAGATCGGTGCGAGCCATCATTTAATTTCTAGCTTAGATGATATTGCTTGGTTGACCAACTTACGCGGTAGCGATGTGGACTATAACCCAGTGTTTTTAGCCCATATGCTCATCAGCCAAGATAAAGCGACCTTGTTTGTTGATAATGCAAAAATTGGTAGCGATGTGCAGCAGTTGCTAGATGACAGTGGCATTGAGCTGGCGGAATACGATGAGATTAAAGCCGCTCTAAGCGAATTAACGCCAGAAGATTTATTATTAATTGACCCGAATAAAGTGGCTGTGGGCACGTTATCTGAGCTGGCTGATGGTATCAGCATGATTGAGCGTATTGCGCCTAGCAGTCTATTAAAATCGGTGAAATCTGACCAAGATATTGAACATGTGCGTGAAGCCATGCGTCAAGACGGTGCTGCCTTATGTGAGTTCTTTGCAGAATTCGAGCAGCGTCTCAATGCCGGCGAGCGTCTGAGCGAATTAGATGTCGATAGCATGTTAATTGATGTGCGTAGCAAACAGCCACACTATGTGTCACCGAGCTTTCCGACGATTGCAGGCTATAATGCCAATGGCGCGTTACCGCATTACCGCGCTACCGAAGAGCAGTTTAGCTACCTAGATGGCGATGGTTTGTTATTGATTGACTCAGGGGCTCAGTACCAAAACGGTACCACCGATATTACCCGTGTGGTCGGTATTGGTAATGTGAGTGCCGAGCAAAAACGTGACTTTACCTTAGTGTTAAAAGCGCATACAGCTTTAGCCGTTGCTTGTTTCCCAGAGGGTATCGCTTCACCATTGATTGATGCTATTTGCCGCGCGCCCTTATGGCAGGCACAAATGGATTATGGTCATGGTACCGGTCATGGCGTAGGTTACTTCTTAAACGTACATGAAGGCCCACAAGTGATTGCGTATAGCGCGTCAAACCCACCAGAACGCGCTATGAAAGCCGGTATGATCTCGAGCAATGAGCCGGGTCTATATCGTGAAGGCGGTTGGGGCATTCGTATCGAAAACTTATGTGTGAACCAGCCGGTCCCTAATCCTAGCGAAACAGAATTTGGTAATTATCTGCATTTCGAGACAGTCACCCTCTGCCCAATCGATACGCGTTTAATCGAGCCTTCATTATTGCGTGAAGACGAAAAAGCATGGCTCAATAGTTACCACGAGCAAGTCTTTAACGAGTTAAAAGATCGTGTGGATGGTGATGCCTTAGCTTGGTTGACGGAACGTACTCAAGCTATTTAATTGGAGGAGTCCCACCCCATTTAAGTACGTGAATGAGATTTCTTCAAATAGCAAAAAAGGAGCCTAATTTAGGCTCCTTTTTTATGGGCAGTGCTTATGTGCAGGGTATTTGTTAATCCGTCATCGGGCTTATTTAGTGCGGGCTAGCTGGCGTTGGACTTCATCGCGCAGCCAAGCTTTGAGATTTTCTGACATATCCGCCATCTGCTCACTGAGATAATCATCAATACGCACTTCCAACTCACGAACGAAATTTTCTTGTTCTTGGCTTAGGGCGATAGGCTCGGTAGGGGTACTTTCCTTTTCTGTGTGGCTAAGAAATTCTTGAGCTACGCTTTCTTCAATAAGACTCTCTTGAACCGTATTTGCTGGAACATTTTCCTCAACAACCCCTTCTTGATTCACTTCTTCTTGAGTAGTAGGGGCTGACACATTTGGCGTTGCTGTAGAGGCTGTCACAGTATCCAGACTCTGAGTCTCTGCATCCAATTGCGGCACTATCGTCAAAGTAGCGGTTTGCTCACCATCGCCACTGATCTCTTGCTCATTAGCTACAGCCGCCGCTTGTTGTTCCGCTTCGGCTTGCTGCTGCGCGCGTTGTAGCTCGGCTTGCTCATAGTCTTTTTGTTTGGCCTCTGCCTCTATACGGGCTATTTCCAAACGTCCCTGTTCTAATTGCTCCTGTTCTAATTGCTCCTGCTCGAGCTGTTCTCTTTCTAGACGCTCTTCTTCTTTACGCTGAGCCTCTAAAGCTTCTCGCTCGAGCTGCTCTTGTTCTTGAGCAATGCGTATCGCTTCGGCATCGGCCGCCTTTTGAATACGGTCTTGCGCATACAGCTCATCGAGATACCCATCTAAGTCTGGTTGGGTAAAGGCAAATTCTGCAACCGTCGTATCTGTCTGTAGCAGCGTCATGATATCTTTGAGGTCTTGCACGATCGCAGCGCGCACTTGCGCCGGCGCTTGTGACCAGCGCTGATAGAATTGATGTGAAAATGCATACCCTGCCATAGTGCTTCCAGAATTAATAATAAGTTATCCCCTTATAATACGAACTACCGCCAAACGCTGCAAGCCCTATAGCGTGAAGTGACCTTGCAAAACCTAAAAAGCCCGCATCACTTACATAGAAGTAATGCGGGCGCAACAGTCTGCCGTATTTTACGCAGTCCCTTAAGCGAGACTTTACTAAAGCTAACCTAAGCTATTACTAGCAGCTAATGGTTACTAATCATTAGCTACTGCCAGCGAGCAAAGACCAAGGAACCATTGGTGCCACCAAAGCCAAAGCTGTTGGAGACCGCATAATTTAAATCGGTCACTTGACGCGCGGTGTTAGGCACGTAATCTAAGCGGCAGTTTTCATCGACATTATCGAGGTTGATAGTCGGGGGCACGAGCTGATTTTGTAGCGCTAAAATCGTAAAGATGGCTTCGATACCACCGGCGGCGCCAAGTAGGTGACCGGTCATAGATTTGGTCGAGCTCACTAGGATGTCATCTTTACAGTCAGCAAATACCGTTTCAATGGCAATAGATTCAGCGACATCGCCTGCTGGGGTACTGGTGCCATGAGCGTTGATATAGCCCACGTCACAAGGGTTGATGCCAGCATCTGCTAATGCGATACGCATGGCTCGAGCAGCCCCTTCACCATCTTCGGGTGGCGCGGTGATATGACTGGCATCATCGCTCATACCAAACCCAACCAACTCCGCTAAGATATTGGCACCCCGTGCCTTCGCATGCGCCAAGCTTTCTAACACCACTACACCGGCACCATCGCCCATCACAAAACCATCGCGGTCTTTATCAAAAGGACGGCTAGCGCGGGTAGGCTCGTCATTGCGCGTAGATAAAGCATGCATAGCGGCAAAGCCCGATAAACCAAGAGTACTTGAGGCTTTCTCACACCCGCCAGCGAGCATCACATCGGCATCGCCATAAGCGATTAAGCGTGCCGCTAAACCCATAGCATGCGTGGAAGTAGTACAGGCAGTAGCTACCGCTAAATTGGGGCCTTTCAAACCGTGCTTAATAGCCACTAGGCCGGCGGGCATATTCACGATAGAGCCAGGGATAATAAATGGCGAGACTTTTTTAGGACCATGTTCGCGTAGGGTGTCGCGGCTATTTTCTATGGTTTGAATACCGCCAATACCTGAGCCTAATACGATACCAAAGCGTTCAGGATCAACGTTTTCTACTAGGGCAGTATCCGCACCAACACTCTCGACGAAACCCGCATCAACTAAGGCACTGCTCGATGCGGCAATCCCATAATGCATAAACTCATCGTAGCGGCGCGCATCTTTGGCATTCATATAGTTTTTGGCGTCAAAGCCTTCTAGCGTTCCCGCAAACTGGGCACGATAATCGCTAGTATCGAAGTGCTCAATAGGTTTGATACCACTCTTGCCTGCAGTCACACCTTGCCAACTGGTCGCAACATCTAATCCGAGCGGCGTTACGGCACCCATGCCGGTCACGACTACCCGCTGATGATCAGGGCGTTGGTGATGGGCAGGCTTGCTACCATTGTGATTAGTAGGTTGAGTCATACTTCCTTCCTGTCGCTGTCTTTTATTATGAATGGGGTCGTAAAAATGGGCTGGCGAAAGTGGTCGCCTAATTAGGCTAAAGCATAACCTATCAGTATACGGGTGTAAACTTAATTTATGCAGCCGATGTTAGTCAGCCGCTGTTAAGCTACTAAAGCTACCAGCTAACCAAAACAAACCTGACCCAATACCACGCCTTTACTGGCACCAGTTACTGCGGGTAAATTGCCCACTTCGCCCATAATCGACTGTTTGGCAAGCCAAGCAAACGCCATTGCCTCTACCCAAGTAGGCGCAATACCTAGGGTATCGCTAGTCGTTACCTGCCAATTCGGCAGTGCGTCATTTAATAAACTTAGCAAGCGCGGGTTATAAGCACCGCCCCCACAAACGACCAACTCACCATTAGTTAGGGTTAAACGCTCAGTTTCCCTATTGATTGCCTGTGCCAACGATTGCACAGTAAATAGAGTTAATGTAGCTTGCACCTCTGCGGCACTGACGGAGGTTTTAGTAGTGGTTTCTACTAAGGCGATTTGCTCCGTGAGCCAACCTAGATGAAAGTCTTCACGCCCCGTACTTTTTGGGGTAGGTCGCTCGAAGTAGGGATGGGTTAACAATTGCGTCAGCAAAGCTTCATTAATAGTACCAGTCGCCGCCCATTGACCGTCTTTATCATAAAGCGGCTCGTCAGCAGTAATAGTGCCGGCTGCCATATGATATTGATACCAAGCATCCAATAAGTTATTGGCAGGCCCAGTGTCATAACCAATGACTTTATCGGGTTGACCGGCTGGCAGTACGGTAATGTTAGCGATACCGCCTAAATTCACGATGATACGGTCTTTAGTAAACTCATTATCTAACGCAGTACCAAACTGCGCTAAATGAAAGGCCGGGGCGAGGGGAGCGCCTTGCCCACCCACCGCGATGTCACGACGACGGAAATCGGTGACGACGCTAATACCGGTGCGCTCTGCAATAAGATTGGCATCAACAAGTTGTAGGCTAAAGCCCAATTGTGGACGATGACGTACCGTCTGACCATGACAGCCAATCGCTAAAATAGACTCAGCATCTATAGCGGATTTTTCCAGCAGTTCTGCAACCACCTCACTAGCAAACTCAGCATATTCGCGACTTGCCCAACCGAACCAATCTAGCTCGCTTTGCGGTTGTTGTTCACCGTCTACTTTTATATCCGTTAAGTCATCGACACCGTTGGGTTGGCATAATGCCAGCAAGACACTGCGTAGATTTGCTGGGAAGTCTTTGGTATGGGTTGCGACGATTTTATTGGTTGCGCTGCCATCTGTAGCCTCAGCACCTCCCTCTTCATCAAACTGACAGATAACGGCGTCTAGACCATCGAGACTGGTGCCTGACATCATGCCAAGATAATAGCCCGAGTCAAAACTGTCGAATAAGGTTTCGGATAAGGCGTCGGCAAGCTCGTTGATATTATTAGCGTTGGGCTCAGGTAGGGCATTTTGCATGATACTGTCCTAAATTTATTACGAATTAAAATAGTGAGTGATATGAAATGAGTTTTGAATGCATTCAAGGTATAAATTGTCTATTAGTTTAACTACTGTTATAATCAATAATAAGTGGATTGGGGGTTCCCGGTCGGCGTCTAAGCTTCTGGGGGTTCCTGGAGGCTTTTCGCTTTTTTGGGTAGGCTATTTCTTGTATCAACTACTTTTGCTGTGGAATAACCTTAAGTCCATAGCCATCAAAGTCTTGTCCCACACAGGTACGACCACCTCGACACATAAACTTCTGTTTTAAGATATCGAAAGCCTGATTGGCTTGCTGAGGCCGCAAATAACTAATTCATATTGGTCGAGCCACTAAATCTGCTAGTTGTAACCCTGTTGAGTTGGCTTGTTTATTAACAAATACGACATCAAAAGGTAGCGGCCGATTTTTACGATTCTCTCCCGTACACATTCGCCTAAACTCTAGTTCTAACTCTTTGTCTTCTTTTTTACCTCGACATTCGACTAAGACATGCGTCTTACGATCCAGTTGCCCCTTTTCAGCTAAGAAATCATGTAGACCATCCAGACAAAATCCTAATGCTAGATGACATGGATTATCTATATCTGATAGGTTGCTATTTGCTTTAAGTTTAATCTTATCAATGACGCAAGCTACTAAAATGAAGTTACTGCGCTCCATAATATCGGACATATTACCCAAGAAATGCTGATTTAACTTTTGATTATTCAATAGGGCAAAAGCATTTTTCTTTTTTCTAATCTCATGTTCATGTAATACAATTAAGTCATGACCAAAGTAGTTGAACTTAAATTTTTCAATAGCAGGGACGATTTTTTCAGCGTAATGACGTTTATGAAAAATTGCAAATGCCAACACAAACACGGGATATTCAGGATCAATATTCTCTAGACCGTGATCACCACTTTCGTCCACATATACCACGTAATCACTAAAAAATTCAGTTCCTGGTAGTGTATTGATATCTAATGAATTTGGTGTTTGATATTCGTGTAAATCCTCATCATTGGCAAAGTCAAATAGAGGCAATTGAAGGTCAGAGCTAATTGGCTTGTTGTTCATAAACGTTAGTCCTTATCATTCTAATTTATATTTTTGAAGTTAAGGGTGTTATAACAAGTTATACCGTAATTTGCCCCACCATATAATCCACCGCCTGACCCACCAACCGCACCTGCGCGCCAGTCTCTGCCGATAGCAACTCACATTGTAGATGACCACGACGTTGCGAAACTTGCACCGCGGTAAGTTTAGTTTTATCCAATTGCGTTGCCCAATATGGCGTCAGTAAACAATGCGCTGAGCCGGTCACAGGGTCTTCAGCTTTGCCTAACTGGGTATATAAACAGCGACTGACGAAGTCTATGTGTGGGTCGTCACTCTTAGCCGTCACAATTACTCTTCTAGCGTTTAAATGGCTCCAGTGACTTTGGTCTGGCGTTAGCGCTGCGAGTACATCAGGACTGTCCAACACCACAATATAGTCTGAACCCGAGCTGGTTGTAAGCACTGCATTTATGACTAAATTACTGCGAATAACCTGAGACACACCGGCTAGGCCAATAGCCAGCTGTTCTGACACCTCTGCTAAATTGACAGGATAAGTAGGAATAGCAGGGAATACCATGGCATAACCGTCGGCTGTTTTAGTTACGCTCAATACGCCACTTTTAGTTGCAAAATTAATAACCGTTTCATTAAACTCAAGGTGGGTAAATAGCACATGAGCGGCCGCCAAAGTTCCGTGACCGCATAAATCGACCTCGCCAGTCGGCATAAACCAACGCAGCTCGTAAGTTGCGTCGTTAGCTACTATAAAAGAGGTCTCAGATAGGTTGTTTTCGCTAGCGATAGCTTGCAAGATACCATCGTCTAACCACGACTCTAGAGGAATCACAGCGGCAGGATTACCGCCAAATACGCGGTTGGTAAAGGCGTCTACTTGATAGATGGGCAGGGTCATAGTAGCCTACTGTAATTATATGCGATTGATATATAAATGATATGCGCCGAGAAGAAATATTAAGGCTTGAGACGCATCAGCCTTCAACGTAGTATAATCCTGATACTCTAACACTTTAATCTTGTAAATTTCATTAGAAAAGAGACAACCATGAGCCAAACTGCACCAACCGCTGCCGACCATAATCCACAAAACCTATCTTTAGAGGAGCAGCTA
>Ga0208015_1001010_pt1 | contig 11080 bp, 14 predicted proteins | sample 26BtaG_FD_184101 | JGI IMG/M metagenome (GOLD analysis project Ga0208015, IMG submission 184101) | Marine viral communities from Cariaco Basin, Caribbean Sea - 26B_WHOI_OMZ_CsCl (SPAdes) (version 2) | ecosystem: Environmental > Aquatic > Marine > Oceanic | place: Caribbean Sea: Cariaco Basin...
ACATTGATCAGTACGTGTACTCCGGAGGGATCGCGACGAACCATAGGTTCGAGGCGGATGGGGATGTCGTGTTCGGGAGCAACAACGCGAACGGGCATGACTTCAGGGTGGTGAATGGGGCCAGCTATAGTGAGCTGGATGCCGGAGAGTCGACCTTCACGACGAGCTCGAGCCGGAGGCTGAAGAAGGATATCGAGCCGATACCGGACCATGTGAGGGCTGCGGTGAGGAGGGTGCTGGAGCGGACACCAGTGTATAACTTCCGGTGGCGGGCCGGGGACGACCCAAGGCAGCAGGTTGGTGTCCTGGCAGAGGAGTTCGTCGAGATTGGGAAGCTGATTGCGAAGGAGAAGGCGAGTGACGAGACCTTCAGCGGGCATCAGGCGATCATGGCCGTGTGGCTGACAGCACAGGAGCTGTCGGCGGAGAATAGGCGGCTGAGGCGAGACATGGGGAATCTGCAGCAGACGGTCGGGATGTTGGAGGCGAGGCTGAAGGCTGTGGAGAGGAAGCTGGGGAACTAATAACTGCTGATATTTAGTATCAACAGATGGAGGCCATTGTGGAATACCTGAACATGGTGAAAGAGATCATCCAGGGGAACTGGATCACGGTCGTCGTGATGATTCTGCCCTGGTTCGCGCCGAACAAGTGGGTGTATGCGACCTGTCGGGCCGGAGGGAAACTGGCCTCGGCCCTGCTGCGACAGAGGATTGGGAAGCAGGGGGAGAAGGTCGAGAAGTGGTTCCAGGGGACTCTGGACGCGGCGGTGAGGGGGCTGAACGACGGCCTGGATGCCGACGATGCCTGCTGAGATCTCGCCTCGGGATGCTCAGGTCATTGGGGAGGGCCTGTATAAGCTGGTGACCGGAGTGATCGGCGGATTCGGAGGAGGGTCGTTGACGACGTTCCTTCTGATGAAGGCGATGAACAGGAGAGCGAATGGGAATTCCGGCAGTTTTACGAAGGCTGTGGGGGAGATTGAAGAGAAGCTGGACGACATCAAGGACCAGCAGATCGAGACCAACCGCATCCTTTCGGAGAAACTCTCCATCCTTGTCGATAGGGGGACCAGAGTTGCCTAGCTTCAGCCGAGCATCCATCGTGAACCTGGAGTCCTGCCACTCGGATCTCCAGAGGGTCCTGAACACGGCGATCCAGTGGTTCGACTTCGCCGTGATCTGCGGGCATAGAGGGGAGGTCGCGCAGACGGAAGCCTTCCTGAAGGGGGCCTCGAAGCTAGAGTGGCCGAATAGCATGCATAACGAGGTGCCGAGCATGGCCGTGGATGTGATCCCGTATCCGGTGGATTGGAAGGACGAGAAGCGCTTTGGGCTGATGGTCGGGAGGATCATGCAGGTCGCTGATGAGATGGGGGTCCTGCTAAGATGGGGCGGTGACTGGGATAGGGATACGATGACCAGGGATCAGTACTTCCACGATCTTCCGCATTTGGAGTTAGTGAGATGATTTGGCTTGGAGTTGGTGAGGTGGTTCGAAACAACTGGCTAGTGTCGGTCTGGGTGCTCGTCTTGGTCTTGTTGACCGCTCTCGGCAGCTGCTCCAAGCCCAACGACTCGGGACCTCCCGACCCCCTCGATGGCCTGACCCTGAAGGGGCACAGGCGCTCGACTCTGGTGGACCTGGCTGGGAATCAGGGCCCCTTCCTGGAGAGGATGAAGTGGTCGTTCTATGGCGGAATCTACAGGCTCGAGATCTGGACTGAGACCGAGGTGGAGATGCCGTGGCCGGAGGCAGTCCCCCGCTGGTTGGAAATGGGGTCGTATAGGCTGATGGGGCATGAGGAGCAGCAGGATCGCTATTTCTACCGGATCGAGCGAGATGGAGGGAAGGCCTGGAGCTACGCACTCAAGACCCGGGTGGATCTGGAGCCGGGGATGAGCGATATGGTATTTAGGCCGGGGAACAAGGGAGGGGCTGACGTCTGCGTGTGGGGAGATCAGATGTATGACGTAGAAAGGACGCCTAGATGAAGGCAACCGACCTCATCAGGAGTAAGATCGAGGAAGGGGTAACGGATCGGGAGAAGCTCCTGCGAGCCGCTATGAAGACCTGTGGAGTCAGCCGGGACTATGCCGGAGCAGCTTATAGGAGGGTCACAGGAGAGCTTGTCCGACCAAGACAGAAGGACAGGAAGATCAGTCGGGACCTCAAGACGGTGGACGTGGAGGCCCTGGTGAGCAGGGAGCGCCTGGACCCGGCGAGGATTGTGAGGGAGGGGCTGAGGCATGTAGGGGAGAATGTGGTGGACGATGACGTGTTTCGGAGGTTCCTGGAGCTATCGACTATGGTGTGGGCGGATGTGAGGAACCTCGAGGAGTTCAGGGAGTGCCAGGTTGTGCTGCCGAGCAAGAAGCGAGTGTGGGCCTTGGAGGGGACGAGGGATTACCTGCTGAGTCTGGACGGTGTCAGGGAGCTAGATCATGGCTGAGAAAAAACTGAAGACCCGGACAGCTCGAGACGTGATGATGGAGGCGGACCCGCCGGAAGAGGTTAGAGCCTTGATGGCTCAGCTTGCTGAGGCTGAGGCTCGGCTGGACGAGTATAAGGAGGGGGTCGGCTCAATCCAGGTGGCGATGAGGAGCGTGTCTGATGCTGTTGTGGCTATGACCCCTCCGAAAATCGCCCATCGGAAGCCGAAGGTCCTGAAGGTCTCGACGCCTGTGGCCCTCGTCATCCACAACACGGATTGGCATATGGGCGCGGTGCAGGATGCCGACGAGATCGAGGGGTTTAACGAGTTCAGTCCAGCGATCCTGGGGAACCGCATCATCAACTTCGCCCGGGACGTGTTGAGCTGGACGGAGCTGCATCGGGCCTCGTATCATGTCGACGAGTGCCGGGTGTTGGTGACGGGGGATCTGATCAGCGGAGACATCCACGACGAGCTGAGGGTGACAAACGAGTGGCCGTCGCCAAGGCAGGCGGTGGAGGCTGGGAGGCTCTTGGCGGGGGAGGTCAGCCTGCTGTCTCCCCACTTCGAGGAGGTCGTGGTGGACTTCGTCACGGTAGACAATCACGGGAGGATGACGAAGAAGCCTCAGCATAAGGAGGGAGGCTACAACACGCTGAACTTCCCGCTGGCTGAGGTAGCGAGGTTGCTGCTCCGGGACCACAAGAATGTCCAGTTCAACATCTATCCGAGGGAGCAGCAGGTGGTTGAGGTGAAGGGGCAGAGGTATCTGCTGTATCACGGCCACGGGATTATGGGGTGGGCCGGATTCCCGTACTACGGGATTCAGCGGAAGGTGGCGAAGGACGCGGTGAAGCGGATGCGGCAGAGGAAGGCGGAGTTCGATAGGGTGATCTTGGGCCACTTCCACGCCCCCCTCCGGCATCCTTGGTATTGGATTGGAGGGAGTGCAAGCGGGACGGATGCGCTGGATCACAGTCAGGGCCGCGAGGCCGAGCCCTGCCAGGTTGCCTGGTTCGTCCATCCGAAGCATGGTGAGTTCGACGAGACAAATTGGATGTTGAGGGGATGACAGAGGCGCTGCAAGAACAGGTAGAACACTGGTTTGCTGTCTATAAGGACAGGCTCCATCTTGGTGGGTGGGATGTGGATCTGAGGTGTAATGACGATCCCGGGTGGGGAAGGTTTGGTCAGTGCTCCAGGGACATTAATCGGGAGCAGGCTCGGGTTACTATCAGTGTCACCATGCCTCCTAACCAAGCGCGAAAGGCGGTGATACATGAGCTGCTGCACCTCTCGGTGGAGCCTATTGAGACTGTTGTAGACCAGTGGAAGGACATGCTGGATGAGACTCATCAGCCCCTGTTCCTGAAACAGTGTGAGTTTGCCTTGGAGACAGTTATCTACCGGCTAGAAAGGTGCCTGGCCGATTGGGAGGTTGAATAATGGCTGAGAAGTGTTCGGAGAGGCGAGTGAAGCTGGCTCAGGCCCAAGCCTTGATCCAGGAGCTCATCTCGATCAACGAGGCGGCCAGCAAGACGGAGACGCAGCTGACTGCGATGGGGATCTCGGACGAGAACGTTGTAGATACTATCGAGCAGATCCTGGCTGCTGCCGGACCACCTACAGAGTCTGGAGGGGCCCTGAGCGCCACGGTTGGGGAGAAGGTATCCGACCGGATCGTCGACCTGCTGAACTCGGCTGTGAGCGGAGGCGTCGACTGGGACGCGGAGGTCGAGGCTTGAGCCTGGCTGATAACGAAACGCAGCTGGAAGAGCTGCTGGTTGAGTGCGACAGGAGCATGAAGCTATTCTGCCAGACGTTCTTCCCGCATGTGTTCTTCAAGCCCTTCAGCCCGATGCACGATGAGTTGTTCCGCATCATGGACGATGACAGCATCCAGCTGGCGGCCGTGGCCGCGCCGAGGGGGATTGGGAAGACCAGCATCTTCAACATGGCCTTCCCGGCGAAGCGGATCGTGTATCGAGACAGCGACTATGTGATCCCTGTGTCCGCGACTGGGGGAGCTGCTGTCGAGCAGGCCGAGGATGTGAAGACGGAGCTGCTGAACAACGACCTGATCCTGGAGGTATTCGGTGAGTTTGCGCCACAAGACAGGAGGGACCCTTTTGGGCAGAAGGAGTGGGTTACTTCGACGGGCTGTAAGGTCATGCCGCGGGGTGCTGGGCAGCAGGTGCGTGGCCGCAAGCATAGGCATCGCCGCCCTGACCTTATCATCGTGGATGACCTTGAGGATGACGAGTCGGTGGAGAATGAGGAGACGAGAGCGAAACTTAAGCGATGGTTCTTTTCCGCTCTGATGAACAGTGTGGATAGGGGAAGTCGGGATTGGCGGCTGCTGCTCATCGGGACGGTCCTGCATGAGGACTCGCTGCTGAGTAATCTGCTGGACGCGGAGAGGTATCCTGACTGGGAGACGGTTAGGCTGGAGATGTTTAACGACAGGTACGAGAGCAACTGGCCGGACCATATGAGTGATGAGGACGTGCAGAAGCTAGCAGCCAGCTATCGGAACGACGGGCTCCTCGACGTGATGTATCGGGAGTTCAGGAACATCCCGGTGGCGAAGGAGACGCAGGGCTTCCGGCAGGAATACTTCCAAATCTACGAGGAGACGGAAGAGGAGCTGAACCGGAGCTCGGATGTGGTGAACGTCGTGCTGGCTGATCCGGCCCGGACTATGAAGCAGGGGAGCGCGAACACGGCGGTTGTGGGAGTTGGCGTAGACGTGAAGAACCACCGGATCTTCGTCAGGGAGATCATCGAGGGCCGGATGTATCCCGATACGCTCTACGATACGATGTTCGAGATGGCGGAGCGGATCAACGCGCTGGTGCTGGCTCCGGAGGTGACCGGGCTGAACGAATACATCACGTGGCCGTTGCGGAATGAGATGATCCGTCGGGGCGTCTTCTACGTGATCGTCGAGGTGAAGCCCCGCGAAGGGAAGACAGGGCCGAGGCGGAGTGGTGGACTGGTCCCGATGTATCGGCGGATGGAGGTCTGGCATCAGAAGGGCGCGGCGGGAGCTATCGAGAAATACCTGCTCCAGTGGCCGAGGCCGACGAAGTGGGACGTGATCGACGCGCTGGCCGGGATCATCTTCACGATGGAGGATGGGGAGCAGTACTTCGAGCCGCCGGAGAGTGCGGAAGATATCGAGGCGGAGTATCAGGAGCTGGAGATGGAACCTCGGCTGGACTACGAGACGGTGATCTAGCATGGATACCTTGATCTTAACGAGGGTAGGGGGCATAGGCAGTTGCTGGAGCAGCTACCTGGGAGAGCCGTTCGATTCGGCGAGGCTGCGGTCCCCCTACCCTACGGTGATCTAATATGCCTATTATCCTAGACAAGAGAGAGTTCGGCGCGAGGAACTACCTGGATTCGACCAGGCTCGAGGATGCGAACTATAACTACTCGTATCCGCGCGGGATGAAGCTAAAGCCGGGGACCGAGCTCCATAAGAATCTGAAGGATGCGGTCCTGCAGCGGTCGCGGATGAGCCAGTCCGAGATGAGTAAGAGGTATGATAGCTGGCAGAAGATCGACGAGACGCTGACGGCCTACATCCCACTGAGCACGGCTGAGGAGGCGCTGGAGGAAGCTGACAGGCGGAAACCTCTCTCCATTGTGGTCCCACTCAGCTACGCGACGATGGAGACCCTGCTGACCTACGTGGTCGCTGCGTTCCTTGATCCACCTATCTTCAAGTACGAAGGGACCGGGAGCGAGGACGTCTTCGGGGCGATGCTGCTGGAGAGGGTGGTGGACATCCAGGCCCGGAGAGCCAAGATGGGGGTCGCGCTGCACACGTTCTTCCGGGACGCCTTCGCGTATGGCTTTGGAGCCATCTCCCCAGCCTGGGAACAGCGCTACGGTTTCCGGTCGACGAAGGAGGAGCGGGGCTTCATGTCGACGCTGGGCGGGTTCCTGAGGACGGGGTTCGACAAGAAGCGGGAGAGGGTGCTGAGGTTCGAGGGGAACGTGCTGGACAATATAGATCCCTATTGCTACCTCCCCGACGTCAGCGTCCCGATCCACGAGCCGCAGCGGGGCGAGCACTGTGGATGGCTGAGCCGGGAGAACCGGATGGAGATTCTGAGTCGGGAGCGGGACTCGAAGGGGATGTTCTTCAACGGGGAGTATATCCGGCATATCAAGGGGACGAGTGTCCTGGGGACGGATGAGAGTGCGAGGGATCGGGACCAGGTGCGGGCTGATGAAGGGATGCAGAGCATGTCTCAGCCGGTGGACGTCATCTACCAATACCTCAACATCGTTCCGGACGAGTGGGGGATCGGGAACAGCAAGTATCCTGAGAAGTGGATGGTGGCGCTGGCGGGAGATCAGGTTATCATCGCGGCGGGTCCGACAGACGCGGATCACGATATGTTCCCGGTGGCGATCTGTGCGCCGGACTACGACGGGTACTCCGCGACCCCGATCAGCCGGCTGGAGGTGGTTTACGGGCTGCAGACCTTCGTGAACTTCCTCTATAACAGCCACATAGCGAACATTCGGAAGGCCATCAACGACATGTTCGTGGCGGACCCGGAGATGATAAACCTGAACGACCTGCTGCATCCGTCGCCTGGGAAGGTGATCCGGCTCAGGAAGAAGGCCTGGGGCCGGGGTGTGCAGAATGCGGTGGAGCAGTTGAAGGTCCAGGATATCACCAGGGAGAACGTGGCCGAGGCCCTCTCCGTCATGGGGTATGCGGATCAGGTGACCGGAGCGACGGATAGCATCAAGGGGATTCTGAGACGGGGCGGCGAGCGGATGAGCGCCGAGGAGTTCAGGGGGACCAGGGGGAGCGCCCTGAGTCGTCTGGAGAAGGCGGCCAGGATCGCAGGGCTACAAGGGATTCAGGACCTCGGCTACATGGTCGGTTACAACACGCAGCAATACATGTCCAAGGACCAATATGTCAAGGCGGTGGGTAGGTATGAGGAGGAGCTGAGGGAACAGTATGGGGACGAGGACAGGGTCCTGGTCGGGCCGATGGACCTGCTTGTTGACTATGATGTGGACGTGGGGGATGGAACGCTCCCGACCTCGGGTGACCCACAGCTCTGGGCGACCATCTTCCAGGTTATCGGGTCAAGTGAGATCCTAGCTCCGCAGTTCAACATCGTCAACGTCTTCAAGCATCTGGCCCGGCTGATGGGGGCGAAGAACATTGGGGAGTTCGTGAACAAGCAGCCGGTGGGGGCTGAGGTAAGGCAGGATGAGGACGTGATGAGGGAAGCGGAGAAGGGGAATCTACTTCCGATAGGAGACCTGAGTGAAGTCCTCTAACGAGCTTTTCAGGAGGATCGAGGTCGATGACAAGGCCTATGAGCCCGTCGCCTCGAAGCGGGACTGGGAGCTCCTCATGGACTCCCGGCCCTGGAAGGACCTGGAGGCGGTCCTGGTTGAGCAGCTGGTGGCAACCAGGGATCTGCTGGAGGGAGTCGCGGCGGACGAGGATGTGAGCGAGAAAGACAGACTATACAACCAGGCGCTCTGCGCTGTCATCCGGCAGTTCCTGCTGATCCCGGTGGAGCGCATAGAGATGCTGGAATTTGAAAGGATGGAGAAGGAAAATGGCGAAGCAGGCAGGTGAAGGCGAGAACCAGGTCAGTGACGAGCTGGCCGCGATGCTGGGTATAGGCCCGAAGGGGGATGACGATACGGGGGATGAGGATGAGGGCCAGGATGAGGAAGGAGACGAGGAAGATGAGGAAGGTGGAGAGGGAGACGATTCGGATGAGGAGGGCGATGACGAGGACGACGAAGCTGAAGGCGATGATAGCGAAGGCGAGGAGGGGGATGAGGAGGATGAAGATGAGGAAGATGGAGACGAGGGAGATGAAGGCGACGAGGACGAGGTGGCGGGCCTCCTGGAAGGGGACGATGATGAAGGGGAAGAAGACGAGGGGGACGAGGGCGAGGAGGATGAGGACGAGACCACTCGATTGCGGAACGAGCTAGCCAACACGAAGGCGCGGGTTGCCGAGCTGGAGGCGGGGGAAGACGAGGAAGAAGAGGAGGAGGTCTCGGTCGAGCTGGAGGAGGTCAGCTTCGTGGCTGATCAGGAGACCTATGAGCAGGCCCTGGAGAGCCGCGAGGAGTTCAACAAGCTGCTGAACGAGGTGGCGAAGCAGGCCAGCCTCGCCGCGGTCAAGGGGGTGCTGAAGAGGGTGCCGCAGATGATCACGCGGCAGGTAGGGGAGGAGGTATCGAACCAGACCCTCGTGAACGATTTCTTCAGGGTGAACTCGGACCTCACCGGGGCCAGGAAGTTCGTGGCCTTCGTCTTCACGGAGGTCCAGAGCAAGAACCCGGATAAGGGGTATAAGGAGCTGCTGGACATGACAGCGACGGAGGTGAGGCAGAGGATGGGCGTGAGTGCGAGTGGGAAGAAGAAGGCGAAGACCGGTGGGAAGCGGCCGGGCACCCGGGCGCGAGCAGGCAAGAGAGCCTCTCGGAGAGGTGCCCCCCAGAAGCCCTCCGGAATTGGGGAAGAGATAGAGAGGATGAGCAGGTCGCGGTAGTTCAGGAGAGCCGGCGCGGAGCTGGCCAGGGCTATCTTGTAGTTTCGAGGAGCTTTTTGACAATCAACCTGGAGACCAGAAATGGATGCTGCCAACAAACTGACAGGCGGGATAGTCGGGGCAGGTGTGGCTCAGAGGGATGCCTTCAAGGATCTCACAGAGGCCACCACGCTCGGAGTGGATGCGGCTCGTGTTCACGGCACGGTCAACACGGCCAACGACAGCTGGGCACTGACGCTGCCTCCGGTGGCTGAGGCTGCTGGGAGAATCCTGTCCATCTACGCGACTGTCGCCAACAGCAAGACTCTGACTGTGCAGGATCAGGATGACTCTGTTGGCTGGACCGACATCTCTCTCAATGCCGACGACGAGCACGTTTTGTTGTATAGTGACGGGCTTCGCTGGCATGAGATCCATGTCGGCTACAGCTAATAGGAGGGGGGAATTATGAGCCTCATAGGACGTCTCATTGGAGCAGGGGTGGGAGTTGGAGGCAACCTCACCCAACAAAGAGCGTATGCCCGGGCGGGCATGATTGCCCAGGGCCCGAGCAACGGCCCCTTTGGAGGCGCTCCCGGACCCCACATAGACCCTGCGGTCGCGGCTGTCATCTTCGATGACTTTTTCTCGATTCATAAGAATAGCTCAGACGAAGTTGACTGGCTGATTAGTGCAATTCAGGGGACGAACACCGTAGAGTGTAAGACTCAATATAATGGATCTGGGGGTGAGCTGGTGCTTACTAGCGGCACTACCACTGGGGACGGAGACCACATGCAGTGGCATCATGTGGGATTTAAGCCACTTGAGACTCTGGGTCGTGACATCTGGTTCGCGGCGATGGTGGCTTTATCCCATATAGGTGTAGAGCTGGGAGTAGGCCTGGCAAATCAGAATACCGACTTCTCGGATACCGGGCTCACCAACGGAATCTATTTTCATAGGGCGACTGATGGCACAACGACTGCGAGAGCCAGAGATGGTGGAGATGATGAGGACACGGAAATCTCCGACCCTCTCAGTTCTGCAGGTGTCTATTGCGAGCTGGGCTTCCACGTCACGAGCGCTATCGCTACCTTCTATGTTAACGGATCGAGGGTGGCGGAAGCGAGCGCAGAGATTCCCTGGGGGACTCCTCTAGGGCCCTTCGTTGGGCTTGTGACGGGAGGCGATGCTGCGCGAGCAGTCGCCGTGGATTGGATCAAGGTGATCCAGCTAAGATAGGAGCGACAGACAATGCCAGACACTTACTTCTGTGGCCTGCGTGGAACCGACGACCTGGCCACCAACGAGCGACCGGAAGACTGGAGGTCGGGGATTCTCCGGCTCTTCCCCAACGGCGACATGCCGTTGACGGCGCTGAGCTCGCTCATGAAGAGCGAGAAAACCGACGATCCCCACTACCACTGGTGGACGAAGACGCTGACAACTCAGCGCGCGACGATTACCGGGACCTACACGGATGTCGCCCTGAGCAGCGCCTATAGCTCCAGTGGGGCTGCAGGGGACACCCTGTATGTCAAGATGTCCGCTGCGGACGTCTCGATGTTCCGCGTGGGGCATCAGGTCCTGTTCAGGTACTCGAGCGCCTATGATGTGGATTGCGCCGGGAAGGTGTCGGCGGCAGTCAGCAACGGGGCGAACTCCTACGTCGCGGTCGTCCTTCTCGAGGCCGATGACAACGGGGCGAGCTACGACATCTCGGACGCCGACGTCCTCTTCATCATCGGCAACGTGAATCCGCAGGGCGGAACTCGCCCCGAGGCGATCACCCAGAGCCCGACGGAGCACGAGAACTACACGCAGATCTTTCGGACTCCGATGGATCTGAGCCGGACCCTGATGGAGACGAAGCTCCGGACGGCGGATGCCTACACCGAGGCGAAGAGGGACTGCCTCGAGCTGCACGGCATCGAGCTGGAGAAGGCCTTCCTGTGGGGCGTCATGACCACGGGGAACGGGGCGAACGGGAAGCCGGAGTACACGACCGGAGGGCTGCTGAGCTTCATCAGGGCTGCTGGGACGGTCGAGGACTACAGCCTGGACACGGCGGCTGCGTATGCCGGACAGACCTGGCTCCAGTCAG
>Ga0208015_1001011_pt1 | contig 11072 bp, 12 predicted proteins | sample 26BtaG_FD_184101 | JGI IMG/M metagenome (GOLD analysis project Ga0208015, IMG submission 184101) | Marine viral communities from Cariaco Basin, Caribbean Sea - 26B_WHOI_OMZ_CsCl (SPAdes) (version 2) | ecosystem: Environmental > Aquatic > Marine > Oceanic | place: Caribbean Sea: Cariaco Basin...
TTGAAGAAGGTGAATTTTTGGATGATGTCCATGTTATGATGAAGCAATTGGAATCACAACCTTAGTGACTGGATTGAAGATTGTGATAGAGACACACTTTCCTCGGAGTGAATCTTTTCGCGAAATGCGGAGGAATGAATTAAAATGTAATATTATTCTACTTCTAAGGCTAATTCCTAAGGTGTACTACTACCGCAACCGGTAGGAAGATATATTTCCTTACCTATAAAATATTGAAAATTACGAGTTTCAGTAGCCATGGAAAAATAAACCAATTGAACCCTCCTAAAATAGCTCTATTTTATAACGAACAAATCGCCCTTTACGAGCGGATGCTATAAGAGGAGGACGAGATGATGGCGCGGTTGGAGCGGTTGGTTTAGGGGAAGTAATATGGCATTGGAAGCCTTCTGAAATGGGATCAACATGAGATTGCCGCGCTCGTGCCTTGCTAGCAATGACGGGTGATAATCCCTAAACTACCTCAACACCTTTATAAAAACACAGCAACATTTTATTCGCTGAATTAAATAATGACTTGCCATTAAACCACTTTTAAGAAAACCGCAAGGAATTTAAAGATTAAAAGCTTAACTTCATTGTTTATTAACCTTTAAATCAAATTATTATGGCAGTCAAACACATTCCAACCAATGAAGTCCATGTAGGCAGCAAAGGCGGCACTACTGGATGCGGCACAAACACGAATAAGCTTCCGACCCATTGGGAAAATACAAATGAGCGGGTCACTTGTAGGAAAAACGGGTGTAATTAAGTTGTTTTTCCTAATAAATAAGGCACGTTTAAGATAGATGTGCCTTATTTATCATGACGCAGGGAGCGTATTAAACGAGCAATAGTATCATAGTTTCAATAGGGCATTAATTATCACCACTATATCAGTTGCTTTAAGTATGGCTTTTATGAAAGGTCCCTCAGTTAATTTGCGTCAAGACTACCCCGAATAAAATCACATCGGGCGTGCAGCGCTCCTATTATCTTCATCCATTGGAGCAAATCCTATTTATTATGGGCCGATATTCTCCATATCGATTTTTTCTACAGACTGTGTCAAGGTATCAAACAAACGCTTTAAGATTTCATCCATAACCAATATCTGTGTTTCGGTGTAATGAATATTACTATGTGCATATTGAGCATGTTTATCCACTCTGATGTAGAACCGTTTGCCATCAAGCTTTTCAAACAAAAACTCCGTATTTGCCAGACACGAATTCGCGTATACGCAAAGCTGCCAAAGGTTAAAAGCTGAAAGTTGATTGGGTAGGTATGCGGTAGAACTATAGACCAAAGTACGCAAGATTCTAAGGACACAGGTACTGAACAAGATGGGCAATGTTCCTATTGTGGACTCATCATTGTGTTCGCGCAGGATAAAATAAGTTGTGACCATTTTTTTAGTAGCTGTGAAATAAAAATCAAGATCAGGATATTCGCAGGAATACGGATGGTTCCAATGAATTGACGGCCATTGCGATTCGGATGGATATACTCGGTGTTCAGGAAGCATTACTGCTTGAAAAAATTGTTGGTGAACGAAGAGGTGCTCTTGGATCCATAGGCGGCTATGGCCGATAAGCACCACCTCGCATTCGTATCGGTCTGTTATGGATTGTTGCAACCGATTGAGGGTGCTTGTGCCCAAACCGGGACCAATAAGTAGTAGGTAATACAGAAGACCAGTAGTAGTGTCTTTAGTGCCAAAACAATAAACTTCTTCCAGGGTTACGGTCTTAACGAGATGCGCGACGATTTGGGTCAATTCAGAGGAGGTTGTTGCAGACGTATCAGCAACAACATTAGTTTGCGATGGGAGATGCTTTTTAATGAGGTATTTCAAATCGGAAAATCGGTCGACCACCATTTTGGATAATTGATCATCTATTGCTTGAACGTTGGCCAATAGTTCTGGATTTGTAAGGTTATGCTCTGAATTCTCAGCCGCTTTTTCTGCCTTTTCTAATTGTGTTATCAAATAATAACTCCGTTCAGAACTCTTCACAAACAAGCGTTCTAAGCCAGGAACTACATGGGAAAGTCTATAAATACGTAGGTGCAGATTATCTGAGAGAAAATTACTCCCCAAATACAAAGTCTCCAAATAGGTGATGTGTTTTTTAAAAGTTGATTGGTAAATCAAAAAAGCAGATGTTGTGGCATTAAGCGATTCGAAATTACGTGCTTGTGTGAGCAGGAGATCGTAGCTAGAATGAAATCTTTCGCGGTAAGAATGGTATCTTTTTTTAAACCTTTCCCATTTAATCTCCAACCCGTCCGATGCGTCAGGATGTTTATAAATTAGAGCTCCTTTATGGCAGTAATAAGCAATGAACGGATTCCCAATCCTATCGGACCGTATCATTAATAAATAGCGGATTACGTTCACCTGCACACTGTAGTGTTCTCGGGCTTGACGCACCCATTTGCGGGAGGCCACTTTGGATACATCACTATATTCGCCCATAACAAGAATAAGTTGGGCCAATGCCGATGTGGTGGCTGGATGGTAGAAAATTTGTGCGACAGGCAATTCTCTGGTCAATTGCAGTATTTTTTCTTGCAAGGAGTTGTCAAGGGCTGTGGATTTGAAAGGTGTTTCCATGAGATATATTTTTTAAGATATTATCAGATAAAGCTCCTTATAATCAATAGGATATTCTATTCCCTTAAAGGATAAAATATCCCAAAGGGTGTTTTAAAAAATCAAACCGCCTAAAGGCCACGTATGTGAATCAGCCAACTGGCATCCAGCATTTTGAGTAGGTGGTTGTACGGGTTAAAAAAATCCCATGTAATAGTATCTGGGGATGGGCTTAATGAAAAAAGTACAATTTCGAAGCAAGCCAAATCAAATTCGCTTAAGGTGTGGCTCCTAAACGCTTTTTGAAATACCAGGAAAGGATTTTTATATTCCTCAGGCGTTAACGCTCCTAGGCCAAGATCTTTTGGAATATGAGTGTTCTCCTCCACCCGATAGCTTTCTGTGTGCACCTGCAAAACATAACCCACCCGTAATAAGGAATGTAGGACCATATGGATTGTTAAGGCATGTCCTGGATTCTTTTTAAAGAACACTTTGTTTTTATAACAATAAGACATCATGCTGGTTAAAAAATGCTTCAATTCATGAAGATGTGCAAAATCGAACAACGCCGTGAGCAAGGCATAGGGACAATTGATTTCGTAACCTGCCCATGGGCTGGCTTCAAAGGATAAGGTCTTGGAGTCCATAGATAAGCTAATTTTAAAGTTGAGTTAAAGAAAAGTCATTACCCAAGGATAAACCATTATATAAAGGGATATTTTATCCCCTAAAAAGAGATATTATACTGGATATTTTCGCTAATTTTACCTTTCAACATACCAACCAATTGGCAATAGAAATCGCCAGTCTTAATTCGAGTACTATGGAACAGAAAATACATCAAGGACGCAACGTCAAACGCTTCAGGGAAATGCTGGGCATAAAGCAGGAAGCCCTTGCCTATGAGCTTGGTGAAGATTGGAACCAAAAAAAGATTTCCATTCTGGAGCAAAAGAACCAGATTGAAACGCCTTTGTTAAAACAAATCTCCGAGGTGCTCAAAATACCTGTTGAAGCCTTTGAAAATTTTGATGAGGAGCAGGCTGTGAATATTATTTCGAATAGCTTTGATAATGGTGCTATTGGCTATCAAAGAAATGACAATTGTAATTTTAATCCTGTTGATCAAATTATAAAACTCCACGATGAAAAAATCGCCCTCTATGAGCGGATGCTGAAAGAGAAGGACGAGATGATGGCGCGGTTGGAGCGGTTGATTGAGGGGAAGTAATGTGGCATTGGAAGCCTTCCGAAATGAGATCCATGGAACATGAGATTGCCGCGCTCGTGCCTCGCTCGCAATGACGGGTGATTATTAAGAGTCAATCTCTAACAACTTATCTTTCCCATAGAACGTCTTACTCCCAAAACCAGAAAAGAGTAACAAACCGGAACGTATCAGTGTCGCAGGCGTTGGTAATGTTGCTTTAGTACCGTTGGCTGTTGATGCAGCTACAGCCATATTCACATTAGAAGATAATAAGTCGGCTACTAAAGGGGATTTGAAACGCTTAGCGGTTGAGATTAATGGGCCGTATCATTTGTTGAAAAATATTCCCGCGAGGTGTGGTGGGGCTTTGGCTTATTTTGATATGCAGATGCAATGTGTGGAATATTTCTGATAATCTGGTCGAAATATTTTTTAATATATAAAACATTCATTTAGAGTGATTTTGATTTCAAGATAATTAGGTTAGATTTGTTAATATATTGTAGTTATTCCCAGCCTTGAATGAAACTTATAGCAGACATTGAACAATTAAAAAAGAATTTAGACACGTACGAATATTATTTGAGCGAAGGAACTGAATTTGAGAATGAAAAAACAATCGGATTGGTTCGAGCAGGTGCATGTTTTGTCGCCTATGAAATTGGAAAGGAAATAAGGTTTGCTCCAAGCAGATTTGTCGGATACGTAAATAATAATTTGAACCAACATCTGAAATCCAACAAAGACGGACGAGATACAAACGTAGTTATACAACGGATAATGACTGAAAAGCTCGCTGAAAATGAAACATTGGAAAAAGCGTTTTTAGAATATTGTCAGAATTTAGGAATTGAACCTTATAACAAAAAGAGAAAATATTGGAAATTTAATTTAATGGAGGATTTTTCAGCAAATGCAGATTTGGACGGCGAATTTCCAGAAGGAAAAATATCGGAACGAAAACACAAATATAGAGAGCGAAATTCAAAAGTTGTTCAACTTGCAAAACAGAACTTTAAGGACAAAAATGGTAACTTAATTTGTCAAGTTTGTGAATTTGACTTTGAAAAAGAGTTTGGGGAAATTGGAATTGATTTTATAGAAGCTCATCATACAATTCCCGTTGGCGAAATGAAAATTGACCACAAAACAAAAATTGAGGATTTTGCAATGCTATGTTCGAATTGCCACAGAATGGCGCATAAAAAAAGACCTTGGTTGAAAATGGGAGATTTAAAAAAACTTCGGATAAAAGGAAGGGCATAATAAAGATGTGTATAAGCAATGGCTTGTCCTTGCATACTCGGAAAATCCTCAACGCCATAAAACGTTGCAGGATGGATTTCATCAAACAAGTATCTGTTTGCAATTGTCCGTGACGAACCACGACACTGTTCAAACACGAAACGTCGTAGTGCATTGAAAAAAACTATGGGAAAATTTAATCTATTCATAAGTAGAAATAGAATCACGATATCTAGGTGGTTAGTTATATTTGGTATCCTTATAATTGGTTGGTTTGTAATTAGAGGATATTTTTTCGATAACTTCATTAATCCTTCTGAAAAGATTTCTCTAGATAATGCCTCCAAATTTGGAGACTTTATTGGAGGAGTAATTGGAGCAATCTTTACATTAGTCGGAATTGTGCTCCTATATGAAACATTATCTTTTCAAAGAAAAGAACTAAAAGAAAGCAGACAGGTTTTTGAAAGTCAGCAATTTGAAAATACTTTTTTTAATCTTCTGAATTTATATCAAAATATTGTTCAATCTACGCATTATGAAGATTTTGTTGGGCAATCACACAATGGTCAGGATTTCTTTGTTGAGAAGAAAAAAAAATGTTTTGAAGCATATACAAGCACTAATTCAGCTTTCAAAAACCGTAAGATTGCAATTGACGTATATGTTAATTATTACACTGAAAACAAAGAACAAATTGCGCATTATTTTAGAACTTTATATAGAATATTTAGGACAATAGAAGGTTCTAATTTTAGTGAAGACAGAAAAATGTATTATGCTAAAATTGTAAGGGCTCAATTAACAGAATCAGAATTGTTTTTTATAAATTATAATGCTTGTACTGAATATGGGAAAAACTTCAGAAAGTTAATCGTTAAATACAATATCGTAAAGCATCTACCACTTTTTGAGAAGTTAGAATTTAATGAATGGCGTCAAAAGTTAAATCAAGATAAAATTAATAGCCTCAATACGGTCTTTTTAGGTATTATTGAATATTTAAAAACAAACGAAACACAAAATTATTACAAAACGTTTTTAAAAGGTAAATATGCTATAAAGGTAAAAAATCAGAGAACCTCTATTTCTTTACAAATATTCAAAAACTCCAATGTAATACCTAGTCCTCACTTACAATCAGGATATGGTTTAGATGATTTTTCTGATACAGAATTGGAAAAACTTCTTAAAGCCTTTTTTATTGAAACTTTTAAGAATGGTAATTACGAAATTATAAAAGAAAATAAAAATATAAAGGTGATGACAGATATTGAAAATAAAGGAAACGGAAAATCAGAAATATGGGTAGAAGCCATAAATCAAAATAATGAACCAATAAGATTAAAATAAAATGCAAAAAGTAATTCACATAAACATTAATGCTAGACCAGGAGACAATAAGAACTTATCAGAACACGAAGCACCTGAATTAAATAAATACTTGGAAGATGGATATAAAGTCGTCAATGTCTATCAAATTGCTCCTAGTCCAAGTCTATACTGCACAACAATTACCTTTGTTTTAGAAAAATAATAACGCATTATTTCAATGTGTAAATGCAATGGCTTATCCTCGCCTACTTGGAAGATCCTATACGCCAAAAAGCGCTGCAGGAAGGATTTTCTTCTGGCAAGTACCTGCTTGCAATTGTCCGTGACGAACCACTCCACTGCCCTTACACGAAACGTTGTGCGTAATCCTCCCTATTCCGAAGCATTGACTTCTTATGCAAACGTTTAGGCAGGTTTTAAGTCAAAATAATCAATTCCTAACCAATTGATTATTAAACAGTAAAAAAAAAACGGTAATCAGAATCTGAAAAGAAAACGTAACTTTGCATAAAGTTTTAGAACAACATTGAAAGTAGAACATAACATATCACGTATTAGGCATTTGCTGGAAATGTACAGAATGGATGTACAAGATTTCTTGCAGAGAATTAGTGATGGACTTAAAAATCCAATCACTAAAGAAGACGTGTTTGGTAAAGAAATAGAGGTATCGTATCTAAAACGGATTGATAAACTTTTTGAAAAAGGTCTCCACTATTATTTAGATCCCAAAGCACCAGAAAAATCCAAAGAAGCGAGTGTCTTTTTTAGAAAGCAAAGTTTTCAAAACGATGAGCTCAATTTAGGTGCAATAAAAGTAGTTAACCAATTTGAAGAATTAAAAATTTCATTGTCAGCTATTGCGAAGCTTTCAGATTTAGATTTTAAAAGACAAATTAAAAAATATTCTATTTCTGATAACCCTCGTGAAATTGCTTTGAAAGCTCGGAAGGTTTTATATCCTAAATTTGACAATAATAGACGTAATTTCTTAAAATCGTTAATAGGGACATTGGCCTCTAAAAATATAATGGTATTCGAATTTATCGAGACCTGGAACAAAAAGGAAAAGGCTAACATTGATGGTTTCTATTTGAAGCCAAATATGATTGTACTTAAAAGACATCAGTCATTCTCCAGAGAAATATTTACACTTGCCCACGAATTAGGTCACTATTTACTTGATGAAGAAGAGATAGAAGAAATAAATTATGCTGTTTTTAATAATAATCTATCTAAAATTGAAAAATGGTGTAATGATTTTGCTTTTTTCTTTTTAGCAGGCGAATTCGCTGAATTTTTAGACTCATTAGAAAATGCTTCATCAACTAATGATTATCATCACGAATTTATTGAAGAGGTCTCAAGCAAAACTCATTTAAGTAAATTATCACTTTATACAAGACTTCTTTATCAAGGTAAAATATCAAAATTTAACTACAATTTTGTTAAAGAGGAGTTTGAAGAATTATATAGACTAAAACAAGAAGAAAAAGAAAGGGAAAAACAGTTACAAAAAGAACAAGGTATAAAGCAAAGAGGCTCTGTTGCTAAACCAATTGCTTCACCTTTGTTTTTGTCGACCATTCAAACAGCTTATTACGAGGGTGTTTTAAATGAATATGAAGTTTGTAAGAAACTTAATATTAAACCCGAAAATTTAGAGAAATATATTTGATGAAAGTAATAATAGATACAAGTTCCTTACTGTCCTTGGTTCGTTATTACTTACCATTTGACCAAAAAACCAAATTATTTGACTTTATAAAGTCTGAATTTGAAAACGGAAATCTAATTCTCATAGATGCAGTATACGAGGAATGTTTGTATACCACTCAAGGATTAGTTCTCAAATCTTTGGATTATTTAGACGACAAGGATTTCAATAAAAACTTTAAGCTTCCATTCAAAACAAAAGATTTACTTCCACCTTCAACAAAGAAGTTTTATAATCTTTTAAATGATAACTTTAGAACACCTTTATCAAGAAAACTTAATGAAGCTGAATTTGAAGAACGTAAAAAAGAGTTTTTACAAACAGCAGATGCAAGAATGATTATACTTGCTTTAATTAAGAAAAGTGCAAAAGAAGATGTAGTAATTGTTACAGAAGAATCTGAAAATGGCAACGACAATAAAGACTTCAAAAAGATTCCAGCAATTTGTAAAATTCTTGATATTAACGTGATGACTCTGCCAGAAATATTAAAGATTTATCAAGGAATTGAGTTTGAGTTCAAATAAAGCCTGCGTATAATCGAGTGGATGGCTCCGCCATCAAATGACGGAATGCACCCCTGACACCACGGTACGTACGGATCTCGTACTTGTCTGCCGGCGGTCAGGTACGGCGGTGCGCAAACCATACTTACACAAAAACGATGTGAAATAAAAAATTGAAAAACATTATTATGAAAAGCAAGGAAAACTCTTTAAATTGGAGAAAGAAACAAGGAGAAGCTATTTTAAAAAACAATCTAAACGTGCTCCTATTATATGCTCAAATGGGCTTAAAGTTAAAAGCTCTCAAGAAAAGCGTATCGCAGAATATCTACTGTTGCACAATATAGATTTTATATATGAAAAAAAATTGAAAATCGGTTATAAGACATACTACCCAGATTTTTATTTAATTAAACAAAACACTTATATTGAATTTTTCGGCTGGACTCACATACCCTCCTATCAGAAAAAAACCTTAGAAAAAATTGAAATCTATAAACTAAATAATATTAAATGCATCTATTTATACTTGAAAGGCAGTAGATATTTAGAAAATAAGCTAGAGGAGGCAATACATAATATTCAACATCAAACTCTTTGAAAACTATAACTGTTGTTATAATACAATTCGGTTAATAATAACTTTATAGTATTTAGGTATAAGGTCTAAAATTCCGATGGTATTCTTGATCTTAACGAAAGAAAGGGTTAGATTTTAAATAAAACCTAACCCAAGTATATTTTGTGACTTACACACTTAATGAGACAGTACCCTAATGTATTTTCAATCCTACCTTTCTTAATTTCGATTCTAAATTCTCATCTAAATTTTCTATATCTTCATCATTAAGTTCAATTAAAGTAAAACCATTCTCAGCATATATCTCAAGTTTTCTTTGTTTCCGTTTTAAATATTTTTCATCATTTTCCATTCCCCAATATTCCACATAAATCTTATTTGCTGGCAAATAGAAATCACAATACATTACCTCATCAATATTTAATTTCTTTTCATAGGCATGCACAATGCCATTTCTATAAAAGAAGTTGTCAATTAATAATTCTGCCCTAGACCTAACATAATGGCCATCCGAGGTTCGTTTATCTGCTGGGAATTTTTTGCGAATATCAATGACCTCGTTGGTGGTCTCTATTATTTCTTTATCTTCATCTAACTCACCCTCACCAATACTTATAATTCTAACCAAATGTTTATTTTGAAGAACTTCATTCTTCCATAGTGCATAAGGAACGCCATTATTCATCTCCATTTGATGACCTCCATTTTTTTTGCCAGAACTCGTGAGGATCCAGCCATCCCTGTCTCTCTCAATCCATCCTAAATCTGAAAAATATAAGTTAACTTTTCGATTGGATATTTTGAAAGCCTCTCCAATCTTAGTGGCATTCAGTAAGGTTTTAGAATCGATTTCTTGTTCAATATTTAAGTTTGAAGGCCAAACAACATATTCTCCAAACTTCGGATTATACTTTGTGTCTCCTCCGGCCATTCTGCCATCTTTAGTTAGTAGCCACTGGTTATCTTTCCTATAGATCCAACCTTTGGTTTTCAGTGTTTCAAATAATTCTTTTGATTCCAATCCTTTAGCTTTAGATAAAGCTGATGTAGATAAATACTTCATTCTAAAAATTTAAATTTGGGGTAATAATTTTTATTAATAATACTCTTTTATATAAGCATAAGCTCTTTCAAATAAGATCTGATCCTTATGCAGTTTGTACTTTAAAAGTGCCTTACGTAACGACTTTTGAACTTCACGTTCTCCAGAACTTGTCACTTGCCAACCCGGAAAACGAACTATCCGCACAATAGCATCTATATCTTCAACAATACGTTCTACCACCGCTGGTGTTTGGTCGGTTTTAAGCTCTAAGAACAATTCGGTCAATGCTGCTTTTGGAGTTCTTTCTATGAGAAGCTCTTCAAGCTCCTTCTCTGCCTCTACAGTTTGTTTAGCCAGTTTACAAAGTTCCTTAATAAATTCTATGGAAGTAATTAAGCCTTGTTCGGCTTGATTTCTTAAATCTTCAAGACGTTCACTTAGAGATTTAAACTTTGGATTTCCTGCAAATTTCTTGAAGCGCTTTATTAATATCTTTTCAAGTTTTTTAACGCTCTGTGTATCTGGGTTGTTAAATATATCTTCAATTATATCGGCATCTAACCTGAATTCTTCAAGCTGATGCACCTCACCTACGTGAATGTTATCATGAATCAATTTTGTGGTTTGTGCACCCAATGAAAACCAAAGCAATTTTCCTATATTATCCGAAGCAGGTCTTACGGATTCAAAGACTTGACTTAGCCATTTATAATCCTCCTGATAGCTATTTAAAACCTTATCCGGTGATAGTGACTCCCATAAATTGGAAAGAAATTTATAATCACTGGCAAATGCATCCTTCTTTTTGTTATCGCCTATTGCATTCTGC
>Ga0208015_1001012_pt1 | contig 11071 bp, 9 predicted proteins | sample 26BtaG_FD_184101 | JGI IMG/M metagenome (GOLD analysis project Ga0208015, IMG submission 184101) | Marine viral communities from Cariaco Basin, Caribbean Sea - 26B_WHOI_OMZ_CsCl (SPAdes) (version 2) | ecosystem: Environmental > Aquatic > Marine > Oceanic | place: Caribbean Sea: Cariaco Basin...
GTTTCGGCATCGATAACCTTAACACCAGTTGCTTTCTTTAGTTGGTCGTCATAAATAATTTCATGGACAATGGAATTTGGTCTTAAAGTCATATTCCCGGTTTCTTCGGCAGCAGGCAATGTGGATGAATTACTGCTGAAATAGCCACCATAAGGACAACCTCTGATGCATCTATTTCTATATTGGCAATTGCTCCTGCCTTTATGATTGTGATTGCCTGTGAGATGGGCAACTCTGCCGATCGTTAACAATCGGTCCTCGTAATTACTGGCAATTTTCGATTTAAATTCTTCCTCAACACAAGTTAATTCCATAGGTGGTGAAAAAATACTATCTGGCAAATGCGGCAACCCTAAAGCTTCACCACTAATGCCAACATGTCTTTCTACATAGTCATACCACGGTGCAATATCCTTATAGCGTATGGGCCAATCTACACCGTGACCATCTTTTATATTGGCCGTAAAGTCCAGATCGCTTAAACGGTAACTCTGACGTCCCCATGTCAGTGAACGACCGCCAACATGATAACCACGCATCCAATCAAAACGTTTGATTTCGTTATAAGGATGTTTGATATCATCAACAAACCAATGTTTACTTTCTGCAGCGGTAGTATAGCCGGTTCTGGCTTGTTTTTCCTGTCTTTTTTTCTCCTCAGCGGTGGTGGCTCCACGTAGTTCCAAATCCCAAGGATCATCATTCATGGTGGGATAGTCGCCGTGTTTCACCATTCGCCCTCTCTCAAGGACTAAAGTTTTTAAGCCATTTTCACATAATTCCTTGGCTGCCCAACCACCGCTTATTCCTGTCCCAATGACAATAGCGTCATAATGATCTTTTATCATCTTCTATTTTTAATTTTCATAACTCTTAATAGCCTACTAAAATATGAAAAATAACCACAATTTATTCGGGGTTGAATATTAATAAAGGCTAAACTTGGTCAAATTAGTTAAATTCTAATGAAACTTTAGTAAATTCATCTTTCTTTATTTTTGAAAGAATTAATACTAAACGATCAAACCAATATTATTATGACCAAAAATACCATTATTCCTTTATTTCTACTTTTTATTGTAACGACTATGTTCTTAGGATGCAAAGAGAGTGCGTCAAAGTCTGAAAAAGAGCAGGTGTCAACTGAAGACAAGGAGCCTTTTTTTAAATTGTCGTTAGCGCAATGGTCCCTGCATAGAGCCATTGGAAGTGATCAATTAGATCCTGTGGACTTTGCTGAAAAGGCCAAAGAAATGGGCTTTGAAGGAATAGAATATGTGTCAGGGCTTTATACTAAAAAGATAGAATCCATGGGGATGGAGGCGCTTCTTGATACTTTAAAAGCGAAAAGTGTAGAGCATGATATTGAAAATGTTTTGATTATGATTGACGGTGAAGGTGATTTGGCTGCATCTGATGAACAAGAAAGAAATCAAGCGGTTGAAAATCATAAAAAATGGGTGGATGCTGCCGATTTCTTGGGCTGTCATTCTATTCGGGTCAATCTTTTCGGTTCTAAAAATGAGGACGACTGGATTTCAAATGCCACAATAGGTTTAAGACAATTGGCAGAGTATGGCCAATCAAAAGGAATCAATGTGATTGTCGAAAACCATGGCGGATTTTCTTCCAATGCCGAACTTTTAACGCGTGTCATAAAGAATATAGACATGGAAAATTGTGGGACCTTGCCTGACTTCGGCAATTTTTGCGTGAAACGTGATAGTGGTGAAAATTGGAGAGGAAAATGTATTGAAGAGTACGATAAATATAAAGGTACCGAAGAGATGATGCCTTATGCCAAAGGGGTTAGTGCCAAGTCTTATGATTTTGACAAGGAAGGGAATGAAACGACACTTGACTATCCTCGCTTTTTGAAGATTGTTAAGGACGCTGGGTATACCGGTTATGTGGGGGTGGAATTTGAAGGAAGCAATGTCAGTGAAGAAGAAGGAATCGAATTGACAAGAGACCTCTTGATAAAATTAGGAAAGGAACTCTCCGAATAAACATATTTTAACTTATCTAAATTCGTATAAATTATGAGCAAATCTAATAAAGACCATACAATTTCCAGACGAAAGTTTGTAGGCATGTCCATGGCAGCTACGGCGGCTTTTTCCATCATACCTTCTTATGCAGTAAGTGGTTTGGGCCATGTTGCACCGAGTGACAAATTGAATATTGCCGGAATTGGCGTTGGTGGGATGGGTCTTGCTAACCTAAAAAATCTATCGTCGCAGAATATCGTCGCACTTTGTGATGTGGATTGGAAATACGCTGCAGGTGCGGCGACCACATTCCCAAATGCAAAAAAACATTGGGATTGGCGTAAAATGTTTGACGAAATGGGCAAAGATATAGATGCAGTTGTTATTGCAACGGCTGATCATACCCATGCCATTATTGCTGCACATGCCATGACTATGGGCAAGCACGTCTTTCTTCAAAAACCTTTAACCCACTCAGTTTATGAGTCGCGGTTATTGACAAAACTGGCAGAAAAACATAAAGTGGCCACACAAATGGGGAACCAAGGTGCTTCTGGGGAAGGTGTTGCCAAAACTTGCGAAATTCTCTGGAGCGGTGCCATTGGCGATGTGAAAAGAGTGGAGTCTTTTACGGATCGTCCAATCTGGCCACAGGGATTAAATACACCTGAAAGAGGCGATTGGGTTCCGGACACATTAGACTGGGATTTGTTTACGGGCCCGGCTAAGATGAGACCCTTCAGTGAAGTGTATCATCCATGGAATTGGCGTGGGTGGTGGGATTATGGAACTGGTGCCTTGGGCGATATGGCTTGCCATGTTTTGCATCCTGTATTTGAAGGTATTCAATTAGGATATCCCAATAAAGTGCAAGCAAGTTCGTCGTTATTATTAAACGACTCCGCTCCGGTTTCTCAGGCAGTAAAACTGAGCTTTCCTTCAAGAGGAAGAAAAGGTAAATTAAAATTAGACGAAGTAGATGTACATTGGTATGACGGTGGTATCCAACCGATGTTACCAGATAGCTGGCCTGCAGGAAAAAATCCGAACAAATCGGGTGGCGGGACTTTCTTCTACGGTACTAAGGACATTCTTCATGTGGGGTGTTACGGTATTGAACCTGAATTGATGTCAGGCAAATCAATAGCTGCGCCTAAAACAGAGAGAAGGGTTGAAGAAGAACTCGGTTTATCGTGGAAAAGCGGTGCACATGAAATGGATTGGGTGCGTGCCTGTAAAGAAAATCCAGAAAGTAGAAAACCTACAATTTCTGATTTTGCGGTGGCAGGCCCTTTTAATGAAATGGTCGTTATGGGCGTCCTTGCCGTAAGACTTCAGGCCTTAAATAAGGTTTTGGAATGGGATGGTGCAAATATGAAGTTTACGAACATTGGCGCCAACGAAGAAATTAGAACCGTGATCAAGGACGGCTTTAAAATCCATGATGGTCATCCAACTTTTAACAAAGATTGGACAGAGCCTATGAATGCCATTGCATACTCTCAAGAGCTTATAAAACACACCTATAGGGAGGGTTGGACTTTACCGGACATGCCTTCGTAATATATAGAATTTTAATAAATAACATATAAATCTAAAATAGTAAACCAATGAAAAAATTAAGTGTGATTGTCATTTTTAGCTTAGTGCTCATGCCTTTCTTATCGAGCTGTAAAGAAAAAACCAAGGAAACTACCGAAACAGAAACAGAAACTATGGATGTAAATGAAGATAATGAAAATGATTGGATCGTTCTTTTTGATGGCACGTCTTCAGAAGGTTGGCGAGGTTATAAAAAAGATCACTTTCCTGAGGCTTGGAAAATTGTTGACGGAACCATTCATTGTATAGGATCAGGTCGAGGTGAAGCTGGGCATAAAGATGGTGGCGACATTATCTATGATAAAAAGTTTAAAAATTTCACTTTGAGTTTGGAATGGAAAATCTCTGAAGGCGGAAATTCCGGTATTTTTTATCTTGGCCAGGAAGACTTGGATTATATCTGGAAAACGGCACCTGAGATGCAAGTATTGGATAATGACAAGCACCCCGATGCTAAATTAGGTAAAGACGGCAACAGACAAGCAGGATCACTCTACGATTTGATTCCGGCAAAACCGCAAAATGCCAAACCTGTAGGCGAATGGAATCAAGTGGAGATTACCGTGTATAATGGAACTGTTGTCCATAAGCAAAATGGTGTCAATGTTGTGGAATACCATTTGTGGACGCCAGAATGGAACGAATTGGTTGCTGGAAGTAAATTCCCGAGCCTAAATGAAAATTGGGCAGATGTAGCCAACGAAGGCTATATCGGTTTACAAGATCATGGCGACGACGTTTGGTTTAAAAATATTAAGATTAAGGAATTATAAGCAGAGGTTTGTCGAAAACCTAAGCTCAACGTATTGAAATTCCTCGTGCCCCTGAATGATTTTGATAGGCAACACATGTTATTCCATCAGATTCATCATTCTAACGCACAAGGAATTTCTATTTAAATGATTTTAAATTCAAAGTAAAATATCAAAACAGATAATACAAACATGAGAAAATTAAGAATGGGAATGATCGGTGGAGGCATTGGCTCTTTTATTGGAGATGTACACAGAAAAGCATCAGGTCTTGATGGAATGATTGAATTGGTCTGTGGTGCTTTCAGCAGCACTGCGGAAAAGTCAAAAGCATCAGGTAAGGCATTGTTGCTTCCTGAAGATCGCTGTTATGGTACTTTTGAAGAAATGATTCTTAAAGAAAAAGAATTGCCGGAAGATATTCGTATGGATTTTGTAAGCATTGTGACACCCAACCACATGCATTTTGGACCTGCAAGATTAGCCTTGGAAAATGGATTCCATGTCGTATGCGATAAACCGCTGACCTTAACTGTAGATGAAGCGAAAGTTTTAGAAAAGCTGGTAAAATCCACTGGATTACATTTTGCATTGACTCATAATTATCCTGGAAGTCCAATGGTGAAACAGGCAAAAGCCATGGTTAAAAATGGTGATCTTGGAAAAATCAGAAAAGTACAAGTCCATTATTTACAAGGATGGATGGCAACTGCTGTTGAAGATTCGGGCAATAAACAAGCCGCTTGGCGCGTGGATCCTTCAAAGTCTGGTGTCGGTGGTGCCTTGGGAGATATCGGAACCCATGCCCATAATATGTTAGAGTATGTCACTGGATTAAAAGTTAAGGAGCTTGCGGCAGATTTAGGAAAATTTGGTAAGGGTCGCCTTTTGGACGATGATGGCAATATTTTACTGCGCTTAGAAAATGGAGCAAAAGGGACGATGTCTTTTTCTCAAATTGCCGTGGGAGAAGAAAATAATTTCTCGATTAGAGTTTATGGTGAAAAGGGTAGTTTGGAATGGCATCAGGAAACTCCAAATGAATTAACAACGAGGTGGATAGATAAGCCAAAAGTGGTTTACACACCTAACGGCCATGAGCTTTATCCAAATGCTATAGCGGCATCTCGCGTTCCGGCTGGACATCCCGAAGGCTATTTGGAAGCTTTTGCCAATGTCTATAAGAACTTTGCCACTCATTTAAATGCATCTCTAACGGATACGAAAATTGAAACACCCGATTATCCTACCGTGTACGACGGCATTAGAGGCGTACAGTTTATTCATGCCGCCGTTGAAAGTGACAAACAGAATGCGGCTTGGGTAGGCTTGAGTAGCTTTACAAGAAGAGATTAGAAGTATGTAATTGAGATCATTCTTTTGCGACTAAAATATCATAATTTATATATGCGTTATATTTCAATCGATCAATAATTAATTATTTTTTTGTTATATAGGTTATTGACACTGGTTTTTAATAATTGCATATATTTGAATAAATTATAAAATAATCTTATGTCTAATTTACAGTTGACTGCTGATTTGGGGTTTGGAAATGGGAAGTATCATGTTGGTCTTTCGTTGGTAGAATTTGAGGAAGATAACGTTATCATTATTTATTCCCCTGCTTTGGATTTAAGCGGTTATGGATACACTCAGGCAGAAGCAAAGCAGTCTTTTTCTGAAGCACTCCATGAATTCTTTCGTTATACTAATAATAAAAAAACCTTAGAGAAGGTTTTAAAAGAATTAGGTTGGGCGATTAGAGGTTCAAAGAAAAAACCAAAATTCGATCCACCAAAGGATTCTGATTTGGTTTCTTTAAATCCATTATACAATGACATTGTTAATAACAAGAGTTATAAGGTTTCAAGAGAAGATGTTGAATTTGCCTATTAGCCTTTATGTCGACGAAGCATTTAAGAAATATTCCACTTAAATTATAATCGAGATTTTCTGAAAGATCAAGGATGTTCATGCAATAGGACCACTGGTGGTCATGAACATTGGACAAGAAGTGATCTTTTAAGACCAATCACTGTTCAATCGCATGTTGATCCCGTTCCTGAATTTATTATAAAAAATGCCTTAAAACAATTAGGATTATCTAAAAAAGATTTTCTTGATTGGATTTGAACTGAATTGTCAATTTTTTATCTGTATTTAAAGACCATAAAGTTCATTGATATAAACCTCTGAAAATTTAAGAGCCGGCAGTTAAAAATTATCAAAAAAATTTGAATCTGACATAGGACACTTTTTAACAAGTTACCATAGCCAATGTAATAAATCATAACAATATAGCAGTACATTTTTACTGTTTGGTCAAAGTGTACTTATCACCAATCGGATTGGTCATTGTTAGTGAGTTTTCACCTAAACGAAACGTCCATTCACCGTTTAAAATCAACGACCAATCAAACTCGGCGGTCCAAGGGCACTCATTAAAAAAGCTTATTGTGTTTCCGGAAATTGAATAAGTTCCATTGCAAATTGCTGGGAATTTTTCGATTTCACTCTGTCCATTGAATGACCCATTATCAAAACGCAATTCAACCTTGGAAGAATTTTCATTACGCTCAAAAATTCCGATATAATCCCCATTTATTTCAGAATGGAAACTGTCTTCATCATTTTTACAAGAAGAGATGATCATTAAAAGCCCGATTAGAATTAAGATTTTTGGTTTCATAGTGGTGTTTTTCTAAAGATGCGATTGGTGATCTAAGGTTGCGTCATATAAACTAAACTTCAAAATAAAACGACTCTTTTATTCCGTTTAACTATCAGTTGAATATTATATGTGTTGATTATTTGCAGAAAGTCATGAAACTTTGTTAAAAAATTTCTCACCCCAAAATCTTTCTCTTCACCGCTCTGCCGATAAATCGAACTTTGTCGCTCAATGGAAATTTGCCTAAAACGGATTTTACAACACCTTGTGTAAATCGGGTGCGTTTTTTATAATCGATATGTACATCTACCAAGACTGTTTTATTTGACTGCGCCGCTTTGAGAGCCTTACTGATAACGTCATCAATTTGATCGTCATTTTCTATAACCAAATAGTCGGCGCCAACCGCATGTGCAATGCCATCGATATTGAAATCGCCCAAAACTGTGGCTGTTTTTCTATTATAAGGGATTTCTTGACCTTGGGATATTTGGGAAAGTTCTCCATCGTGGAAAACGAAAATTGCAATCCCCAATCCATTTCGTTTTGCGGTCAACAATTCGAGTCCGGTCATCAAAAAGGCACCATCACCAACAATGCCGACCACTTGTTTGTTGGGATTGGCAAATTTAGCACCAATGGCTGCTGGCACACAATAGCCCATGCAATTGAAATCGGTGGGACTAATTAAATGTTTGCTTTTTAGATTTTGAAATAACTCGACCGTCAAAAAAGTGTGGTTGCCATCATCTAAAACAGTAATGGCATCGTCGTCGAGATGCGCTCTTAAACTCTTGAAAAAGTGATAAGGATTGACCCGATCGAATTTAAAATCCGACCATTCTTTGTAATAGGCCTGTCTGTCTTTTGATATGGAACTAATTAAATCAGGATTGGACTTTTGGATATTCTTGTTGATGAGTTCTGCCAACAAACTGTCTAAAACCAGTTTCGCATCGCCTTGAATGGCCAATTTGCTCTTATAATTCTTATCAAATACATTTTCGTCGATATCGATATGGATTAGATTTTCGGGAACTTTTGCTCCGAAACTGCCCGTTGGAATTTCGGCAAATCGTGTGCCTACCGCAATTAAACAATCCACATCCTTAAAAGCGTTTTCTGATGCTGGTACGGATGCTGGACCAAAGCCCATTCCCGTAAATAATTCATGATCGCCAGGAAATACACTAAATCCTTGCAGTGTTGTGGATACCGGAGCATTTAGTCTCTCGGCAATCTGAATGCTCGTTGCTGTCGCCTCTTTAGCGCCCCATCCTAAAAACAGTCCTACTTTTTTAGATTCTGAAATGATCTTGATTGCTTCGTCCAATTGCGCGGCGGTAACTGTTGGTTTAATTTCTGGTTTTTTAAACGATAGAATCTCCGAAACTTCGCCTTTGAACATTTGAATGTTTGTGGGTATTTCTATAAAAACAGGCCCTGGATTTCCAGAAACTGCGATGGTATAAGCCTCAAAAACACTCGCCATGATGTCTTCATGCTTTTTTATATGATAGGTCTTTTTGGTGATACCGCTCAAAACCGAATGCATATCCCATTCGTGAAGTTGATAACTTTTGTCAACATCGGTACGGATGCCACCTGAGATAATAAGCATAGGAATCCCGTCCAGAAAAGCTTCTCCTATTCCGCTTAAGGCATGCGTAATTCCAGCGGCTGGTACAATGACCATGGTGCCTATTGTCTCTGAGGTACGACTGACCGCATCGGCCATAAAGGCACCGCCACCTTCATGGGTTACCAAAATAGGTTTGATTTTTGAAGACTTGTTCAGCTCATCATAAATTTCGGTATTGTGCACTCCTGGAATACCAAAGGTGTGCGATATCGGTAGTTGCTCTAATGCCCTGACCAGTAACCATGCGCCAGTTTTCTTCATAATATTCGATTTAAAGTTTTATTCCTGCTATATGTGCACCGGCAACTCTGCCTGTTAAGATACACGATCCTAAAAAAGTGCCTTCCAAGGACCTTGATCCATGAATGCCTCCACCTCCAAATCCGGCAGATTCACCTACAGCGTATAATCCTGATACTGTATCACCATTCTTATCAATCACTTGAGAGTTGAGGTTGGTAGGAAGGCCTCCCAAGCTTTTTCTGCTTAATATATATTGTTTTACAGCAATCAATGGTCCAGCTTTAGGATCTAAAATCTTTTGAAATTTTGAAGTTCTGATTTTATCCCCTTTGTATAATCTGAAGTTCACCAAGCGCCGTAATTGTTCGTCATTAAAATACTTTTTACCTCTATCGATCTCGTCGTCATAAGCTTTCAAATCCTTTTCAAGAGTTACGAAATCCACAACGTTATTTTCGTCTTGCTCATTCATCTTTTTTACTAAGTTGGTAAGCGTATCTGCCACTATAAAGTGATCAGATTCTTCAATCAATCTATTGACCAAATCTTTATTTCCAAAGAGAACGTCTTTTATCAATCTCAATTTATCCCGATTTCTAAAAGCCGTCATATAATCAGAACCTGAAACAGCTAATTCCTTTAAGGCAATTTTCCAATTCATAATACTCCATGAGTACTGATCCTTGGTTTTTAGGATATGTTCAACAAAATACGAAGTATCTGTATAAGCAACAAGCGGAGGCCTAAACCTTTTTCCTGTAGCATCCACCCAAATGGCCGATCGTGGTGGCACTAAACTTAAACCATCCCTGAATTTTCCACTCTCTGGATTGGGTGTGGGAATTCCGGCAGCATAATGCCATTGTTTATTAAGATGGGTTGAAGGAATTCCTTTTTTGTCTAAATCTAAATGTAGGGTGCCATCAGCATATTTGTGAGAGCCATTTAATAAATTATCTGGTGGGGTCTGGAACCGCGTTGGCCAATGACTTTTGACCAGTTTTAAATCGCCACCCATAATTCCACCGGATGCAATAATGATGTTTTCAGAAGTGATGTTGAATCTTTCTTTTGTCAATTCGTCAATGACTTCCACGCCTACGGCCTTTTTATTATCGATGATTATTGATTCTACCTTGTGCTGAAACTTTATTTCAAGATGTTCTTTTTTTGGATGATTCAATAAATAGTTGGTCACTTTATTGGTTAAATCATAACCCGTTCCCCAGGTAATATGCCATCTCGGTACCGAATTCCCCTTGACGTCCATCCCGCGTTCAGGCCAATTGACCACCGGAAGGAAGTCGACTTTTTTTGCAATAAGCCAATTGTAAATGACGGATATAGAATGCTCTGAGTAAAATTTGGCCCATTGTGCGCCTAAGCTATTGGTTTCGGTGAAATCGCCATAACGCATCCAGTCCTCGTAAAGTAATTGCGGTGAATCTTTGATCCCAGATTTTTTTTGCTGAGGTGTTCCAGAAAACAAAATACCGCCAAAGGATTTTTTTGCCAATCCGCCAAAATGCTCCTCCACATCTCTTTCAATAATGAGCACTTTTTTATTATGGTCTAAGAGCTCAATGGCTGTTGATATTCCTGCCAAGCCTCCTCCAACAATGATATTTTCGTAGTTCAGGGCCTTCATGAATTATGGTGTAATAGCGTCTAAGGTTATGAAATTATTAGCTGCATGTTCCAAAGTATTACCGAAAGCGGGAACAATGGTCGGTTTTGGGAAGCGACAAACCTTTCTTTTGTTAAAGGAAATTGAGTGTGAGGTATTAGTGAAAATTTTCAATGGATAGCGGTGGTTGATAGAATGATAATTATTAAACACTAAACTAAGCATTTTTCAACTTAATTAGGTTATCATATTATATTAAAATCGCAGGAAATTTGGTTGGTTTCAGGTAATAAAATGGTCTCAAGAATGTCTTGTCAGAAAGGAGTGGTTTTTGACGTCTTCAGATTCGTGTGGAAATGTTTAGATTTGCCAGCGCAAGTTTTGCATGGGGTGTCATAAGAGCTTCGAGGCATTAAACCCCACTATTGGGAATAAACCGTAAATCCATTAGTTTTTTTATTATGAATACTCAGTTAAAAAGTGTTTTATATGTTGCTATTGGCGCAACCAGTTACGGGGTTTTGGCAACCTTTGTCAAAT
>Ga0208015_1001014_pt1 | contig 11063 bp, 9 predicted proteins | sample 26BtaG_FD_184101 | JGI IMG/M metagenome (GOLD analysis project Ga0208015, IMG submission 184101) | Marine viral communities from Cariaco Basin, Caribbean Sea - 26B_WHOI_OMZ_CsCl (SPAdes) (version 2) | ecosystem: Environmental > Aquatic > Marine > Oceanic | place: Caribbean Sea: Cariaco Basin...
AAACATTAGGAATCACAGAAAGCAATATCACAGAAGACCTCCGCATTTATCCAAATCCCACAAAAGGCAAATTCTCCATTGAATTCAGCACTCTACAAACTTCTGTAAACGTCAAATTATATGCGCTTTCAGGCCAACTACTTATGGAAAAACGATTCCAAGACCTTAAAAATCTACCGTTAGAGATTCAGCAAGCCGACGGTATTTACCTGCTCGAACTAAATGATGATCAAGGTCGAAATGCCACGATTAAATTGGTGAAAAATTAAAACAACTATTAATCAAAATAAGAAACTATTATGAAAAAATTACTTATCGCCTTCCTGTGTGGCTCCTTATGGACTACCAGCAATGCCCAAGCCCCTACATTTGATTGGGCCTTTGCCACGGGAGGACTTAACGGAGCTACATATAATAGCTCCATGGCATTGGATGATTTGGGAAACATATACAGTATAGGCCATTTCTATAGTGGCCCCGTAGATTTTGATCCAGGCTCGGATATTTTGAATTTGAGTTCCGTTGGAGGTCTTGACATCTATGTCAGTAAATATGACACCTCTGGAGAACTCGTCTGGGCCAAAAGAATAGGAGGAACTGAAGATAATGAAGGAACAGCAATAGCAGTGGACGACTCTGGAAATGTGTATTTAACCGGAAATTTTCAAGGTACGGCCGATTTCAATCCAGAATCTGAGGTCTATAACTTGACCTCCAATGGCGTTAAAGACATCTTTGTCTGTAAACTTGACTCAGAGGGCAACTTTCTTTGGGCGAAACAGATGGGCGGCGCTACGAATGATACTGGTCATGCAATTGTAGTGGATAATTCGGGAGATGTATTTGTTACCGGTGAATTTGAAAAATCGGTCGATTTTGATCCAGGCACTGGAAACAGCCCACTCACTTCCCGTGGTCAAACAGATATCTTCATCTTAAAATTGAGTACTACGGGCGATTTTCAATGGGTCAAACACATTGGTTCTGAGAGTTTTGATCGCGGAGAGGCCTTGACCATTGACATCGGATTCAATCTTTTTTTGACCGGATACTTTACGGGCACCGTGGACTTTGACCCAGGTGATGGTATCGCTGAGCTGACCTCGTCAGGAGCTACAGGCGCTTCTGGTTTTGTATTGAAACTCGATGCTGGTGGAAACTTTGAATGGGTCACAGCACTGCCAAATAACATCGCTGGAAGAGCAGTAACAACAGATGCCACTGGAAACATCTACATTGGTGGCGGTGGCCCGGGCATTGGAATCGTTAAACTTAATCCTACCGGTGTAGTCACTTGGGAAAAGTTTTTACCAGGACCTAATTCGAACGCAACATCCATTGCGGTGGATGTTATGGGCCATGTCTATACCACGGGTTCATTTCGCGGTAATATCGACTTTGATCCCGGTGAAGACCAAGTTATTTTTGATTCTGGTTCTTGGCATGATGCTTATATCAATAAATTTGATGCGTCTGGAAATTATGTTTGGGCCTATCAATTGGGCGGACCTACACTACGCAATTATGGCGTAGCCATAGCGCTGGATGCTTCTGGCAACATTTACGCCTCAGGTCATTTTAGATCTGAAATTGATTTTGACCCCGGCCCAAATACGTTCAATCTCAAATCAGAATACAGTTACAACAGGTATCAACTGAAGTGGAATCAGGAAACGGCTGGATTGGAAGATCAATTACAGGGTATCCAAGTGTCTATGCACCCTAATCCTGCTCAGGGACCAATCCATATCAAATTTAATACGCTCCAAGACATTATTGAACTCCGTTTGTTTTCCATAACGGGACAGTTGGTAATGGAAAGCCATTTTAAAAACACCAAAAACATTTCCTTGGAACTTTATCAACCAGCAGGGATCTATGTCGCCGAATTTAAAAATGGCAAAGGTCAAAAGAGTATCCTTAAAATAGTGAAACAATAACAATTAAAGCACTATAAGAACGGGTCTTAAACACATTATCTTTTTGATCATTTTATCGTTAATGCTATGACTCTGCGCATTGCCAGACTCTTCTTATAAAAAACAAACTTTAATTGGTGAAGTATCTAATGGCGTAATTATATTGGGACTGGATATCGTTAATAGAGAGGTCTATCTTTAGGTTTTTGGATTAAGAAACGCCTTTATTTTTGATGGTTTCAAAAAGCGCATATATTATTGTTCAAACTTGGTGATATCAGACTGGAAAATCATGTATTACGGTCAACCATATACCCAATCAATCAATAAGAAATACTACTTAAAAACATATTTGTTTTGAAACATTAATACTGCAAATTCAAATCCTATAAAGTTCATTTTTGGGATTTATGATTCATCATAATGTCAAAACAATAGTTAACATATTGACAATCCTTTACGTTTCTCAGTGATGCCTGTCTAAAATTGTTTAATTTTAGATGTCAATCATTCAATCCCCACTATGAGGCTAAAAGAACATATTATCGCCAAGGCTGCGCTAGTAAGTGCTATTTTAGGAGTACTAGGTGTATTGGCATTACTGTACCCAAATAATGATGGCATCAATTTTCTTATTCCTTTTTATATGGTTTTTTTCGGGATTGCCATACTCCTTGGAGGAATTAGTTTACTCATAAAGAGAAACACCTTGGCTTGGATAGCATTTTTGATTGGCTGTTTATTCGCCTTGGCTTTCATGGTGTTGATATTTTTATTAAAAGACATGTGTGTGATTTGTTGATTTTCAATAACCTAAGTCTCATAAGGATCAATACGAGTCAAAACGATGTAAGTCTTGACTCTTGCCCCTTTGTTCTCTGTTCTCTGGTCTCTATTCTTTGTACTTAATACTTAATTCTTAATACTTAATTCTTAATACTTCTTCTAATCACTCAATTCTTCAAATCGTGCATCACCAAAATTGGCACTTTTGAATCATACGTAATTCCTTTTACCAATGGCTGATTAAAAATACTGGCAAAAAACGAGTGCTTGCTATTTATGAAGGCCACCATATCACTTTCTCTACTTTCCACAAAACAATTAATGGCAGCAGAAACCGACAGTTGACTCAGTAAATGGAAGGAGTGGTTGACATCTTCAAAATATTCGTCCAGCAGCTTTTTGTTGTTGGTTTGGAGTGCGTTCAATTTACCATCTTCTGAAACATGCAGTACTTTAATGGAAGCATCGCAACTATTCGCAATATTGATCAGATGTTTTAATTCACGCTTCTTAATATTTGTTTTATAGTTTGTCGGAAAAACGATCTCTTTTGGAAGTACACACTTAGCAACTTGAGGAACCACAATTACTGGACAGTTCCTGATTTTTTCCATGACATCTATTGCAGTACTTCCATAAATTTTACTTCTGGCATTGGTTTGACCGCGAGTTCCCATTACAATCATCTCCACGTCCTTTTCGGCGACAAGGGCTTTAATGGCCTGAAATGGTTCATTGAAGACAGAAATGGCCTGAAAGCTATGTTTTGAATTCCCATTGTCTTGAAAGGCAATTTCATTTAATACCTTATGTAACTGTCGTTCAGAATTCTTCTTCGTGGACTCATACAATTCGCTGCCTGGTTCCATACCAATAAGACTTTCAAGATTGGTTGGCGTTATATAAAACACATTCAAGAGATAAAAAACACACTCTTGGTCTTTATAAAGTTCCAAGGCATATTTAATGGCTTGAAGCGCATTCTCTGAAAAATCCGTAGGCAATAATATTTTTCTTTTCATGGATATTTATGTATTTTAATATGGTTTTTGAAACTTGAAACTTGAAACTTGAAACCCAATATGCGCCCTTCTTTATTCCGGAATCACCAGAAAAGGTACCATCGGCTGGAATCCGATCTTTTTAATCACGGGCTCCTTAATGACCCTTTCTATTAAACTGTGTTTATAATTCACCATGGCAAGCACATCAATCTTAAATTCCTGAACGAATTCGTTGATTTCATCAGATTTAGTTCCAAACCTTTCCATCCAATGAAAAGTATGTTGATGGTTTACCAAATGGGACTGGAGGGCTCTCATATTGACTTCTTGCCGTTCATTTAATTCACTCTGTAAATTGATGTGCAAGATATAAATATGGGCATTATACAAATCGGCAAAATCCAATAATGCCTGCAATTCCTTAATTTCGTAACTGCGGGTAAAATCGGTTGGAAAGGCAATATGCCTTGGCGCTTTGTATTCATATGCATCCGGTATGGCAAGCATTGGGCAACTCTTCAAGCTCTGAATGATCTTGACCGTATTGCTTCCTAAGAAGTACCTATTAACCCCAGTAGCACCTTTGGTACCCGTAACGACCAAGTCTATGTTATTAATCTGTACGGCCCTTTTTACTGCTAACGTGATCTCTTCGGAGGTACTTATGACCTCAAACTTATGGTTGGCATTACTATTAAATCGCGTAGCGCGATCCTTTAATGCATTTAACCTGGTTTTTGAAGTTTCCGTCAAAGTGTCCAAATACTTCGCAGTAATATAGGATCTTGAGTCTGTATGAGCGAGTGATATGGAGTTCAGAAAATAGAAGGTGCAATGGAGTTCGGCATATAGACTTAAGGCATATTCAGTTGCACTCCATGCGTTGTCTGAAAAATCGGTCGGTATTAAAATGCTTATTTTTTCTGATGTCATGATGGATTAATATTTATAGTTGTTTTGATGGAATGACGAGAAATGGGATGTTCAAATAAAAACCAATCTGATTGATGGTGTCCTTGAAAAATAAATTCTCAAAAAACGATTGTTTATTATTGATCATTGCCAACAAATCAACGGGATGTTCTTCCTGAAATTTATTTATTGCCGCTGGAATCTCCATATCCTCCATATCGTGAAACTCATAAGCTATTTCTTTAAATAAGGTCGGCAATAACATTTTATTACCCTCTTGCGCTTCACTTAAGCCATAGCCCGTATTGACGTGCATGACATTGATCTTGGAGGTGTGCCATTTGGCAATTTCCTTAAGCACATGTAGCTGTACAGACTTATAATCCACTTCCAGATCGGTCGGAAATAATATCTCTTTTGGTGTCACATAATCAAAATTCGATGGAATGGCCAATACAGGAACCTTAATCTCCTTAAAGACTTGAACTGTGTTGGATCCAAACAATATCTTCTTTGCACCTGTTGCTCCCTTGGTTCCCATAGCAACAAGATCAATATTTCGCTCAACGATTAATTCCTTGATTCCAGCAATAAGCGTTTCAAATCTGGCAATAGTTTCAAATTTATGGTTTGGATTGGCACCAAATTCTTCTAAAATTTCTGTGGTCAATTCATCTAAACCTTCTTGAGAAGCGGCTCTTATAGGGTCACGTATTCCAAATTGCGCAGGGCTTAACAACACATAGGTCAAGTCGTAAACAACTGGTGTATAAGCATTGAACAGATGAAATGTACACTGATCATTTTCCAATAGTTGAATGGCATACCTAATGGCATTCCGTGAATTATCAGAAAAATCAGTAGGTAGGAGTATGTTTTTCATCATCCAATGGTTTAAGGTACTGGTATGGTACGTGTCGAATTCTGCATCGCCAAAAGTGGGATCTTTAGGTCAAGACTTACTTTATCGATATTGGAAGGAAACAACATGCTTTCTAAGAACGAATGTTGAGTATTGACCATGACCAACATATCAACATTATTCTTTTTAATATACTCCTGAATTGTCTCAGCCACTTTCCTACTTTTTGCAGTTATGAAGTTGATTTCAGTTTTGCATATCGTACCTTTCATAAAGGTCTGATTGTCTTCTTGTCTAATTGATAATTTTTCTGTTTTTGAAACATACAACACATCGATAACACTTCGGTAAGGCGCTGCCAAATCACATAGCAATTTTAGCTCCCGTCGTTTATAAGGAATGAGATAATCTGTAGGGAACAAAATGCGCTTAGGCTGCGTATTTGTATAATTTTTTGGAATAGCCAATACGGGACATTGTACATATTTTAGGACTTGGAAAGTATGACTTCCAAATACTATTTTACGATCATCGGATTTGCCCTTCGTTCCCATCACAATCAAATCGATATTCTTGGTATCCGCAATCCGATTGGCTTCTTCTACCAGCGAGCCATAAGCCGAAATACTATGGTAGGTATATCGGGGGTTTGGCGCTATTTCCTTAACCGTCTTAAGAAGTTCGTCCAAACTGGCTTCAGATTGCGCCTTCACACGCTTCAAAACATCGTCAAAATTTTCACGGGTCACCAAATCCTCGTGGTCATAGACCTCCTTCTGATAGGCGTGCATAAAATAAAACTCAACCCTTTCATATTTGAAAAACTCCAATGCATAGTTGATGGCATTCATTGAGTTTTTAGAAAAATCCGTTGGAAAAAGTATAGAAATCATAATGTTAAGTTTTGTTTCGTTAGGGATAAAGTTAAAGGAATAAAACCATAAAAACTATGATATATGTCATTTGAAAGACTGCCCAATTCCTGCGCCTGCCTCGTCGACAGACAGGAAAGCAGGAAACCTTCAGGTTTAGCGAAGCTAATCTCAGGTTAAAACAGACCAAAAAAACTAAATTACAAAATCACTCCACGATTGGTCTAAGTTCATCCTTTCTAAAAATGGCTCTGTGAAAGCTCTGTGCAACTCTGTGTAACCACGTAAAAATCCGCGAAAATCTGCGAGAGAAAAAAACCTAAAGATAAAGTTCCGTACTTGTAGAACTATAAGATTTGTCTGTACCAACCAGAGATTCCCGTCTTCGCGGGAATAAGACTATTTGTCGTGCATGACTAAAAACGGAATATGCGTGTGGTAGGTCATTTCCTCAATTTTATTATGGAACAAAATCCGTTGAAAGTAATTCAAGTTCTTAGCCACCATGGCCACCATTTTAATGTCCCTACTTTGAACAAAGCATTCAATGGCATCTTCAACGTTTCTATTGGTGAGTTTATGAAATTTAGTATCGAATTTATGAAAATACTCACTTAATAAGTCTTTGTTATCCTGCTGCGCCATGGTTAGGGTATCCTCCCTGTTGGTGACATGCAGCACCTGTAAACTTGAATTATGGGCTTCCAGAATATTATAAAGTGGCTGTAATAGATCTACGGCGTAGGTCAATAGATAATCCGTTGGAAACGCAACTTCTTCTAAATCTGTGAATTTTGCATCCTCGGGGACCACCAACGCAGGACATTGCACTCTCTTTATGACATCTGCAGCATTACTTCCAATGATTACTTTTTTCAAGCCACTTGCACCTTTGGTCCCCATGACAATCATGTCTATTTTTTTTTCTACCACATGGTTGCGAATGGAATCCACAAAGAAATTATAATCGGTCAGGGTAAAAAAATGATGGTGAGGCTTCACTGAAAATTCTGTAGTAATTCGCTTCAGAAGAGATCTTAGTTGCTTTTTGGCAGGCTTAGTAAACGTGTTTTCAACAAAATCCTTGGTCTGGATATAAGGCGACTCATTTGCTGCCACATAACTCAAGGAATTAACGTGTAGCAAATAGAAGGTACATGTTGTTTTTTCGAAGAATTTAAGCGCGTAAACAATGGCATTCCATGAGTTGTCAGAAAAGTCAGTTGGTAAAAGTATATTTTTCATGTTAATTAGTCATTAGAGTAAGCAAAACAAATATATAGGCATGAAATCTCCTAAGAAATGATATCGGTCATGTATGTCCGATTTTATGGTTTAATAATTCTATTTCTCAACCATACAAAAACGGATTCGTGCACTCTAAACGACAAACTCAATCAAGGTTTATGGGAATGATGAGTTTTGAGGTATTGTCAATTTCTGTAAAGGTCCAAAAGAAATCATTGCCTATTAAGGTACAAAAAAACAAAACCCAATACGCATTGCGTTGGGTTTTCAGTTTTGATTCATTAAGAAAGCGGGATTGACCAGGAGCTATTATACCAAGGATTAGACTTAATATGTTTTGCTTTTAGGGCTTGGGTTTCACTAATATATTTCTTGGAGTTTTCTAAGGTCTAGGATTTTTATATTTCTGCCCTCAATCTCTATAATGCCCTCTTTTCTAAAATTGGAAATGGTCCTAATAAGTGTTTCTGTGGCAATGCCCGCCACACTTGCCAGATCACTCCGAGAAATTTTTATGGACTCTCCTTTCTTTGGCTCCAGCTTTTCTACAAATTTCAAGATAGTGCTTGCCGTTTTCCTTTGAACCGAACTATAAGCCATTTGCAGCAATTGATCTTTGACATCCTTAAGGTCGTCGGCTAACAATTCAATAAGTTCAAAAGTAATATGAGGATTCTTATCTAAAATTTTTTTAAGCTGCTCTTTTGAAATTCCAACCAATGTGGTGTCATTGAGCGCTGTTGAAGTTTCTTGATAGGGAATGTTTTGAAGAAACGAGGTATATCCGAATATATCAGAAGATTTATGCAAGGCGGTGGTCAATTCTTTCCCCTGCTCATCAAGCTTATGCGATTTTACAATTCCATCCTTTATCAAAAAGATGGCATTTGAATTTTGTCCCTCTTCACAAATCACCTCTCCTTTTTGGAAATTATACAAAGTGCCATTCTCATCAAAAAAACCCTTCAGGTCATTGAGTGTGCTGATGTCCTCAGTGCTATCATCCAAACCACCACGCCTCTGATTACTGCCAATTTCAAGTAAGATGGAAGCCTTTGCTATTCGGCTCTCAATGGCACTTACCAATTCATCCTCGGTAAAAGGTTTAGTGATATAATCATCCGCACCCAAGTTCATTCCCTTGCGTACGTCCTGTCGTTCTGTTTTGGCGGATAAAAAGATGAAAGGAATTTGCTTGGTATGATCATCTTGTGCAAGCTGCTCCAATACACCATAGCCGTCCAATTCAGGCATCATTATGTCGCATACAATAATGTCAGGACGAAAACTTCTTGCCTTTTCCAATCCTATTTTGCCATTTGAAGCCACATCAACTTGATAGTTTAACAATTGCAATAATTCTGCTGTATTATCTCTTAAAACAGCGTCATCTTCTATCAGAAGTATCTTTTTTGTCATTCTGCTTTATTTGGGATGGTTAATATAAATGTTGAACCAATATGTTCTTTGCTCGTAAAACTTATAGTACCGCCTAAATTTTCAATATGCGATTTTACTATATTCAATCCTATTCCTGTACCTTGTGTTGTCAAGACATTCTCTGATCTGAAATAGCGGTTAAAAATATTTTTTTGATCTTTTTCTGGGATTCCAATGCCAGCATCGGCTATTTCAAAAATGGTATCCTTATCATCTTGAGTAATCCTTATGGTCACATCACTGTGTTCCGGGGAGTATTTGATGGCATTGTGAACCAAGTTTGACAAGGCCAATTCTATTGTTTTCTCGTCCTGGATTAAAGTAATGTCATCAATATTTTCTGGATACTTTATCTGTTGCCCTTCCTTTAATAGCATGTTGGCATTATAAACCACCTCATTGAGTACCTTGCTCAATCTAAAAGTACTGAATTTATAATTTACCTTTCCGGTTTCAAGTCGTTCAATGGACAAGAAATCGTTCAAAATGGCATTCAGGTAATTTACTTTGTCTTGAATAATTTTAATGTGCTTATCGCGATTGTCCTGTTGTGCCTCCAAGGTATATTTACCCAAAAGCATGGCAGAGGTTAAAATACCGCTCAACGGGGTCTTGAACTCGTGCGACACCAAGGATAAGAACTTAGTTTTGAGTTCATTGAGTTCCTTCTCTTTTTCGAGTGCCATTTCAAGCTGCTTGGTCCTCAACTCTACTGTCTCTTCTAATTTTTTGGTGTAATTTTTTTGTTCTGTGATGTCTAAAACAATGGAAATAAACACCTCACGATCCCCCAACATGGACAATTCCAAAGTGATATGTACTGGATAGGTTGTACCGTCCTTTCGTTGATGGACGGTTTCAAACTCCATTTTTTCCTCACTATGGCTCACTAAAGATGCGATTAATTCTCTAAATTTCCTTTCGGTAAAATCTGGTTTGATATCTACAGGCGTCATGGTCTTGAGCGTTTCAAGACTGTAACCCAGATTTTTTTGAGCGCCATAATTGGCGTTTAAAAACTGTAAAGTATCAGAATCAAAGACAAATATTTCATTGAGCGAATCATGAAATATTTTGGTGAGATAGTTGCGTTCTTCTTCAGCTTTCTTGCGTTGGGTAATATCATTCTGAATGCCAATAAAATGGGTTATCAAGCCATTCTTATTTTTAATCGGGTTGATATAAAGCTCATTCCAGAACAAAGTTCCATCCTTTTTATAATTACGCAAGATCACCTGGCAGCTTTTACCATTTTTTAAGGCGGCCCTGATCACATCCAATCCTTCCTGATCCCGATCGTCACCTTGCAGGAATCGGCAATTGTTACCCAGAATTTCTTCAGAGGAATAACCCGTTAGAATCTGAAAAGCGGGATTAAAATAAATGATGGGATTGTCCTGCTCCAATGCATTACAGATTAAAATACCATTCCCAGCAGATTGCAGGGCCTCACTTTTTAAATTAAGATTCTCCTCAATGGCCCGGCGTTCGGTAATATCCACGACTAGCGCCATGACCAAGGTTTTACCGTAAAGGGTAAATGGATTCAGTCCCACTTCAACAGGAAAGCGCATATGGCTTTTAGTGAGGCCATATAGATTTCGCCCTTGACCCATACTGCGTTTTTCACTATGCTTAAAAAACGAGTGAAAATGTTCAACATGTCTTTGGTGATACTCGACAGGAATTAAAGTATTTAGGGTTTTCCCTACCAGTTCATTGTCATCATACCCAAACATGGCATTGGCTGACGCATTGGTAGACACGATGTTTTGGTGTTCATCCACCACAACAATCCCTTCAGAAATGGCATCTGATAGTAACTTTAAAATATCTTCCCCGTTTTCAAGCATAACGCAAAAATAGAATGATTTTAATAATTTGTGAAGATAGTAACCTGAGTTCGATTAAAAAAGCACGAGTTGATCTGTTTTTACGGTATGATATTTAATACTTGGCTTTTTTGGCAAGAAACTATAGGCAATCAGTCCTGTGATGATATTTACCAAAAAGTTCCCGA
>Ga0208015_1001016_pt1 | contig 11051 bp, 20 predicted proteins | sample 26BtaG_FD_184101 | JGI IMG/M metagenome (GOLD analysis project Ga0208015, IMG submission 184101) | Marine viral communities from Cariaco Basin, Caribbean Sea - 26B_WHOI_OMZ_CsCl (SPAdes) (version 2) | ecosystem: Environmental > Aquatic > Marine > Oceanic | place: Caribbean Sea: Cariaco Basin...
TGCCTAATAAGAACTACGTTAAAGGAAGGCGAAAAGAGTACAAGATATGCGACAGATTGAAGACATTTGGCTTCGATATTGTGCAACGAACAGCTGGTTCTCACTCCCCGATAGACGTTATAGCGATTGATAAGAAGAGAAAGATCATTATGTTAATACAATCTAAGCCTGACAACTATGATGATAGTAAGGTTCTCAAGTTATATAAAAAACATGGGTGGCTAACAGACACATTCAAGGTGTGTTTTCATGTAGAATGAAGTTAGACAAATGGCAACAAGACTTTCTAAACGCGAAAGGAGACAAGATACTGTGCACAGGCAGGCAAGTTGGCAAGTCAGTAGTGTGCAGTATAGACGCTGCGAAATACGCTATAAGCAACCCAAACAGCAAGCCGATAGTTATGATAGCTCCGACAGAAAGACAGGCATTTGCTCTATTTGATAAGACATTACAATACCTATTAGATAAGTACCCTCGAGCAGTAGTGACTAAGGGGTTGAAGAGACCGACTAAGACGAGGATATTATTAAGATCTGGAGTTGAGATCTATTGCTTACCAGTGGGATCATCTGGTTTGGGAATTCGGTTTCTAACTATTGGAAGACTATATGTTGACGAGGCAAGCCGAATGCCCGAAGAGGTTTGGGCAGCTATCACTCCCGCGCTCTTAACAACAGGGGGCGACACCATCTTGTTGTCTACGCCCTTTGGAGCGCAGGGAGAGTTCTACCGAGTGTGGATAAACTCAGATGACGCTTACAACAGCTTCAGCAGGTTCAGTGTTGATAGTGAGCAAGTTATGAGAGACAGACCGATCTCTCTCTCGTGGTCTGAACTTCAGAGAGATCGCTCACTTATGGTATTGGAGAGAGCTAAGAAACGTATGTCTAAACACCAGTACGCTCAAGAGTATTTAGGTGAGTTCGTAGAAGACTTACACAGATGGTTTAGTGACGAACTCATAGCACAGACTTGTACACTTAAGAGACCAGAAGTTATTAATAAGAAGTTTCAGTATTACTTAGGGTGTGATATTGCGAGAATGGGAGAAGATGAGGGTACTATGGAAGTTATACAGAAGATAGATAACGACCACTTAATACATGTTGAGAACATCGTAACTCGGAAACAGCTAACTACTGAAACTGAGGAGCGGATTATCAATATAGATAGGCATTACGACTTTGTTAAGATATTCATAGACGCAGGTGCAGGCTCTTTAGGTGTTAGTGTCTTTGACCACTTGCTAAAGATAGATCAGACTAAGCGTAAGGTTGTAGCTATTAACAACGCGAGGCGGAGAATTGATAAAGATGGGCACGAACTTAAACTTATGAAAACTGACTTATATGATAACCTAAGAGCTCTAATGGAGCAGAACAAAATCAAGCTCTTAGATGATGAAGATGTCAGAGACAGTTTAAGGTCTATTCAATATGAGTATATTATGAAAGAGGGCGAGCTCTCCACACTTCGGATCTTCGGCAACTACTCTCATATTGTTGAGGGGCTGATTAGAGCTGCTTGGTGTGTACAATACAAAGATATAAATATATGGATTGACACTATAAAAGTATGAAATTGGGTGATACTTACACTACGACGGAGAAGATAGCAGCTGACACAGGCAACACTGAGAGTAAGAAAATCACTCTCTCCACTGACACTTATGCTTTGGGAGAGATTTTAGAAAAGATCTTATATAAACTGGAGAAGTTGAGATAATGGGAACATTCTGTACTTCTGGCGCTTGTCTATTAAAGAGTGGGGCTGACGTAAGTACTGCGTTCGAAGAAGGCTCGGGGTTTCAAAATCCAGATATAGACACAGCAGACGAGATGTGGGAACTGCTTATAGGTCAAGCAGAGAGCTTTATCAACGCTGTGACGAGGATTAACTACACAGATACTTATACAACTTTAAACGCAGATGTTAAGAAGATCTTAGAGGACGCGTGTTCTTCTTACGCAGCAGTTAGCGCTATTGCTTATGATACCAAGAGTTACAGAGCACGGGCAGACGCTCAGACACTTATGGACGCTAACTGGGCACGTTTTCAGGAATGTATTAACTTACTAAAAGACAAGAAGCAGACAGACTTCATAGATGGTGCATAATGGCTGAATTAATACCTATCAACTTCAGAAGTTCAGGAGACGCAGCAGTTATAAGTTACAACTATACAGATGTTGCTGATGGTACTGGGATTATAGTCTACTATCCAGCTAAGGGTACTGACACAAATATACTCACTACTCAGACAATTCCCTCAAACACTACTCTAACAGAGGGAGACGTGAGCGACACTAACAACGTTTTCACTAAAGCCATAGACCTTGATTTTGATGTGCAGTTCAACCAGCAACAGACTATTACTGGTACTGCTCTATTTAGTGTTACTCACGCCATTTCTACTAATACAAACGGAAAGACAGGGAGCGCTTATGTTATTATTAAAGTTAGAAAGTGGGACGGGACTACTGAGACAGATATATCTAACAACCAGAGTGATACTATCACTAACGCAGGTACTGGAGCATGGACAGACGCGACTAATGAGACCGAACTTGTTGAAGTTGAGTTAACTGAGACCTTATTCAAGGCTGGAGAGACATTAAGGATAACAGTAGAGGGGTGGGGTAAGACAGGAGACGCAGCTACGGCAGCTTGGATAGGTGTGGGACACGATCCAGCTAACAGAGACGGAAGCGACGACAGCCCGACGCATGAATTATTCATTACTGGAGACAGGACTATTTTAGAAGCTCATATTCCCTTTAAATTAGATTTATAACATGGCTGAAACAGATATAGGCAAAAGTACGACAACAAACCTCACTAATAAGGTTGATGACTTTAGTGTAACCCAGAAAGCTCTTGATTACGCAGGTTCAGGACAATCTGAGACCTATTGGTACTTCAGCGACGCTGCTAAGAACTTTGGCTATTATAAGGAAATTCCAGAACTTAGAACTGCTATTAACATCTTAGCTACATGGACGGCGGGTAAGGGGTGGAGTGCGGAGAGTGATCTAACACAAATACAATTAGACCAATTAGACGGGTGGGGAGAAGACACATTTCAGAGCATTATGGAGAACTTACTTATAGTTAAGAAGATAGTAGGAGACAGTTTTGCTGAAATTGTAAGAAACCAAGACACAGGTACTCTTATTAACCTTAAACCGATCTCTCCAGAGCGTATGCGTCTCGTAATTGATAGAAATGGGCGTATTAAGAGGTATGATGTTATGATAAGTACTGATAATTGGAAGCCTATGAAGCGAGAGGACATATTACATCTCTCAAACGATAGAATAGGAGACGAAATACACGGAAACAGTGTTATTGATAGCTGTAAGTGGGTTATAGACGCTCTAAACGAGGCGATGAATGATGAACGGAAAATCAAGCACAGGGAGCTCGCTTTGGGCGTCTTATATGTTGATACAGATGATACTACTAAGATAAACAAGATAAAAGACCAATATGCAGAAGCTATTAATAAAGGAGAAGTGCTTGTATTACCTAAGGATACTGCTGAGCTACAAGACGCAAGAGTAGCTCCACGAGAGCGTTTAGCATGGATACAGTACCTTCAGAACTTCTTTTATATTGCTGTGGGCGTACCTCGTATTATGGCTACTTCTGAGGGGTTCACTGAAGCAGGTGGGAAGGTGGGCTTCCTAACTTTTGAGCCTGTATATACACGTGAACAGACACTATTAGAGGGTGACTTATGGGCACAAGTTGCAGTTAAGGTTAAATTCGAAAGACCACCATCTTTAGCTGGTACTCTTCAGGAAGATGAGGAGAAGAACACAGGTCAAGTCGGGTTTCAGCCACAAGACACTGAGGCGTCTATAACAAGAGAATAATGGTATTAACAGAAAGTCAGAGACGGAGAAGAGAGAAAGCCAAGGCAGAGGGTAATCAAGCTCTTGTTAACACTCTTGACAGAATAGAACAGAGGAGAACACGGGAGAAAGAAACCAGACAGAGAGCTGCTGCGAGAGGAGATACTGGTGCTCCGACAAGAGCTGAGTTTTTCACATTACCATCTGGAGAAGTTGGTGGTTTTGCTCAAGGCGGTGTAGTAGTTCCAGATCCAGAAGCAGCTCAACAGAGACTATTAAGACAACAACAGAGAGCAGCTGTGGCTGGTGGTATTGGTGGTGCTGCTGGTGGACAGGGTGTACAACAGTTTGGACAACAAGCAAGATTAGATTTAGCTCAACAACAATTAGGAGAGGCTGGCGCTTTTGAAGAGGTTACTCCGACAGAGACAACATTACAACCACCACTACAAGCTGGAGAAGAGAGCTTCCCAGTTGTGGGTAGAACAGCTGCTGCTCTGGCTGCTGCGGGTGCTGCGTCAGCGAGGACAGAAGCAGCTCAGGAGTACTTTGCAGGTGGACAACCAGATATAGCTGAGTTATTTCCTTTTGGTTTAGATGATAGTACAAGGGAGATAGCTTTAGTAGAGATCAAGAGAAAGAGCTTCCAAGAGGGGATCACTAAGAATGAGGCATTCGGTAGCTTTGTAGAGAGTGTACCTGTTTTTGGAGACTTGGCTGCTAAGTATGTCGGCGACTTAATAGAAGCTCCAAGTTCTAATGCTGATAATGTTGTAGACGAAATGAACAAAATTAAGGAAGCAGCCTCAACAGGACAGGAGAAAGTTCGTAATGGTTTAGAAGATCCAGATTATGGTTTAGAAAGAGCAAGACAAATGGAAGAGGACTTAGCTCAGTTAGAGGGCAGACTTAGATTACTAATTAATACTTCTCCTATTCTAAGAGCTAACAGCGACGAGATTAACAAAATGCAAGAACAGCTACTTGAAGCACAAGAAAAGGTAGCACGTTATAGAAGAGCTTCATCATTTGGATTGACAGCTCAATTAACAGGTACAGGTAGAATAATACCGACAGACGAACAGATATTTGTAGAACTAAGAAGACTTAATAAAGAGGCATAATGGCGAAAAAAAATAAAGTAGATTGGAGAATAGCTGTAACTGCAATAGCGGCGTTAGCCACGATAGAAGTTATGGCTATGCTTAATGGTATTAATGGTACTCTCCGAACTATTATTATTGCAGCAATAGCTTTGATAGCTGGCGTAGCAATTCCCAAAGAGAAATTTATAAAGTCTTGAAAGGGGGTGCGAATATGGTAGAAACAGAAAAACCAAATGAGAAAGAAACAGCTGAGGCAACTGAGACAGAGAAGCCAGCTGAGGACGCTAAACAGGGGGATAAGCCAGAGGAGCTTAGCATTATTGAACGAGCGAGTTCTGAAAGAGAAAAACTGGAAGCTACCCTCTCAGAGCTTAAAACTGAAAATGACAGAAAAGAGAAGTTACTCGCAGAGGAGAAGCTCGGGGGCGTTAGTGGTGCTCCACTCCCAGTAGAAACTCCTAAGGAAATTGACAATAAGTCTTATGCTCAGCAAGCTCTTGAGGGCACGATCCAAAGTTCTGATGAGGGAAAAAAGTAAGTTAATAACTGCTTTTATTTTAATCTTTATGCTTGGCTTGGCTGTGGGTTATGGTATGGGAGTTAAAGATGGGATTGCTTTTAGTGTTAGATTTGCTTCTCAATTTATGACAGTTGAGTTTGATGAGGATTACATAGTACAAGGGTTATATCAATACCAGAACCATATTGGCGGTTGTATAAAGAATGCACCTATATTTAATGTTACGAGGCATCAAGTATGAAGTTGATCAGTTTGTTGATGTGTTAAGTGGTGCTATGTTGCCCTATCCGACTAAGGCAGGCAATAAGTTTGTACAGTTAGCTATGAGACCTATACAACTATATGAGGCTGTATTTCCTAAGCAGAGCTTACCTAATGTTCTCAAAGCTATGAACTATACTAACAACAGAAAAGACATAAGACTACAATTAGCAGCTCTACGTAAGATACTCGGAGCTAAGAAACTACCTAAGTTAGACCTCAAAGATGTTGTACCTGTACAGCATAATGCAAGCCCTTTATGTGCGTGCTATCCAATAGGCATTAGAGAAGATAAGCAAGTATGGGGTAAGGGGCATGATTGCGAGGGCGGCGAACAACTATGATAGTAGACATATTAGCTGAGATTAAGATACGTCTCGGACGTGGACAACAGTGGTTTTATGAGTTTAGGAATGCTGTACTTATAGGAGCAAGTCTCAAGATACTATTTGAGATGACCTTAGCTACAACACTATTAGTGGTGTTATTAGTACTTATTGGATTTGTATTTGTAGGCTTTATAGATCTGAAATGGATAGGTTTAATGCAAAAAGAGCAAGAACTCAGTACTTCAAAGTATAATCCACATCTCAATAAACTGTCTAAACTTGTGCGTAAGTAGTTATTCGGTTTAACGAAAAGTTTAAATAGTAGCTGTGCCTCTGTTTAGCATGGCAAATGAGGCGATCATAAGAGACAAGCTCCAAGATCCTATAAACATGGAGATTGAGAGTGATACTGTCGGACTTGAAAAAGGGGCATTTGTTAAACTATTAGACGCTCGAAAGATTTCTGGTGCTGGATTACTACACTTCCCTTGTGCTGGTATTGTTGCAAGAGAGAAGGTAGCTAACGACGGAGTAACACAAGTAGCAGTTTATAGAAAAGGTATATTCGATGTAATTGCAAGCGGTGCGATCACAGTGGGTACACCTGTACAAATGGCTGGTGCAGCTGCTACAAACGGAGATAACTATGTAGTCAGTGGAGCTGCGGTTACAACACTATTAAGCGGTGCTGTGATTATAGGTACAGCTTTAGAAACAGCAGCAGACGAAGAAGTATTTCAAATTAGCTTAGATTTATAATGGAAGAAACAGAAGAAACACCAGAAGAAGAAACTAAAGAAGAAGAATAAAAATGGCAGACACAGTAGAACAGGCAGACATTAGAGGACTTGACATAGACAAGGTCGCGAAAGGTTTTGCTGAAGAGAGTTATGTATTTAAACAAGAATGCATGGTTAGTTCTACTTCTAATGGAGAGATACGGTGGTACTCTAAGACAGCTGGTACACTTACCGCAACAGCTCCAAGTGCTTTAAAGAACGTGAGCCCATTAGCTACTCCGACAACTGTTGAGCAGAGCTGGACACGTAACACTTCTTATGTTAAAAAATACTTTGTTGAAGGTTTTATTTCAGATAGAGATATTAAAGACGCTGACGTAACAGCGTTAGCTACTACTATTAGGGACTTAACACTCGCTATAACTAAGGGAGTAGATGGAGATATATGGGACGTTATGAGTGAAAGCCAAACACCTGTTAATATCCAGACATTTGCTACAACTGCTGTGGGCGGGGATCAGTGGGACGCTGCGGCTTATGCTGCTGATATTGTTAAAGACTTAATGAATGCTAAGAGATTAATATGGGCACAAAATTACAACCCTGAAGGAGCAACATTATTCGTAAGCCCTAAGGATTATACTTCTATTGTTAATTGGTTGATAAGTGGTAAGGGCTCATCTATACCTAACTTCTCAAGTGAGAAGATTAAAAATGGTACAGTTGCACAGTTATTAGGGTTAAATATTAAGGTTTCTAATAATGTTACTGCTGACTATGCTATGGTTATAGTACCTCAGAGAGCTACAACATTTAGACAATTAACTCCTATTACAGCTGTAACTATGCAAGAGCAAGGTATTGGTACAAGGATTAGAGTATGGGAAGAGGGTATTGCATATAACACAGATCCTAAAGCTATTGTACTAATCTCAGATACACAAACTTAAGATGGAAGCAGAACAATTAAGACTATACGCACACTTTGTTGCTACGGGACAGGAAGAAAACGCAGCTGCTATACTCGAAGTTTATCCAGATTTTTCTAAAGAAGTTGAAGCCGCTCCTGAGGAAGAGGTCGTTTCTAAAAGGGGCAGACCTAAGAAGGGGGCTTAAATGGCTCATAATGAGAACGCTGTTCAAAAGCTCAATATAAATGAAGTTAACTGTGCAGCCCTAAGTTCTACGGCTTCTAATAATAATATAACAATAGAAGAGGGCGTAGATTTTGTTTTAGGTACTTCAACAGGTTTTTCTATTGGTACTGCTGGGGCTCAGAAATTAGGTTTTCACGGAGCTACACCAATAGTACAACAGACAGGTGTAGCTGTGAGTGCAGCTGGGGTTCATGCAGCCTTAGTTAATCTCGGATTAATTACAGCATAAATTATATAAACTTTGATTTCTTGTAATTTGTATGGCAACTTCAGACGGACGTGGTACTGTTAACGTGGGTACAGGTACAGTGGGTACAAGATTTGTAAGAACTGATTGGCCAGTAGAAGAGGGTTTGGAAGCAGGTACTACAAAACAAACAGGAGATCCTAATTTATAATGGGCGGCAAGGGAAGCGGGCGTAAGCCTGACGTAGTTAAGATGTTTAATCCTAAGCGTGCTAATGTAGCAAGCATAGGTGGAGAGCCTTTAGAGCTTCCTAACTATTCAGGAGTTAAGAAGTTTCAAGACGACCATGCACAGACTATATGGAAAAGAGATGGAACAAGATTAGAGCCCGTTAATGATGGAGAAAGTGTTAGATTAACTTCTGCTAATGGGGCAAATATCATGGAATTAACCTCAGCAGATACAGCTACTTCTATTGTTACAACAGTTAAACCTTTAGAGTTTAAATCTGGAGACGGACTTAACTATTTTAATTCTTCAGGAAATAATAATAAGGTATTGATACGAGATAGTGCTGGGGCAAATGCTTTAGTTTTAGAGGGGACTACTACGGCTGGGAATATAACGGCTGCTTCTGGAGAGATAGATTTTGATAATGAGAACTTAACAACAACAGGAGATATAAATGCAAAAGAGGGAAAGTTTATTGTTAATGCTGGGAATGATGGAGTGCATATTGTTGATGGAGGAACTGATAAAGTTAAAATAATTTTTAGAGAAAATAGTTCTAATATATGCAGCTGGTTTTATGATGGAACAGGAGCTGGAGATACTAATGAGTTAGTTTTGAGGAGAGAATTAGCAACAGCTAAAGATCTATTAAATGTAACTATGGGGGGTAATTTTGATTTTAATGCAGGGAATATGCAAACCACAGGAAAATTAGGAGTGGGTGTAGGAGCTTCAGCTGGCAAAACAGCTATCAATTCAAAGATAGCTACCTCAACAGCAAGCACAGAAACAACAGGAATATTTAATGATACAGAAAACTCATCAAGTGAAACATCTTTTTTTGGGGGAGCTTTTATCACAGGGTTATGGAACGATGTAGATACAACAGGAACTCACACAGCTACTTTTGGATTAAGAAATATTTTTGGAGTAAGAAATGTTGTAACTTCTAATGATACTGTTAATGGCAGTTTTGATTTTAATAGTGTAGGCACATCTAACGAAGTTCAGTGGTCAGGAACAAATACAGCTAACACTTCAATAACATTAACAGGAACTTCCAACCTATGTAGTGGCAATATAGGAACAACAGGCTCAACAAATAAAAGGGGGCAGAGTATTACAGTTACAGGAACAGCAGATAATAATTATGGAATTTTAATACAGACTGTTTCTGGAGCAACTAATAACTATGGAATTTATGATAAAAGTGGGGCTGATTGGGTTTTAGATGGAGATAACCAAAAGATAAGTATAGGAGAAACTAATACAGATTTGGAATTTTTTAGTGATGGAACTAATGGAGTTATTGATGTAGCTACTGCATTAAGATTAGGAAATGATGTGACAAACTATGCTCAGATCAATAGCACAGGAGATCTAACTTTTGAGGGAACAGCCAGAATAGATTGGGATAAATGGACAGCTGATAGCGTAACAGCGACGGGTTTCACAGCAGTAGGACAAGTAGTAGGAGACTTACAAACTGCAAATGATGGAAATGTGTACACAGCTATAGAACAAGCTGGGGGAAATAATGATATAACAGTGGATTTTGTGAGTGTAACTGCATTTAATTGGGTTAAGTCTTTAGCTATCTATGACGGGAGTAGTAGCCACGCGATAGCTGTACAATTATATAACTGGAGTACAACCAGCTGGGACGATTTTGATTGCATGCAAAATGCATTCACAGATAGCGGGGATTTCTTCTGTAATCAAGACTTCTTCGTACCGAGTGATACTAATTACATAGGTACAGGCGGAGATGCTGGAAAAGTGAGAGTTAGATACTTACACTCAACCAATACATCTACTAATCACGAGCTACTAATAGATGAGTGTAGCTTAAGACAATAATAATGACAGCTGAAAAAACATATGAAGTAACTGAGAACGAGAAAGAAGCGTTTGTAGTAGAGAAAACAACAGCGACGACAAACAAGACATATCAAAAAGCATGGCTGGAAGAAGAAAAGCTAAGAATTCAAGCTCTATTAGATGAGTTCTCAAAATAGAAACATTTAAATAGTCTCTCTCCCTCTTTTCTGTATGGAAGAGATCAACAAATGGGAAGCATTAACAGAGCTCGTCGGTAAGACGCAAAGCGTAGCTTACATTAAATTAATTAAAAACACAAAAGGCTACAACTGGGAGATCAAACAGCTTTCTTTAGACTTAGATCAATTAGAAGAGATTAATACGCAAATGATAACTAAATTCGGGGGGCAAGAATAATGAGATATGGCTGGAAAGTTGTTATATGGACTTTAGGTGTTTTAGCATTCTTTTTCTTATTTAGCTTAATATAATGGGAAATATAACAGGAAAAATAGAGAAAGTGATACAGAGTTCTGGAACATCACGTATAGGCAAGCCTTATGAGAGATGGGTGTTCACAATAGACGGTAAGGATTACTCAACTTTTGATGAGTTAATAGGTAAGAAGTTCAAAGCTGGACAAGTTGTAGTTATGACAGGTCAACAGCGAGGGAAGTTTTGGAATATGGACAGTATGGACTTAGCTGATGATAAGACTATCACAGAAAGTGAGAGAATTAAAGAACAAATGAGTTTAACAGATAAATTGCTTACACAGATATTAGCAGAATTAAGGTTAAAGAAATGAAAACTCAAGAGAGGATAGCATGGGTACAACA
>Ga0208015_1001017_pt1 | contig 11047 bp, 8 predicted proteins | sample 26BtaG_FD_184101 | JGI IMG/M metagenome (GOLD analysis project Ga0208015, IMG submission 184101) | Marine viral communities from Cariaco Basin, Caribbean Sea - 26B_WHOI_OMZ_CsCl (SPAdes) (version 2) | ecosystem: Environmental > Aquatic > Marine > Oceanic | place: Caribbean Sea: Cariaco Basin...
ACCCTTCCGATAGCGACTGGATGGAAAAAGCACTCGCGGAAACGGGCGCGCGGGGTTTTGACAAAGTCATTGAAGTGGTTGGGTATCCCGAAACGCTACAGATGGCATTAGATATCGTTCGGCCCGGCGGCACGATTGCAGCTATTGGAGTTTTCTGCGACCAAGAGTTTAATTTGGTGTTAGCGGATGTATTCCTGCGCGATATTACACTGCACATGAATGGCTTCGCGAACGTACAGCCGTTTATGTGGGAAGGGCTGCGCCTGATGGAGCGCGGGGTGCTTTCACCCGAAGAGTATTTCTCTCATGACTTTAAACTTGATGAGATCCACAAAGCCTATTCGACTTTTCACACCAAGGATGATAATGCAATGAAAATGCTAATAAGACCCTGAACATTTAGTTTTAGAAATGGCAATGTGGAAAGCAAAATCCCGTATTGTCAGGATGTTGGATCAATAGATCCTTAAAATAACAGGTGCTGTAGCACCAATTAGGAAAAGCCTAACAGGAGGCCATTATGTCACTGCTAAAACGTGAAGATTGGTACGATCTTACGCGTACTACCAACTGGACGCCTAAATATGTCACTGAAGACGAACTGTTTCCGGATGAAATGAGCGGAGCACGTGGCATTCCTATGGAAGCGTGGGAAAAATACGATGAACCGTACAAGATAACCTATCCGGAATACGTCAGTATTCAGCGAGAAAAAGACTCCGGCGCATATTCAATCAAAGCGGCACTGGAACGTGATGGTTTCGTTGATCGGGCCGATCCAGGCTGGGTTAGCACCATGCAACTTCACTTCGGAGCGGTCGCACTTGAAGAATACGCCGCAAGTACTGCTGAAGCCCGCATGGCGCGATTCGCCAAGGCACCGGGAAACCGGAATATGGCGACTTTCGGAATGATGGATGAGAACCGCCATGGGCAAATCCAACTCTACTTTCCGTATGCCAATGTCAAGCGGAGCAGGAAATGGGATTGGGCACACAAAGCCATTCATACGAACGAATGGGCGGCAATCGCTGCGCGGTCTTTCTTTGACGACATGATGATGACCCGCGATTCCGTGGCCGTCTCTATCATGCTGACCTTCGCATTCGAAACAGGCTTCACCAATATGCAGTTTCTCGGTTTGGCCGCTGACGCTGCTGAGGCCGGTGACCATACCTTTGCCAGCCTGATTTCAAGCATACAGACGGACGAATCACGTCACGCACAGCAAGGTGGACCGTCGCTCGAGATCCTGGTGGAGAATGGTAAAAAAGACGAAGCACAACAAATGGTCGATGTCGCGATCTGGCGATCTTGGAAGCTTTTCTCGGTACTCACCGGCCCCATCATGGATTATTACACGCCACTGGAATCGCGTAATCAGTCCTTCAAGGAGTTTATGCTTGAGTGGATTGTGGCTCAATTTGAACGTCAGTTGCTTGATCTAGGGCTCGACAAACCCTGGTATTGGGATCAGTTCATGCAAGACCTGGATGAAACACACCATGGCATGCACCTGGGCGTGTGGTATTGGCGCCCCACAGTCTGGTGGGATCCGGCAGCTGGTGTGTCTCCTGAAGAGCGGGAATGGCTGGAAGAGAAATATCCCGGTTGGAATGATACCTGGGGCCAGTGTTGGGATGTCATTACCGATAACCTGGTGAATGGTAAACCAGAGTTGACTGTTCCGGAAACCCTACCCACGATCTGTAACATGTGCAATCTCCCGGTTGCCCATACTCCAGGTAATAAATGGAATGTAAAGGACTACCAGCTCGAATATGAGGGACGCCTTTACCACTTTGGCTCTGAGGCCGACCGCTGGTGTTTCCAGATCGACCCGGAACGTTACAAAAACCATACGAACCTTGTCGACCGATTCCTGAAAGGTGAAATTCAGCCTGCGGATTTAGCGGGTGCCCTAATGTACATGAGTCTTGAGCCGGGCGTTATGGGTGACGACGCTCATGATTATGAGTGGGTCAAGGCCTACCAGAAAAAAACCAATGCGGCTTGATTTGATTTAACAAACAATTTAACAGGAGGTGGGACATGGCGACGTTCCCGATTATGTCTAATTTTGAGCGTGATTTTGTTATCCAGTTGGTGCCCGTTGACACGGAGGATACGATGGATCAGGTAGCAGAAAAATGTGCCTACCACTCCATTAATCGCAGGGTACATCCGCAACCGGAAAAGATTTTACGTGTTCGCCGGCACGAGGATGGGACGCTGTTTCCTCGAGGCATGATCGTATCGGATGCGGGGCTACGGCCTACCGAAACACTCGATATTATTTTTATGGATAACTGAGGGTCTCTCGCTCTATGGCATTCGAAAAAATTTGCACATTGGATGATGTTTGGGAGTGTGAAATGGAGACCTTCACTACATCGACCGGCGTTGACATATTACTCGTAGGCGTTGAAGGCGGCGATATGAAGGCTTTTCAGGCCATGTGCCCACATCAGGAAATCGAATTGGTTGAAGGTGAATTCGATGGCAAGGTGCTGACTTGCAAGGCACACCTTTGGCAGTTTGATTGCCATAATGGTGAAGGGATTAACCCTTCCGACTGCCGGATCGCTGAATACCCGGTCAAGATCGAGGGTGAAGACGTGTTCGTGGATGTGGAAGGGGTTGAACCGTTCAAGTCCCACAGCTGACATGGACGTCATAAGGCCAGGCTCTCCGAAAAAGGGGGGAGCCCTGAATGGAGAGCCTAAGCTTTGGTTCTTATGATGAGTCGTGGGAAGGAGAAACATTTACATAACGGTAATAAGTGACCATATGTTTTCGGTACAAGCAACGCAACAAAGGTTATTCAATCAAACAATATAGAGAAACCAAAATGACAACCAACACAGCTCAAACATTATCCGCATCGGATACTGCGCTTAACAATAACATGGTAGGGCCAGTCCTCAGGGCGGGGGATGTGGCGAATGCGGTAGGGGAGGCCGCGGAAATCGACAATCCTGGCAAAGAAATCAAGGTCGATGACAAACTTGCCTATGTACGTATTGGCGCCGAAGATGAATTAATTCTCAGAAAAGAAACCATTGAAGAATGCCTGGGCCGACCATTTCGCATGCAGGAGTTAGAGATCAATCTAAGCTCTTTCGCTGGAATTATAGACATGGACTCCGACCGGGTCCGTTTCTACTTCAATAAGCACCTTTGAAGCGGCTACACTATAAAGGAGAACTGAACAATGTCAGAACAACAACCTGAAGCATTAAAACCACTGAAAACCTGGTCGCACCTTGCTGGCAATCGGCGACGTCCGAGTGAATATGAGGTTGTATCGACCAATCTTCACTACTTCACGGATAACCCGGAAAGGCCATGGGAGTTAGACTCAAACCTCCCAATGCAAACATGGTATAAAAAATATTGCTTTGATAGCCCACTCAAACACGATGACTGGAATGCTTTTCGCGATCCGGACCAGCTCGTCTACAGAACTTATAACCTACTTCAAGACGGGCAAGAGTCGTACGTTCAGGGATTATTTGATCAACTCAATGACCGCGGCCACGACCAGATGCTGACTCGTGAATGGGTAGAAACATTAGCCCGTGTTTATACACCAGCAAGGTATCTTTTTCACGCCTTACAAATGGGCTCGGTATATATCCATCAAATTGCACCGGCCAGTACCATCACAAACTGTGCAACTTACGAGACAGCAGACCATTTGCGCTGGTTAACTCACACCGCATACCGTACCAGGGAGCTCGCAAATTGTTATCCTGATGTGGGTTTCGGGGAAAGAGAACGAGATGTTTGGGAAAATGATCCTGCTTGGCAGGGCTTCCGGGAATTGATAGAGAAAGCCCTCACCGCCTGGGATTGGGGTGAAGCTTTTACGGTCATTAACCTCGTTACCAAACCGGCTGTAGAAGAAGCTCTATTGCAACAACTGGGTAGTTTTGCCCAATCCGAAGGCGATACTCTGCTCGGCCTCTTGGCTCAGGCACAAAAACGCGACGCTGAACGGCATCGGAGATGGTCTTCTGCATTGGTTAAAATGGCTCTGGAGAAAGAAGGCAACCGTGAAGTGTTGCAGAAATGGGTTGCCAAATGGGAACCATTAGCCGACAAAGCCATAGAGGCATATTGCAGCGCATTACCTGACGGTGAAAGAGCCGTTGTCGAAGCCAAAAGCGCGTCGCGCTATGTTCGCCAAATGATGGGGCTGTAATCTTTGTAAGCACTAAAGGAACCGGTGATGGTTGTCGCGCTATGACCGGTTCCTTTATGAGTAGACACAGGCATAAACAATATGAGCAATAAGATAAAAATTGCGGATACAGATGTCGAATTTACCATCGCCGACAGAGATACGATTCTGAGGGCGGCTTTACGTGATGGAATACCAATCTCCTACGAGTGCAACTCCGGCGGGTGTGGGTCTTGTAAAATAGACGTTGTTGAAGGACAGGTTGAAACCCTATGGGGGGAAGCGCCCGGTCTAAGCCCAAGGGACAAAAGAAAAAGCAGAAAACTTGCCTGCCAGTGTCTCGCCAGTGGACCTGTCACCATCAAGGCTCAATTGACAGATAATAAACTACCCGAAATACGCCCCTCACGTCGTCAGGTTCAGTATGTGGGCCGACGTGATCTAACGTCCGACATGGCTGAATTTTCTTTTCAGGCCGAGGAGCCCGCGCTTTTTCTTCCGGGACAATATGCCATGCTGACTGTCCCGGGTATTGAAGGAGATAGGGCTTATTCCATGTCCAATGTTTCTAACGATTCCGGACGCTGGCAGTTTATTATAAAGCGAATGCCAGGAGGTAAGGCATCCAACTGGCTTTTCGACGAACTGAAACCGGGGGGCATGATCGAGATTGACGGACCTTTCGGTCTCGCCTACTTTCATCCGGAAATTCAACGTGATGTGGTTTGCATTGCTGGCGGGTCAGGGCTCTCTCCGGTAATGTCCATTGTGCGAGCGATTACAGGGGATCCACGCTTCTCCGAACGCAAGGTCCACCTTTTTTATGGGGGCCGCACTCCACAAGACCTTTGCACGTCGGAATTGCTGTCAGAGATCGAAACTTTAAACACGAAAGCGAAAGTAATATGTAAGACGGCGGTTTCAGATCATCAGTCTGTAGAGAAGGAAAAATGGGAGGGCCCTTGTTGCTACATACATGAACTGGCGGAGCAGACACTGGGCGATCATATGATGGAATTTGAGTACTATTTCTGTGGCCCGCCGCCACTGACGGAAGCGGTTCAACGCATGCTGATGATCGATCACAAAGTGCCGTTTGATCGGATTCATTTCGATCGTTTTTTCTGAAGAAGAGGTACATTGGCCGCGATAAGTTACATAGTCAGCCTTGAAAAATAGAAATCTGAACATCAACAGAAAACGTTAACCATCGAGTATTAACGGGTTTTATTTTGTTCTCTGGGGATGGTGGAACGGGGAAATTCGAAAAAAACTAACTCAGCATTGGGCAATTTTATTATTTGATTAATCTCAGAAGAGTATCTCAGCAAATACTCATTTGTCCCCCGAACCATCAGACCATGGATCAATTCTTCACCATTTGATTGATTTTTGACTTCCAGTCAGGTGTTATATAAATCGGCATCACTTGTTGTCGGCACCCTGACATTTCGTTCCGGGCGGCGCCCCACCCCACACAACAACAAACGGGGTTCTTGACATGGTAACCAGCTATAAGCCACAGCTGAAATATGCTGATTTTCAGGATCTTACGGAGCAGATCCAGTTCCAAAGCACGGAAGGCAAAATCTGGTTAGGCGAGAAACGCATGCTACTGATGCAGCTCTCCGCCCTAGCGGCATTTCGCCGGGAAATGGTCAACACCATCGGTATCGAACGGGCAAAAGGTTTCTTTCTTCGCCTCGGTTATCAGTCCGGCCTTCGGGACGCTGAACTCGCCCGCAAGCTGCGCCCGCACTGCAGTGAGCTCGATATATTCCTGGCCGGACCACAACTCCACTCCCTGACGGGTATGGTGAAAGTGGTTCCTATCGAGATCGATATCGATCAGGAAACAGGGGGCTTTTACGGTGAGCTAGACTGGATTGATTCGTTCGAGGTGGAGATCTGCCAAACCGAGCTCGGCCAGATGGACGAACCCGTCTGCTGGTCCCTGCTAGGGTATGCCTGCGCCTATACCTCCTCATTCATGGGCCGTCAGATCATCTTTAGAGAAGTCACCTGTCGCGGCTGCGGCGATGAAAAGTGCCATATCGTCGGCAAACCAGCCGAAGAATGGGAAGACGCTGAAGAGTTTATCCAGTATTTCAAAGCGGACCCTATGATCGAGGAGCTATACGATCTGCAGTCGCAGGTAAGCTCACTCCGCAGCAGTCTTGAGAAGCAGCAGGGACAGTACTACGGCATTGGCCAGTCGGCGTCATACAACAAAGTCTGCAAAATGATCGATAAGGCCGCACTGGGCAAAGTCTCCGTCCTCTTGCTGGGAGAGACCGGAGTGGGCAAGGAGGTTATTGCCCGGAGCGTCCATCTGCGCAGTGACCGGGCAGAGCAGCCCTTTGTCGCCGTCAACTGTGCGGCCATACCGCCAGATCTGATTGAAGCGGAATTGTTTGGCGTAGAGAAGGGAGCCTACACTGGCGCAAACCAGTCCCGGCCGGGGCGGTTTGAACGCGCCCATGGCGGCACCATATTCCTGGACGAGGTAGTAGAGCTTACGCCCCGAGCCCAGGCAACCTTGCTGAGGGTCCTGCAGGAAGGCGAACTGGAACGGGTGGGTGACAATCGCACGCGCTCAGTCAACGTCCGTGTAATCGCCGCCACCAATGAGAGCCTTGCCGAGGCGGTTGAGAGCGGCAAGTTCCGGGCAGATCTTTACTACCGTCTGAATGTTTTCCCGGTAAAGATTCCACCCCTGCGGGAGCGCCTGGAAGACCTGCCATTATTGGCGGAACATTTCCTCAAGAAGTTTCACGCGGGATACAACAAGCGGACTCTCGGTCTTTCAGACAAGGCGCTCGCTCTGTGCATGAACTACCAGTGGCCGGGTAACATCCGGGAGCTTGAAAACGTAATTGAACGAGGCGTGATACTGACCGACAACAACGAGTCAATCAGTCAGGATTCCCTATTCGCAGTCTTTCCGGCCAACTGCTCTGAAAAAGCCCATGAGTCCGTGGATGTTGAGGGGCATCTGGTACAAGAGCGTGCCTCCTCCAGTGTCGGCGGCTGGGCGGAGCAAATTCTTGAAAATGGGATCAGCCTCGATGAAGTGGAAGAGATGCTCATGCGCAGAGCCATGGAGCAGGCCAACCAGAATGTATCAGCCGCCGCACGCATACTCGGCCTGACCCGCCCAGCCCTTGCCTACCGGCTGAAAAAATCCGGCATCCTCGCTGAAAGCTGAAACACAAACACCGGTGCGCAACATGGATGTTGCGGCGCTCAGTTCCCACCTGATGAAATAAAAAATCTGATTCCAGACTTGATCATTTGATAAAATCAGACTTTCCTATCGGCTTGATACAGCTAGAATCTGACCCCAATGAAAACGATTTAACTCATTTTTTTCAGCAACTTGAAATCATTAATCACAAGATGGCATACCAGTTGCTCAGTCACCGTCAGTCGCTTTTTCACAAAAACAAAGACGGTGACAGAAAATGCAAAATACCCCTCTGCGCTCATGGCGCACTGTCGGTACGGCTATCGTCATAGCCAGCACCTCATCACTACTGCTTACGGGCTGCGAGGCGCCTCTGGATCTGGAGGCCGTACGGAAAGCTTCCGAATTATCTTCCAAGCGCACGGACTTCTACCAGGCCATGGCCCGGAATCAGGAGGTCATTGTTGTTTCAGGGAACGATGGTGTGCTGCTTACCAGCAAGGACAACGGCACCAACTGGAAACGCCAGGCACTGGATTCCACCGCAAGCTTTCTGGCCCTGGATGTCTGTCCTGATAATTCCTTTATTGCGCTGACGTTCAACAACCAGATCTGGCATGGCGATGCTCAGGGAAGAAACTGGAAACCGCATACCCTGCCAAGCAAGGAACAAATGATGACAGCCGCCTGCGCCCCGGATGGCGGCTGGTGGGCGGCCGGCAGTTTTACCACAATCCAGTACAGCACCAACAAGGGCGAGAGCTGGGATGAAACCTCCCTCTCCGAAGACGCCATCATCAACAACCTCCAGTTCCTCAATGAGGACCAGGCGATTGCTACCGGCGAATACGGCATGGTTCTTCGTAGCGATGATGGCGGGCTAAACTGGGACTACGCCGGTTACCTTCCGGACGAGTTCTACGCCCATACCAGCTACTTTCGTTCTATGGATGAAGGCTGGGTCGGCGGCCTGAATGGCTTTATCTATCACACCACCGATGGCGGCCAGAGTTGGGAGCAAATGCCAACGGAAACGAATGCGCCCGTATTCGGCTTCATTCCCGGAAATCCTGGCCTCTTTGCTGTCGCGGACAACGCCACAGTCCTTGAACTGCAGGGCTCCGCCTGGAAGAAAATTTCCGAATCCGACCAACCGCTCTATCTGCGGACCGGCCTTTTACTTGCGGACCAGAAACTGTTGGTGGCCGGTGGCCGAGGCCTGCTTTTCAAGCTTGAAATTCCAATGGGCCTCGCGGCCAGCAAAGACTGAGGATATCAATCATGCCCGGATTGCATCGTTTCACACATCTGCTACATCTGCTGGAGGTGTGGATATTCAATAACCCCCGCAAGGTGCTGTCGGTGATATTCATACTGACACTGATGTTCGCCCTGCGTATTCCCGGCCTGAAGATCTACACGGATTTCGCAGATCTGCTCCCCCAGCAACACCCTTACATCGAGCTTCACAACAGTATCAAGGACAGCTTTGGCGGCGCAAACGTTCTGGTAGTGGGTGTCGAATTCGCGGAAGGGGACATTTTCACCAATGAAAACCTTGCCCGGATTGACCGGATCACCCAGGCGGTCGACAGCCTGCCCGGGGTCAACCACAACCTGGTGTCCAGTGTCACTCACCGGAATTCCAGGAAAATCTGGTTAACCGAAGTTGGCAGCATCAACTCTGAGCCGTACTACGACTCCACCAACGGCGAATACTCGCAGCAAGCTCTGAATGCCATGCGCGCAGACGTTGCTGCCAACCCCCGGGTTTACGGGCCGCTGGTTTCCCCGGACCTCCGGATGGCGCTGGTCAAGGCGCAACTTATCGAAGGCAAACTGGATTACGAGGAAACTTTTGCCCAGCTTCAGGAACTCCGGGCTGTAGAAGGTGGCGAAGGCGTAACAATCTATGCCACCGGACAACCGGTTCTGGTGGGCTGGGCCTACACCTACATGGACCAGATACTCCAGATCTTTATCTTCACAGTGCTGACCATGCTGGCACTGCTCATCTTTCACTTTCGTAAAGCGTACGGTGTGCTAATCCCCCTTGGAGGCGTTCTCATCTCCACCGTGTGGGGCCTTGGGATTATCAGTGTACTTGGCTACAACCTGGACCCCTTAGGTCTGGTAATCCCCTTTTTGATTGCAGCGCGGGCCATGAGCCATGGCGTACAACTGGTCGAGCGCTACTATGCCGAAACCCTGGAACTGGGTAGTGGTCCGAAGGCCGCAAAAGCTACCTTCGACAGCCTGTTCCGGCCGGGCTCTCTGGGTGTTGTCTCCGATGCCATTGGCCTGTCGCTGATCGCTATCGGCTCCATCCCGCTGAACACCCATCTGGGCATCTATGCTTCCCTCTGGGCAATCACCGTGGTGTTTACGGTTCTGATTGGCGTGCCTCTGCTGCTCTCCATTCTGCCCACCCCCAAGAACCCGGAGATCCGGGAAACCGCCTTGCGCCATATCGGTGCCAGCTGCTCGCGGACCGTCACCAGGCCCGGCGCCGCACGCGTGATTCTCGCTGTCGCGGCCGTTTCCATGCTTGGTGGACTGCTTGCGGCTTCGAACGTCCAGATCGGCAATTCGGAACCGGGCTCCCCGATCCTCTATCCGGATCACGACTACAATATTTCCTCCAGAGTTGTGAACGATCGCTTCCCGGGTTCGGAGGAGCTCTACATTGTTGCCGAGACCAGTGAAAAAGGCGGACTGAAGCGCCCCGAAGTACTCGAAGCCCTGTCTGACCTTCAGGCGCATATGCTGCTGGATCCGAAAGTTGGCGGCAGCAAAGGCCTGCCGGATCTGGTCAAACAGGTGAACCGCCTGATGCACAACGACGACCCACGCTGGTATCAGATTCCCCACGATGCCGGGTATGTCGGTGGCTTAATGTTTACCTACATGGCTTCCAGCCCGGTTCCCGGAGCGCTGGATGAATTCAACGACACCGATGACCGGATTGCCAATCTGGTGTTCTATTACAAAGACCGCCAGGGCGAAACCATCCGGCGTGCTATCCACATGGCAAAGGAATGGATTACCGAGAACGGCGACAGCGTCGAAGGCCTGACTATCCGGCTAGCCGGCGGCACGCTGGGCGTGGCAGCAGCCATGAACGAATCGGCGTTCGAGACCAACGTTATCGTGCTGCCCCTGGTTTTCCTGCTCATCTTCGCCTTTGTAATGCTGTTCTACACCTCCTGGAACGCCGGGCTGATGATGCTCATGGCCATGCTGTTCGCAACCACGCTGACCTACGCCTATATGGGCCTGAACGGACTGAGCATCGATATCAACACGGTGCCCGTTATTGCCGTCGGTATTGGTGTTGGCATCGATTACTCCATCTACATGATGGACCGAATCCGGGAAGAGATGGCCAAGTGCGGAAACCTGAGGGAATCCGTCCGGCGCGCAATCTCCACTACCGGTATGGCTATCAGTTTCACAGCTCTGACCCTGATGGCGGGCATCATCATGTGGGTCATCTTCTCCAACCTTCGCTTCCAGTCCGACGCCGCCCTGCTGCTGTGCGTGATGATCGTCATCAACGGCATCGCCGCCATGCTGCTGGTGCCCTCCTGGGTGCTCGTATTCAAGCCCCGTTTCATTGCCAACGTTTACGCGGACGAGGACGGCATTCTCCATGCCGACCAGCAAGTCCACCA
>Ga0208015_1001018_pt1 | contig 11044 bp, 11 predicted proteins | sample 26BtaG_FD_184101 | JGI IMG/M metagenome (GOLD analysis project Ga0208015, IMG submission 184101) | Marine viral communities from Cariaco Basin, Caribbean Sea - 26B_WHOI_OMZ_CsCl (SPAdes) (version 2) | ecosystem: Environmental > Aquatic > Marine > Oceanic | place: Caribbean Sea: Cariaco Basin...
CTATTCGTTATAAGAGAAATACTGGCGTTGGCACACTTATGGCGATGATGTTACCTTATTCAATTGCGTTCTTAGTTGGTTGGATTATTTTATTTTGCGTCTGGGTGTTTGTATTTGGTCTGCCAGTCGGCCCTGGTGCCGAGACGTTTTATCCTGCCAGGTAGTAGTAAATGGAAGGTTTGCTAACTAATCCCAGTTCGGGATAAGGGAGCACTAAAAAAGACAAAAAAGAAGTCCATGATTGCTAAAGTAAATTCACCAAGACCAACTTATGCAAAAAGGACTTCTTACATGGCCAACTTTTAACAATCATTCAAGCCAGATTTTGAAACGCACATCATCGCTAGTTGCCGGCGTCGATTGAGACCATGCTATAGATTCTTTTTAGCTTTTCTCTAACACCACATTTTTAGTATTTCTATTACCCACGGTAGTTTGGATCACTGACATCAGTAGAATAAGTATTATCATCTGACAGCAGATCACGTGTGTCATGCTCAGCATTACTATAAGATTCATTTTGCTGATTATTTTCAGCCTCATGATTAGATGTTTGCATATTGACCGCAGAAAAATCTTTTCCCTCATCTAGGCCCATATCGCCACCCAAACTTTCAATCATACTTTTAAACAATTCTTTATCCGATTTTCTCGTTAAAAAATCTGGAAAATGAATCGCAAAGTACTCTCGAATCATCTGCTCACTCTCACCATCAGTTGCCAACACCTGACCCAAAAACGCCCCCATCAAAATCTTCTGCTTGTTTAATCGTTTATCCAGCTTCACCTGCTGAACCTTAGCTTGGCGTTTTAACTCTTCCAACCGTTGACGCTCTTTTAACTCATTAGAATCTTGATTATCAAAAATAGACATAGGCGCCTTATTATTAGATACTGACATCAGATTTATCCTTATTAATTAAATTTTACTCAGCATAGCAAGCACCCCACTATCATTCAATCACTTGTGATAAGCTTTAACACAACAGCATCAGACATCTTAGATATATTATTTTACTATTTGATGGTGGCGTCCCCCTGACTAAGGGCGAAGCAACGACTCTAAAATCACTATTTCCCACTTCGTGGTCATAGTAATTTTAGAATCGCTCTTCGTTGGGGAAACCCCAAACCCCATGCCCCACGAAATGATGTGGGACAAAAAAACCAAAAGACGAGGCGGTCATTATGACCATGGTGCATTTTGATACTAAAGCAATTTCTCGAAAAGCGGGACAGTCAGCGGTGGCCTGTGCCGCTTATCGTGCTGGGGATGTTTTGGATGATGTGAGATATGGTAAAACGCATGACTATTCAAAAAAGCGTGGGGTGATGAGTAGCGACATCGTTCTGCCTTCTTCATTAAAGGCGCTTGGGGTGAGCGTGGATAGAGAAACGCTTTGGAATTTAGCGGAGGCCGCAGAGAATCGATCAGACAGTCGGGTAGCACGTGAGTGGCTGATTAATCTGCCTTATGAGTTGTCTGAGGAAGAGCGTCATACGCTCGCTATAACGTTCGCCCAGAAGCTTGCTGATGATATGGATGTGATTGCCGATGTGTGTATTCATCGTCCGGTGATGAAGCTGCCGTTTGATCCTGAGGCGAAGCCAAGCTCGACGCGCTTGCGTGAGGGAGAGCAAAATCCTGATCCGCGCAATTTTCATGCGCATATTCTAGTGACCACTCGAGCGCCTATTGCTGGCCCTAATAAAACCTTGGCATTTGATCCCAAGCTCAAAATCCCTTTTGAGTGGTCGAATAAAAAACGCTTGGCACATGATCTGCCCTCATCAATGAAAGAGATTAAGCGCATTCGTGAGATGTGGGTAGATACCGCTAATGTGGTGTTGGCAAAGAAGCAGTTGCCCCTAATGGATGCTCGTAGTTATAAAGATCAGGGACGAGATCAGCAGCCCACCATCAAAATGGGCGTTGCAGCAACCGCCATGGAGCGCCGAGGTATCACGACGGAGAAGGGCGATATCAATCGGGAAATCATTGCGCGTAATCAGGCCGTTACCGAACAAACCAGTCAACAAGGAGTAGAACATGAGCGACGAGTTAGCGCACTTAGAAAAGGACTTGCTTGGACAACTGAGCACAATGCAAGATTACCTGAGCTCCTTGGAAGCGCAGCACAGCGCATTGATGACTCAGAACGAAGCCTTAACAGCGCAGAACAAGGACTTAGAGAAGCAGAACCAGAAATTAACTGGAGCTCTGAAGATGGTGCGCGCGCAACAAACCGTACTTATCGAGCTAAACGAAGAATCGAAGCAGCAAATGACGGCGCTGCTACAGCAGGTCAATACGCTGAAAGCCTCCCAGAGCTCATTAAAGACACAGAACAGCTTATTGCAAACACAAAACCAAACCTTGAATGGACAGCTGAACGAACTGAGGAATTACATACTAGACGTGATGACACGCAACAAAGAATTGACAAAGCAGCACAACGAATTGATGACTCAAAACGGTGGATTACTCAAAACTCAGAAAGAGTTCAAGCTAGCAAATCAATCACTGACGGAATCAATAGCGGCATTACAGAGCGAGCAAGACCAGCCCCCAGTCCCTTCGATGACGACTACCAACGAGCCTTTTATGAGCGAAAAAGACGCGTTAATCGAGACATTGCAAACACAATTAGCACTAGAGACCAAGCGAAATTCGGAGATGAGAGCAACCATAATGCTCTTAGAAAGACGCTGATGGTAATGGCGCACCGATTATTAACGCGCAACCAGACCAATTTTTGCCTACGTCCAGGCCATAACGATCATCCTGCTGACTATCCTGATAAATTTGACTATCGACAAGTTGAGAGCCTTAACCGCTTTGCGGATGCCTTGGGTGTTGATAGCAACCCTAAAGACTTCAGAGCGGAACAGAGGCGTGTTGCCGACCTGTTCACCCCTGAGGTCATGGAAAACCATGTCAATGCTATCGACATCATCCTAAAGAAACAGCAAGAGCGTAAAGCTTATGAGGAAGCGACGAGTGGCTTTACCCAATTTCTTGAGCGTTTGGACAAATCAAGAGCCACAAAAAATGATGAACTGCAAAAGCGTTTAGGTAGAAGCGACATCAGCAGAATGACCGCAGCCACCCAGACCGCACATAGTTACTTAACAATCATCACTGATGAGATGAACAAAGAGGAAACACCGTGGCAGTCTCGAGAACTGGCAGCAAAACACATCAAAGAGACCTTAAAGCTCACCGCCATACAATTTCAGTTGTCCTATGAGGGTCTGAAAACGTTAGATAGCAACGAGAGCGCTCAGAAGCACGTTAAGGCGCTTGAAACGTCACTAAGCGATATTGATACCAAATGCAACGTAACATTCACTGAGCGCGATTTTAAGAGGATTCGCGATGGTCTTACGGTACTCAACAAGCCTATAGAAATAGAAATTAAAAGTTCATATAACAGTCCAAGTCCTCGTTTTTGATCACCGTCTGTCATTACTCCTTTTTTCATTGCTAGCCAATCTTTTTATGATTACTGCAAAACCGATTTTTTTGACTTATCCACAGCTAAAATTAACGGTTCAGTAAAAGAAGGTTTTTATTTAATCCTGTTTAATCCTGTTTAATCCTGTTTAAGAGCCATTTTTCATTTTTAAAATCAATAGTTTACGATGCTAAAAAACAGTAAATGAAGTGAGAAAACAGTAAATGAAGTGAGAAAACAGTAAATGAAGTGAGAAAACAGTAAATGAAGTGAGAAAACAGTATAAATAACAGTTATTGTTTTAAATATTGTTTTAATATTAGGAGTGAGCTAATATAGCTAAAATATTAAGCAATAGGCATAGTAAATGGACAACAACCTAGTATCACAGTCAAACGATCTGGTTACAGCATCTTATATAATGTCTGTAAGTGAAAAAGAGTTACTGTTGGCTTGTATTAGTAAAATTGATAGCAGAACAAACAGACCTGATAGAGTGACTAAGCAAACGAAATTCACTATTTCAATTGAGACAATAAAGGATCTTTTCTATAAAGATACCAATCGAGATAATGCTTATAGGGATTTGAAAAAGTCTGCTGATCGATTATTTGATAGAGAGGTGACAATAAAGCTAGAAGGTAATAAAAAGCTGAGAACACGGTTTGTGAGCAGTGTACTGTTCGATCCCGATGAATCGCAAATAACAGTTACGTTCGCTGAAGAGATACTTCCCTATCTAACTGAGTTATCAGTTAATTTCACTAAATATAAATTGTATGAAGTCGCTGAGTTATCTAGTTCACACTCTATTAGGCTTTATGAGCTAATCGTGATGTGGATTAACCAGTATCAGTATAGTAAAGAGCTGGATTTAGGCGAGTTCAAAGATATCATGGGTGTTCAGAGTAAATATAAGCAGTTTGGTCAACTAAGGCAGTTTGTAATAGATAAAGCAATTGAAGATATTAATGAAAAAACAAATTATTCTGTTAGTGTTAGTTATAAAAAGATTAGACGTTCTTACGTTAGTTTAACTCTCAGTTTTCATAAGAAAAAATTAGACAAATTAACTAGCAAAGACGGCACCTTGTCACCGTCCGCCATTCAGTCCATCGTCGATAGCGTACAGTTCATGCATGACTATAACGATCATCCAAGCATTAGTTATGAAGGCAAACAGCATATAGATGTATTCAAGCGTGAGATGGTACACATCATACAGCGAGAGCCTGAGAGCTTTAATAAGCCAAATAAAGGCTTAGAGAGTTATTTGCCAAACATTAAGCAAGGCGTCTAAATATAAAGACCCTGCGCTAACAGCCAATGGCAAAGGCTTTAGAGATTGTCTCAAGCATAGACCTCAAAATCCCTTGGGGTTTTTTTACCTCTCGTATTGTAGTATGTTGTAATATGTATTTTAATAAATGCAATTTATACAACATTTATTAAAATACACCCATATTACAAATAAAGGCATTGGGCGGTAGCTCATTCATAACAGGATCATCATGCAGAGCGGCATCACTGAGTGCTTGCAGACGCTTGGGTCTGATGTGTGACAGACGGCTATTGATCAAGTGGTTGAAGTGTGTGAGGCGTCAAATTGACGAGTTAAGCGTCGCTCCTTAACTGACTTTGTTAGTGATAAATCTAAGTGATCCTTACAGATGATCGTAAAACGCACACAGCAGCTATACAGACCGCTTTAAATGGTTTTGTAGGGAATCTATCCAAACGGTCAATAAAACGCAGTGGCAAGCACTACAAAGCGAATAAAGAGACATTATAGGCGTTAGTAATGAGATTGGTTTTAGTTTGGAGTGGGACTGTAGAAAAACTAGTGACAACGAATATAAACAATTCATCGATACTATCATCGATTGTGACCCAGACGATTGATGAGAATTTTACTCTTTTATTCATACCTTTAATTCCTTTTAAAAGATTTTAAAGACTTTTAAAAGATTTTAGGTGCCTCGCAGACCTTATACAGTATAGCTTTAAGAGCTAATAGTGCTACAAATCCTCGGTTTAATGTCTACAAATCCTCGGTTTAATGTCTACAAATCCTCGGTTTAATGTCTACAAATCCTCGGTTTAATGCTACACTACAAACTAATGTAGTTGTACTGCCGTAATTTAGATATTCAGAAGGTTGTTGTTATGGCTCAGAAAGCACCTGATATGGTTGTTAAAAGCAACTCGCTGATTGAAGCAAGTTACACGCTTACGCTTAATGAAATGAGACTACTTGATATAGCACTAGCAGATCTATCAAGCTACGAGGAGTGCGATAAGCACGTGACTACGCTACCTGAAATGATACATATTCGAGCAGAGGAATACGCAGAATTGTATGGCGTATCAAATGACATGGCTTATCTAGCACTGAAAGAGGCCAGTGAGCATCTATTCACTAGATACTTTACTTATTACGTCAGCAGCGACGAATTTCCAAGCCACAAAGAAGTTAGGAGAGCCCGTTGGGTTCAAGAGATCGGTTATGTCGAAGGACAGGGCGTTGTTATGATGGCTTTCTCCAAACGCCTAGTTGAGCTAGCGGGGAAGCTAAAGGGTAACTTTTCTCGCTACCATCTTGAACAAAAAGCACCCTTAACAAGTATGTATGCTCATCGTCTATATGAAATGATGATGCAATGGCGAGGCTCTAAAACCGTACCCTACGTGACTTATTTTGAACTTAGAGAGAGGTTTGGTATTGAAAAAAAGGAATATGATCGGGTTACTAACTTTAAGGCTAGAGTTTTAGATCAAGCGATTCAACAAATTAACAAACATACAGACATAACCGCCAGCTATGAGCAAGTCAAAGAAGGGCGCAGTGTTACTGGGTTTACGTTTAAATTCAAAGCAAAGTCATTAAGAAAACCTGTTCTCAAAGATATTAAGAAAACCGTGACTGATGCTAAGCCAACTGCTACCAAGCGTGCACCTAAAGTCATACCCACAATGAGCGCACCGCAACGAAATACTTTTGCTCACAAGCTCGCAAACCAATTTGACTTTATACGTGAATATAACGCACAAACCATAGGAAAGAGTCGCGAACAAGTAATTACATGGATTGAGCAAGGGTTAGCAGGCGATGAACAGCGGCAAGAATGGCGTAACTATTTATTAATGGCGGGCTATGAGTTCCCTGATAAGCTCAAAAAATGAGACCGTTTGTGAAAGGCTTGATCATGGCGATATGTTCACGACGTCTGCTTAATCAAGGCCGTGAGCTGTCTAAGGGACGGCCTTCTAGACTATGAACAACAAGGTGATATGGAATGACTATAGAAAACCTAAACGATGGTGAAATCATCACCATCAGCGAATATCGGCAACTCTATGACGATCTAGTACCTGGTCAAAATGGTGAGGGCTACTTCATCAAAAACAGTACTGAACTAACCGATGACGAGGTGACCAATAGCAAGGTTTTCAACAGTGATTACATCACTGAAAACCAGTATTCACATATTGCGTGGTATCCCAAATAAAACATTTGGCCACGCTCAGCGATGACAACATTGACCTGTCACAGACATTCAAAAACCCAATATCATTTGGGTTTTTTTACCTTTCGTATTGTAGTATATTGTAATATATATTATAATACATACAACTTATATAATACTTATTAAAATACACTCATACTACAAGTAAAGGAATCAGATAATGGCGATTACTCTCGAACAGATTCATGCAACAGCCAGTCAGTTACACGAGCAAGGTATCAAGCCCACTCTAGCTGAAGTGCGTAAAGCATTAGGTGGCGGTTCGTTTACCACTATCAGTGAGGCGATGAAGTCATGGCGACAAGTTCATCAAGACGAGCAGCAGCTGCAACAAGTTACGTTACCTAGCGGCATCACTGAGCGCTTGCAGACGCTTGGGGCTGATGTGTGGCAGACGGCTATTGATATGGCTAATGATCGGCTGGTGAAAGAGCGTGAAGCACTAGACGTCGTTAAGGTTAAAGCACAAGCAGAGACAGACGAGGCACAAGAGGCAGTTAAGACGCTGGAGGGTGAGCAAGCTGATTTACTGATGCAGCTGGATGAGGCGACGTCTACCGCAGAGACTGCCACCAAAGCTGCCGCTCAGGCGACAGTTGAACGGGATACCTTGAAGCAGACGCTCAGTGATACTCAGCATCAGTTAGAGCTTGAACGCACGAAGACAGATACCGCACAGACACAGCTTGCAGAGGTACGCAGTGCCTTAGATAAAGCATCTGTAGAGCTTCGTGCCAGTCTCAGTAAGGTTGCTAAGCTTGAAGCCACAGTGGATAGTGATAAGGCGGAGATTGAGCGATTAAGTGCAGAAGCAAAAGTGGATAGAGTAGCACTTAAAAAGGTGACCGCTGAGCGTGATAAAATCAGTACAGCTACCGCAGAGATTAGAGGTGAGCTAAAGGCAGTCATAGCAGAGCGTGACAGCCAAAAAACAGTAAATGAATCTATCCTGTCAACTAACGAAAAATTGACAAAGGCAAACGCGACATTAGAGGCTGAGCGCAAAGCACTAGATCAAGCATTAAGCGACCTAACTGCTAGTTATAAAGCAGAGCAAGAAAAGGTTGGCACATTGACGATAGAGATTGAAAAAATGCGTAAGACGACCAGCAAGGCCGAGACCATCCCAGATTCTGTGTAACTGCCATGTAGACATTTCCCTAAAACGCCCACCATTTTTTTCTCTTCTGGGCTAATACCACGGTTGAGTCGTTTGTTTTTTCTTTCTCTTGTTCAAGTGGTGTCTCATGGCTCATTTCAACTTGCTTAAACTCTAGCAGTCTCACTTGTGCGAAATCCTGGATACTGGCGTTGGCTTTATCCAGCGTTTTGCTCAACTGTCCTATCTGCTGCTGATAATTTTCAATTAACTTCTTTTGATCGCTTACCTGTTGGCTGAGATGTTCATTCTTGAGCTTTTCAAACGCTAGTAGGTGTTCAAGCTCTGTACAAGACTGTACAGTCTGACTGTCCAAGTGCGTATTATGAGGACTGTCCAGTGATTGTTCAGTACGTTTTTTGGACAATGGCTCTCCAAATACCCGAAGCATCTCCGCAGTGTCAATTTTCTTATCTGCGGTTCTGGAAAGCTCGCCATCACTGACTTTCTGATAGATCGTCGTTCTCGATACACCCCATTCTTTTGCCGCTTTCGTTACCGATATAATCATTGTTCACCTACTGTCCAAGTACGTTTTTAGTGTCTGTACAATACGACTGTTCAGAACGTTCAGTGAACAACTATCGCACTACCGTAGCGACTAGGAAAATTGAATATAGATTTCTTAGTGATAAGCCGTCAGAATATTTTGTAGAGTGTTTTTACCTAATATTTTTGATCTATGGCTCAGCATATAGAGCTCTTAAACAACAATGATTAGGTACATCAACAATGCTTTGGCTATAGTATATATCTTCACCGTCACAGACTGACTCTACAGCATTAGATATATAAGCGTAATCATCTAACGCTAGGCTCTCATTACTCTCTGGATTGACGAATATACCTTTTATGAGATTAGCACTAGGAATCTGGCTTACTAATTCTTGTGTCGCAGTCTGTATTGAACATGATTCAGAGTTACCCACCGTACCAGCTTGAATGAACTTAAATGATTTACTACATCCAAATAAGCTTTTTATATCATAAAGATTTAAACAGATTCCATAGCGTGAAGAATAGATATCTAATAGTTGAATAATATCATCCACTTGGTCAGGCTGACATTTTATAGTGGTCTTCACAATATCTGTATCTTCGAATAAGTGCTTGAAGACATGCTCTTTTGTCTGTATTCCCACCAATAAATCAGCACCCACCATCTCTTTTAGCTCTGATAATGCTTTTTCATTCCAACCATCGCTGACAACGAAGCAGCCAATAATAGATGGTGGAAAATATTCCATATTTGGTCGATATAAGGCCGCAACAGTTATATCTCTATTGCTAGAACTCACAACATCAATTTGCATTGCATGATTAGAATTATTACCCATAACTATGTGCTCTACGGCCCTATGTCATTGCTATTAGTTTTTAAAAATTGATTTGTATACTTACTTTAGATTCATCTATACCAGCCACACAAGCCACCATATGCTTAGCTTCAGCTATGATATCGGACAATGCATTTTCATCCTGCTCCCCTGAATTTTCATCAATAGCACTTATTACATCTTTCGATTTTGATTTATCTTCAAAGACTGACCATTCAAGACTTTCAATATCAAGATCAATATTTTCTAGTAAGTCATCTGTCGTTATATAAGCTAAAGGATATCTTTGACCATCTGTCAGTTTTCTCCAAGCTTTCTTAAAATTATCAGTGTCTGGCAACAACGCATATTCGCTAATATGAATGACCTTTCTTCCTTCATATTCCTTTGAAGCTGTCCAACCTGAAATCTTACCAATCATAAAGGCTTGACCATGATTCACACCATCCTTTACTGCCCATGGTGCTCTATGGTTTCGCATAAGAATAATATATTCAGCCTTATCAATACGATCAGTCCTTGCCTTCCAGTAAGCCGAACCGCCTTCTGATTGCATTTTTTCTAAATCTTTACCTGTATAAATACCTATTACGCTAGCCATCTTGTTAATCCTTATGGTGGTTGATTTGTGCTTATTATGCACCAATGCGGAAATAATTCAAGATATATTGGATTTATTTGCGTAAATATCGATAAAAAATACCTATGTATGCGTTTTTATCTATAATATTTGCGCAAATAATTAATTAAAATCAGCGTTTTTAACTATATCGGCAATCAGCTGCCGTGAGCACTTAGCTGTTTTTTGAATATCAGAATAGCTATGACCTGATTTGAGTAGACTAGCGACAATCTTGCGTTTTTCGGTATCTTTCCTACGTCCTGAGTATTTACCTTCTGCCTTAGCACGAGCAATACCTTGCTGCTGACGGTTACGGCGATCCTCATAATCTTTTCGAGCAATGGCTGCGAGCATATCCAGCATCATTGAGTTGATGGCTTGCAATACACTGCTCATAAATTCAGTGCTGCTTTCAGATTGAAGAGCCATATATGAGGTCGGTAGCTCTTTTGATACGATAGATAGCTTTTTTTCTGATAGCATTCTTTTGAGAGTGTCCCAATCAGCTTGGTTCAAACGTGCTAAGCGATCAATCTGCTCAACTAAGATAACATCGCCCTTATGAGCATCTTCAATCAGCTGCATCAGCTTCGGGCGTACTAGCGTTGCCCCTGATTCATTCTCTATATAAAACGCAGCAACTTTATGGCCATGATCAGTAGCAAACTGTATGAGCTCATTTTTGGCACGTTTGGCATCTTGCTCTTGGGTTGACGCTCTAAGATACGCTCTAATAAACATAAGCACCTAAAATAGTCTGTTATAAGTGGTTCCATTATACCAGTCTGTTTTAAGTGGTCTATTAATTGGTTTTTGGAGCTTTTTAGCTGGTTCCCTTGGGGTATACTGCGTTTATTATAGATGTGTTTGTCCGTATTATTGTTGGCTGGAAGGTGTCTAATCGTATGAACATCGATATGGTGATGGCAGCGTTAAATCAA